>Ga0209208_10011026_pt1 | contig 11631 bp, 9 predicted proteins | sample S1TSphfallax_3_FD_187694 | JGI IMG/M metagenome (GOLD analysis project Ga0209208, IMG submission 187694) | Host-associated microbial communities from peat moss isolated from Minnesota, USA - S1T2_Fd - Sphagnum fallax MG (SPAdes) (version 2) | ecosystem: Host-associated > Plants > Peat moss >...
TCAATGATGGAGGATGTATATGAAATGTGAATTAACAATGGGGGCATTAGTTTTGGAATGAGTCTTGGTAGAACCCCTTACCACTCAATGGAACATTAGTTCATTCTACTAAAACCATTGTATTATTAAGTGAACAAGCCCTATTATGATTGTTCCATAGTACACAAATTTTCATCAAATTAACATTAAAGGGAACCATTTTTTTATTATGATTACAATTCCATTTTAATGTGGTTAGTTTGATTTATAAACATGATTGGGTGAAAGCATGGTAAAATATACAAAAAAAATAGTGTAAACAACAAAATGTTGGGGTCTTTATATGAAAGGACTAACAAGTAGAGGATTTTATAAGGATAATAATAAAAAAATTGGGTACATTTATATTAATTCTTGTTTGCATAAACTTCAAAAGCTAAATTGTTTTCATCATATTTTTTTACACTATTTGCAAGTACTTAAATTGGACCTAAAATTTGTGACAATTTGAAAAATCAAAATCAAACACTTGAAAGTAGGTGAAATGTTTTTGCAAGTATATGGTTTTTTTTTCATGCAACTTGCTATTGATATGGTGAACATTCCAATATATATTTAATGGTTAATAAAGTTTGTTTTCAAAACTAAAATCATCCCCAATTCCTGAAAAATAACAAAATTATTGGGGATACTTTTGGGGTATTTTTTCAAGTCCAAATGATATGACACAAATTGCTTGGAGAAGTTAAAAGGGAAGCTAAAGATGTTCATAAAAAAACTAAAAGTTTCATTTGTTTTGAAATGTTAGAGGGAGGTTAGAAGTTTTTTAAATTATGTTTTTAGTGTTTGCAAGTAGAAAACAAGGTAGCAAGTATGTACAAAATATTTGGCTTGCACCCAATTAACCCAATGGTGAAAGATGTATGCTTGAAATGTGAATCAACAATGGGGACATTTCACAATAGCCCTTGATAGAACCTATTGTCAACTAACGGAATGACAATTTGCCTTATTAAGCTCATCCAAGTTCCTAACTAATTGAATGAACCCTATTAAGATGGCCACAAATTTTCATGAAATTCACATTCAAAGAAACCACCACTTTAATGTAGTTAATTTGTTTTATAATGTGGATTGACACTAAAAGATGCACATTTGAAATGTGAATCAATAGTGGGGACATTTTGGAACAAGCCTTTGTAGAACTTGTTAATACCCAATGGAACAACTCATCCTATTTGGTCGCCCTACTGCCAAGGTGGAACAAGCTTTAGATGATTTGTCCTTAACTTGTGACATAATTCCATGGTGGAAGACACACTGACATGTGAAGGGATGGGTGGGACACTTTGGAACAAGCCTTATTATAACTTGCTATTAGTTAACAACTTGCCTTATTGGGTTCATTGTTCCCAAGTGGAAAAAGCCCTACCAACATCATTGCACAATTTTTTTTGAAATTACCATTCTAAAAATTTGACTATCATTATGAATTTTGGAATAAGCCATGGTAGAACATGTTATTGTTCAATGGAATGACAACTCCCCCTACCCCATTCATTGCATTCCTAAATGGAACAAGTCTTAACAAACCTATTTATATAATACACAAATTTTCATGAAATTCACATTCATGAGAACCATTTATAATCATGATATATGCTTCCATTTGAATGTAATTAATTTGACTTGTAACATGAATTGATACTAGAAGATGTGCTTGAAATGTGAATTGACAATGGAAACTTTTTGGAACATTTCCGAGTTGAACTTATTACCATTCAATAGAATAACAATTCACCTTATCATGTTTTTTGGTTGGAATGAGCCTACCGAGATGATCTCATAATACACAAATTTCCATGAAATTCACATTCAAAGAAATATGATATATCACCCATGATTATGATATGTTCACATCATTATCAAAAGAAAGTGTGTAAGGTAGATAGATAGGTAAATATAGACACAGGTAACCCAACCCCTTCCAACAAGTCTTACTAGGTTATTTCTATAATATATCACCCAATGATTATGATTTGTTCACATCTATCCATGAAGCAAGGTAGTTTGTTTTGTCACATTGAGATTTTCACCATGAGAGTTCATGTCATGCTATTCATATATTCAAAAAGCTCTTGATGAGTATGGGTGCATTGGCTTGATTTGAAATTATTTGGAATTAGTATGTGGAAGCTATTGACTATTGAACCATTTTCTCAATGAAAACTAATTAAAATTTCATCTAAAAAACCATATTGGAATTTGGGAGTGATTTTGGTGTAATTGGAAGCCCTTGTTTTAATAAAGTTTATTTCACAAATTTTAAAATTAAGGCGTGAAAGATATTGATTTTTTAGTGGATTTTGTTGCTATAAATTCAAACATATTGTAAAAATTAGGTTTGGAAGGTAAAATCAATTGACCTTTCAATGTGTTTATGTTTGGGCCACTGCCATGGGGCACAAAGTATTTAAGGTAAATATTATGTAAAAAATCTTTTTTTAGACCCTTTTCCAATCTAAATAACTAAAAATAATGTTGAATTTAATTTAATTTTAATTTTCAATTTTTTTGTTGTGTTTTAATAGGTTGTATTAAATACCATGGTTTTATGTAAATCGTAAGGTCCCATTCAAAATATGATGCAAGAATGACCTAAAAATACAAGGAGAAATTTTGAAATGTTATTTACATAGTAGGTAAGGCTTGAGATCAAAGGCATTACCAAAATAAGGGTACTACTTGAGGTGACACCCAAGGCAATGCACACATTCTAATTATGCCCTTGTTTGAAGGCCTAGACTTAAGGTCAATGGCATTACCATAATAAAGGGTGTTACTTGAGGTGACACCTAAAGTGATGCCTTCTATAAAGGGGTGAAAGTGTGGCCCATGGACATTATTGTCCTCAAGGAGGTAAAGCCAAGGGAATAAGGTCAACACCTTATTGTTCAAAAAAGAAACTACTTTCAATTGATTATTTTACTACAATCACTTAAGTAATAGGTAAGAACTCATGCAAAGAGAAAAAGAAGAGAGTAGGGTTTGTTATGAAAAAAATACCTACTATCTTATTTGTAGGCTATTATAGTAATGCCAAAAGAAGAAAATATAAAAAGGTGCATTGTCGCAACCCTAACATTGGATTTGCAACTAAATGTGGAATGAAACAACCCATGAGGCCAAGAAAGTGTGTTTAAGTGTGAAACACACCCTCACAAATGGGGGAGAGTGCAAAGGATGGAGCCCAATTAATTCCCAAGTGCACTCCCACTTTCAGAATTGCATTCATGCGAGAGTTATGAATGTTCAAAACCTTGGTTGGAAAGGCAAACAAGCACCAAATTGAGCTTCTAGGACACCATTAAAAAGATGTTGAAGTGTAGATGTTTAAAATTCCCTTTCATTGTTCATTTAAACCTGATTTGCATGAGTTATGATCAAAAGAAAAGGCAAAAGTCAAATTGGGAATTTGACTCCCGACCACAAACCCTTGAAAGCAAGGGTCAAATGAACTAAGATTGGGGTGTGCTATACACCATTGGAAATATTTTTTTGAGGCACTATAAGAAATTGCCATTTCATTTTCAAAAAAAAAATTATTTGAGATAAATATGAGTGTCCAAAGTTTTGAGACAATAAAAGTCCCAATTTTGGGACTCCCACTTGGGAATCTTGGAACAAAATGACATTTGGATGTAGTCCTCGTAGAAAGGCACATAGTATACTATAAAGAGGGGAGTGGTGCGTCCTCCCAAAGGTTGTGGGATGTGTAAAGCTTATGCTTGAGGTTGTCCCTACTAAGTCTACTACACCACTTCCATTCAATTTACATTAACCACCCTATTTTTTTAATTGTGTAGGTTGATTTCATCTTGAACTCTCACTTGTGCATTTTCCTAGTCCTATCCCGAAGCTCTAGCATGCCCTCTTACCCTTAAAGTGTTGCGAGTTAAAGAATGTGCCCCAAATATTTGTTTTTTCCATTGTTTTGTTCTAGGACCCACAGTTGGGTCTTTTAAGGAGCTTGGGGGTGTGTCATGCATGGGAAATGAAAATATCTATGTATTAATTACCTTCCAAAACTCTACAATACTTTTAGTGCCTTTGAATATTGGCACTTAGGTTTATAGGTTAAACAATAGAAATTGTTGTGGTCATCACGATGGCAATTGTGTGTTGTAGCTCGTAATGAAACATTTTAATTGTGATTATGATCATTGAAGTGGCCACCTTGTCATCATGTGTTAAAAAATGTTTGCAGGTAAATATTCTTTCTTTGTCATTTTGTTTATTTCATTCATTAGTTTGTTATTTGTTATATTAACAAGTTTTTCACCATGCAACAACTACTTTAGCTGGGTAACCTTGGATACTAGTTATTTCAATTGTTTCAAACAACCTTGGGTACTAGCTATTTTAGTTGCTTCCAATAACCTTAAGTATTAATTACTTTAGTTTCTTTTAGTGTTTTCTACTTCAATTATTTCCATGTCTTGGTTTTTTTGCACAACAATTGATAAAACAACTATAAGGATGTTTTCATTGATGACATCCACAAATACCACATAACCTATAATAACTATTTCAAATGCCACAATACTTACAACAACAACAATTTCATGTGATGAAAAATATGACATTGATTTTATGTCTCAATTTGAAATCGAGCTTGGAACACAAGAGGCATCAAATGTTGACCTTGATGTAACTTGGGAAACTTTGCTTCCAAAACTCGTGGCCAACTAGAATTTGTTTAGTTTCATAAATATTACAACTTATATTTTATATAATTTCATTGGTTTTTTATTCATTGATCATCAACCTATTGAACATTTATGTGGCGAATAATGATTTAGCAATGAACATTTGTAACCCATAGATCACGTGGTGTTTTGCTTGTCACCTTACTCAATTGGAACATGTTGATGCGTAGGGAGAACACAAAGGGTTTGTGAGCTACAACAAAAACCATGGCACAAGTGTTTTGAGAAAGCATGCTTGTCATGAATATCCATATCTATATAAGAAGTGTGGGTTGTTTTTGCTACAAAGAGTTGTAAAAACTCAAAGTGAAAAACAAGGGACAAATAAGAGGAAAATTGTCCCCCTTTCTCAAATCACAAATTTTTTTGGCAACCAAGGACCTTACCATAAATCGGATTCATTGCATCAAACATTTTTCGAGGATCTAATGTAAGCTTGGATACTTTTGTCATTGTTGTGAGTTTCATTGATACCTCATGGGAGCCTTGTCATGTGACATTGGGGTTTTTGAGGTACACAACATTGTAGTTGCAACCATGGTAAACTAGGTAAAAACTTTGTTAAATTCCTTTGGCTTCCTTGACAAAGTAATTTTGCATACGTAAGAAATGAAGGGTTTAATATAAACACTTTGATTTTTGCATTGACTTTTATTGTTGTTTGTTTGGCCCTTCAACTAACACGCCGAATTGTAAGGTCATGTTTTGGGCATGCCATGTCAAAGGCAACTTAATATGCTACTGACAACAATAAAATTTATGCTAGGATTCCAAAATTTAGCTTGAAAGAAGTTCAATTTGCATTGTAAAAGACCATTATTTGGACAAAAATATATAATAAGGGGTGACAAGAATGGAAAGAATCTTGTATTGTTGCAAGTTTGCTTGCCAAGACATTGAAAATTTATGTGAAGATGAAGTTTGTTTCTTGAGTCATCATATTCCAAGAAACACTAGAATATCAAAATGTTATTTCCATTTGTTATGGATGACAACAAGTTATTCATTTATCTTTTAAAATGTTAGTACTTCAAACTTGGGCTATTGTTCAAGCCATTACAAATGCACTCCATCCTATTGTGAAACTTTGTGTTTTGAATCAAAATGTTGGTTATTGGTTGTTAGATGCACTTTATTCTACCTTCACCTTATGCATTGCCATGAAAGCTGATGTGGTTAGGGCCCAAGTTTTAAATTAACCATTGATTTGTGGGGACTTTGATTTAGAGTCGCACAAATTCAAGTTAAGGATGATGACAAAAGTCATCAATATTTTGTCCACATTCTCGGCATTTACTTTAGCTTATAATCAAGCCAAGGCCCATAACATGTTTGTTATCATGTTGGACCTTGGTTTCAAGAACATGAAAGTCATATGGGATTTTGTGGGCAATGACATGCCATTCAGATTGTTATAGATTAGGACACCAATATTGTGTGCCCTCTTTTTATTACATGTGTTTTTTCATTTGAATTTTGTTAAGGTAACAACAATAGATCAATCAACAATAATTGAAGAAGATGATTTGTTTTTGGGCAAATTGTATCAAATGATGATGCAATCATGTCCACCTTGAAGAATGAATTATAATTATATTGATGGTTGGCTGTGTGACCAATTGAAATTGAAAACTTTATATTTTGGTGGGTAGAGCATGTTGTGTAATTTGTCCATGTCTCCTTCCTCTCTTGTCAAGTACTTGGCATTGTGGGAGATCACATGTTGAGATAGAACATATTTTAATGTTGCAAGTGTCATCACTAACTTGAAGCAATCTAAGCTTGGGATTGAGAATTTAAATCAACTCATTCTCATCATCAATAACTAGCTTAGTGACGCTTGTGTTTAGGTGTGATGGACCTTTGAAACCTAAGCCATGGTTGAACTTTTGGAAAGGGATTTTGTAACATAAATATTGTTTTATTTCACATTTGTTATTGAATTTCTTTTGATGAAATGGCCTGAACCCAAGAATGGCTAATGGTCTTCAATGTGGGTTCATTAATTAAGGTTGGAAGTTGTGTGGTCTTTTGTATTAGTTTTGTTTTGGAATCATATGTGTTTATCTAAAACTTGAAACCTTTTGTGATAGAGTGCAACTGTTGTCCTTTTGTAAGTGTTTTTGGGCATGTGCATTGTTTTAGGAGGACAATTTTGTTCTATTTTGCAAGTCATGTGTTTTCATTTGTGGTTGAATTTGTTTTTGGATTTTAAGGTTACTTGTTGATTTTTTGTGATTGAAAGCCTTTCCAATCAATTTTGTTATCATTTTTCACGTGCATTGAGGACTTGTGTCATTTGTAATGTTCAACCAAATTGAAGGTATGTTTGATGATCTACCCTATGTCAAATGCCCAAAGGCCCAATTCTAAGGAATGATGTGTCCTTGGATATTAAGGTCAATTGTTGGTCTTCTATGATTGGAATTCATTCAATCCATTTTGTTATATTTTTCATTTGCATTGAAGACTTATGTCATTTGTAAGGCTCAAGTCATATGTTTGTTCAATCAAACTGAAGGTTTTTGTCATGGTCTATTCAATGTCAAATGCCCAAATGCTCAATTTTGAAGAATTAGATTGTTGCAAATGTTAATAATGAATAAACATTAAGTACATAATTGTTTCAAGTTAGATGTAGTTTCATAACATTTTCAAATGAAAAAAATCATTTTTTCAAGTACTTGCTTTGTAATTGCAATAACCATTTTTTTTTGACAATCTAATCCCTAAAGCCTAACCGTTCCTTAGACCTCCCCCTTTCTAAATAACTTAAACCCTAATACCTGAGATTCCCCATATTTAAAAAAAAAACATTGACCTTAACTAAAGGTTCTTAATTTTTTTTTAGGAAATTCAAAACCTTACTCGAAGGTTCTTTCAAAAAATAATAATAAGAGGGAACCAACCCTAAAGGTTCTCGGAGATCAATTTGTGGGGATGAACATTCCAGAACAAAATTTTCATCCTTAAAAGTATAAGATCCCTTTAATGCAACCAAGTGAATCTTACCCTTGTAAGGTGCATTCCAAATAGACTATGAAAATTTTGGTGGCGATTATAGAAGGTAGATAAGTGAGTAGGTAGGAAAGTAGGGAGGTAGGTAATGACCCACCCTCTTCCAACAAGTCTTATTGGGTTCCTTGGGGATGATATACATCACCTCTGATTGTGATCTATTCACATCATTATCGAACTTAAGTGTGTAGGTTGGTAGGTAAGAAAATAAGGAGGTAGGAAAGTGTGGAAGGTTGATAGGTAGGCAATAAGTAGGTAGGAAAGTAAGGAGGTAGGTAACCAACCCTCTTCCAACAAGTGAAATTGGGTTCCTTGAATTATCATGACCTGTTCACATAGTTATCAAAAGAAAGTGTGTAAGGTTGGTAGGTAGATAAGAGGTAGGTAGGAAAGTAGGGAGGTACGTAACCAACCCTCTTCCAACAAGTCTTCCCAGGCCCAGTGTTTCCCTAACGCAGGAACGCAGCCCAGAAGAGAGAGAGAGAGAGAATGGCAGCAGCGGTGACGGAGCTTGCGGGAAGCTCCGTCGTCTTCATACCCACCTCCAGAATTGTTTGCAATTCTGTTGTCCTCTGTTCTTCTTTCTTACCAGCATCCAATGCTTGCTTTCCGCTGCTGCGACAGTCGCTTGGATTGCCTTCGTTTCGTGTTTGGAGCACATTTGTTGAAGCAGGTGGTTCGGGAAAATGCGTAAACGGACGAGCTCTAGAGTTTGAAGCAGCAGCAAAGATGCGACAATGGACGAACTCTAGGGTTTCTGAACGGCTTAGCATCGCGGAATCGAGTGCTAAGCAGGTCGGTAGTCGCTGCCCGTAGCGGAAGAGGGTGCAAGAGAAGAAATTGAGGATGATGATGGTGAAGGCTATGACTCACTCGAGGAGGACATTGGTTTTCAAGGAGAGGAGAAAGTGGAGGAGGAGGCGGAGGAGATGGGAGCTGCACCGGTGAAAGCGAAGCAAAGTGCGGTGAGACGAACGTTTCGGTTGTTGGGAAACAAGGAGAAGAAGGAGCTTCGTGCATATGCCCATCAATTAGGCACGACATTTGTGTGCACCAGGTCAGAAATTACTTTTCCAATCTCACAAGAAAAATAGATCATCATCATCTTCTTCTTCTTCAGTTGTGGTTGATGGACACCTAACTTGGTTGTGGCCACAAGTTCGTTGTGGACCGACCTTAGTTGAAGGCCATTAAGGTCTAGGTTTGAGCAATCATGCAGGAAAGTGAGCTTGTTGAAGAGGAGCCATTGCATCACCACTTGTGGTCTAGGGTTTAGGGTTTGGGATTTTAGGTGTTGTAAGATACCTAAACCCGATGGAATTTGTGGTTTTCTAGTTGTCAAGATCCGACCAGGAATGTGTCTGACGATTTGCAGGTTGGAAAATGGGAGGTAACTGCAAATGTTGTTACAGCAATCAGTGATGCATTGGAGGCAAATGAACTCATTAAGGTGTGTGTCTCTGCCTGCCCCTCTCATTTTGCTGTTTTGCAACTCCATCTGTCCTGAACAGAACAATGTTGCCAGCTTTGATATTAACGAAAACATCCCTCACTTAAGCTGCTGCCATTGATCAGGTTTCAATAGCAGGGAAACCTGATATGAATCTTTCGAGGATGCCATCTATCTATGCCCACAAAGATATCCTCACTGTGGATACAGGCTTCTGCTCTCCAGTGTGGTTTCTGCTAATTCTTCTGTTCAACAGGTGAAAGTGCTCGAGAACCTTGCTGATGAGATGGAGGATACTGTGTCTGAAAAATTGCAGTATTTGTTGACACGGTGAGCTCTGCTCCTGTGCTCCCAGTTAAACTCTGATGATGGCAATATGACCAGCTTCAAAAGTGAGCACTCAAAAGCTTGCAGCTTTTATCTGTTCTCGGCAACTGCAAGGGGTACATTTGCATCTTTGTGCTGTGCTAGAATTTTATGCAGCATGTTCAGATATCCAATTCACATGTCGTAGTATCCATGTGGAGGAGATGGCACAACTTAAAAGCATTTTCTGCAGAAGACAAGGTGGAGTCAAGAGCAACATGAAGAAATCTCAAGTTGCAAATAAATGATTCAAGTACTTGGAGCTATGGTCAAATATGGAGGGGAGGCAGAAGTCATAATTTTTTTGTTTTGACTAGTGGAAGTCAAGAGATGTAAGTTTTTTTCACACATCACTTGACTATCCTTCCATTGCTTACTTAACTTGTCAACAGTAGCCAGCCCTAGGTTTCCCATCTAGTGGGAGCAAAATTAGGTGTAGAGAGTGTAACTTGGCTTGCAGTTATCAGTTATCGGATTTTGTGTTGTGTCTATGATAGGATGGTCTACTATTCTGTCATTTCATTTGTTGGCATTGCTTTAACTGTTGTACTTCCATGCGTAAAGTGCTTTGAGAAATTACCTAGTGTATTTGAAGGGCACCTTATATATTTTTAACATCCCTCCTAGAAAAGAGGAGTGATCTTACACACACTAATCAGGAATGGAAGGGACTGACCTCACATGTATAAGTAGGCATAAGATCCCTCCCACTATTATGAGCTTGTGTGCTCTACCTTAGTGTTTAGGCTTATGAAATGGTTTGCCTTGTGCTTTCTTGTGGGTGAGGCACATGGTAAGGGAATATTCCCAAAATGTGGGGCCGGACTTAGCTACGACCTTGTTCTAGGCCGCATATTTTCGGAATGCCTCACCCTACGGCTTCACCTTACACATAACACATAAAATTTAGATAATGTTTGAGATTTATGTAAACCTAAAAGAGAAGATTGTTTGTAACAACTCAAACCCAACGAAGTTGTATCTCCATCTGGTGTATGTCCCATGGATTGTGGCATTAGACTTAGAAGTTTTTCCAGCAAGTTGTTTGTGTTCCTTTGATAGCAGCCATCCTGATGGAGGTTTACATATGTTCACTAAGGTGTCTTATGCTTTAGAAGGTGAAAGCCTTTATGCATCCAAATGCAATTTTGTTTTTAACATTGACATGATGTTAAATTAATGGAAAAGTTGCCCATATCGAAAGTTAGATAAGTCATGATGATGCAAAGAAACTTTCATCCTCATAGGCATAAATGGTTACACATGATTAATAGATCTATACCCTAATGGTCCATACCTGAAGTTGCCTGGACCTTTTTCCCCAATTAAGTTTGGGGAGGGAGGAAAAATTGCACATCGAATACCTTGAATACAAGACACATAAAATGTTAGCTTGTATAGACATAGGTTGTGTACTATTGCAAGATGTCAATGTTCACAAATCCCCTTTCTTCTACTTGGCACTCACAAATTGAATGGCATAGTCAAATTGATTCATACAAGGTTTTATCTTATAAAAATATATACAAAAAACCCATAAAGGTGTATAGGTGCACACAACTACATGGGACAAACATGCTCAATTTTTTAAAGATTATCTTCAACTGAATCACATCACAATCCACTAATTTAAACCATATTTCTGGCTTTATGGCCTTCAGAATTATAAGACTCGCTTGGGCAAAAGGGGAAGAATGTACAATAACAGCCTTCAAGTTGGGCATTCCTGTAATAAGCACCCTTTTGACTCTGTTTTAGGAACACCTTGCTTCAAGGGTAACTACTAGATATGGAATACTTTGTATAATATACAAAATAATGGTGCTAGATCTGCACAACAAATGGACAACTAGAGAGTCTGGTTTAGGGTTTAGGGTCTCTACTTCTTTACTAATACAATATCTTTACAAGACTTTACAACCGTGCCTGCTGTCAGCAGGTTTGCCACAGTGTTGGGTGGTTAGCAGAAACAGGAATATACCCAGATGGTTCTGTCAGGGTGGTTCCAAAGGTTCATTCTCTAAAAATCAAAGAACCAGTTCTGATATA
>Ga0209208_10011027_pt1 | contig 11631 bp, 5 predicted proteins | sample S1TSphfallax_3_FD_187694 | JGI IMG/M metagenome (GOLD analysis project Ga0209208, IMG submission 187694) | Host-associated microbial communities from peat moss isolated from Minnesota, USA - S1T2_Fd - Sphagnum fallax MG (SPAdes) (version 2) | ecosystem: Host-associated > Plants > Peat moss >...
TGGAAGCCGGGAGCGTGCTACCAAGTCTTAACTTCCGCAACTTGACTTTGTGAAACCCTTAAGTTGGTTTCACCCCGTGACTTGGGAGCGCGTCATAAATCCTTTCCTTTATTTGAGTCAAGAAAAACATTGGCTTAAGTTGCTTCATTGTCAAGCTTTTCTGGTGATGTTGGGACAGGGTCAACAAACCATTTTGCACTACTATTATGCTCATTGCATTCCTCACTACCAAAAAACTCATTATTTTTTGTAAGAGAACACTATGGAAGCCATCCTGGATCCTCTTACCGAGGAAACTCTTATAAGGAGCTTTCTTTTGTGGAAGCAGCATATCCACTCCAAAATATTAATAGCCATGGTTACGTCATTTGTCCATGGCTAAAAGAATCTATTGCAAACATGTGGATCAGTTTTTTTTATATGAAACCTAAATTCAAAGAGCAACATGATGTAGCCATGAAATCATGTTGTCCTCAAGCTTTTCTCAGCTACTTTGTTTTAATGGAGTTCATATCCTTTGGCTCAAGGAACACTAAAGCTCTCAAGCTTTTCTCAATTACCAGCTATAGTGGAGTTCATATCCTTTGTTTCAAGGAACCCTAAAGCCCTCAAGCGACAATTTTCAGCAAAACCTTAAACAACTCTTCAAAGCAACTTCATGTCGGCGATGCTTTGGAAATGGACATACCTAGGTAGTCATAGTAGCTATGATTGAAGGACAAATTCAACAACAAAAACATGCACCATACCCTCGTTATGACCGCGACAATTACTCCATACTAAACAGCTGCAGCTTTGTGGTGGTGCTACGGTTGATATAGACAAAACAACAATGTTCAACAACAACAACAAACAAACAACAATAGAATGTGGAGGAATGTTCACATTCGGAAGCATTGAAAAGACGACAAAGATGATGATGGCAACTTGTAAGGTGTCAGAAAAAGATGATGAAGCTAGCAGCAAGAGAAAGAAAGGATAAAAAGAGAGATTTTGGATTTGTACCCTTTCTTCCTACTTCCTCATTAACTTGATGTTAATCTAATTAGGGCACTAATTAGGATTCAAAAATTAAGATTAGGAAACCAAAGGTAGAAAGATAAATGCTTCTACTGCGTGCTAAAGTTGTTAATCTCGAATCCACCCTTCTTAATTAAGACACACTAATCATGATTAGCAAAAAACAGGAGAACGTAGCCCAAAGGCAAGGAGACAGAGAAATGCTTCTAGGTTAGTAGTGCTAATCAAATCCCACCTGGCACAATTACTACATACTAATCATGATTAACAATACACGATTAGCCAAAGTGAGATTTGTTCAATGTACTTATTCTTCAAAGACCTACTACCAGTGCTAACTCTTATTCATTGGCATCCTTCCCGGACTTTGCGAGGAAAATGATTAAAGTCTCCATAAGCAAAAAACATGGTAACAATTCCAATTTGAGGATGATCTCACAACGCATATTGTATGTTACTTGTGACATCCTCAACACTCACTTCTCCTGGAACCTGACAATTTTCAATGTCCCAAAGAATAGCAACGTTTTCGTTTCCTCTAGTAGAAGATGGGCTGTTGTTGTTGGACCCTGGAGTTGGATGCTGAATCCAAAGAAGTTCTTCCCCTAGGGACCGAAGTTCTCATAGGTGAGGTTCGTGAAGCCATTGCTTTCTATTGACTTACTTGTTCCTAGTAAAGAAAAAAAAATGCTTTTCTCTTCTGTTACACAACAAAAGCCCCCCACTCCAGGAACTACTTTTAGAAAGAAACAGGGAAGTCCCAGCAGCCCCATTCTTGAGCTGTTGTTGCCCAGTCTAGGAAGATGGGAATTTTTGCAAATGAGTGTTATTCAATATGTCACTTCATAATGAAATAAGGCAACAATAACACTTCCAAAAAGGAATAGGTCAGTCCCAAGAGCCAGTAGTTCTTGAGCTGTTGCTAAGGCCTAAGAAGGATTTTGGCAATTGGGTGTTATTCTAATTAGGGAAACAATAACAACGACACTTACTCTTCCATCCATTGAAACAAATGGGGAGCACGGAATGTGGGATGGAGTTCCCATCTTTCATGCATGTCCTCCAGGCTTGTCTTCGCAAGCAACACAACAAGAAGGAATGCTAAGAAACCATTGATGAACCTCATAGTGTTGCTGAATGCTTCATGACTGATTGTCTTCAATGATCTGAATCACCCATCCACCCACCCCACCAATAAACCAACAACAAAAAAAACAATTGAGAAACACACTGGTCTTCTACAACTAACTGTTTGGGTAATAATAATTGGCAAGGAACCCTTCATTCATCAGTTTTGTAGCTTAATGTTCAATTGTAATGCTTTTCTTTGCAAATTCTCTACACCTGTTGGGGAACTAATGATCTTACTATGCCTCCTTTAACAACAAAAAGAAAAGAAATACGACATTTCTTTGAGGGAGACTGAGAGTCCCATCGAAGCAAAAGAACTTACTCCTTGACTACTCCCAACACACAAAGAATAACATCGTTTCCGTTTCCTCGAGTAGAAGATGTGTGCAGTTGTTGTGGTTGTCCTGAACTTCCTTGAGAGGCCATTGCTTTTTGTTGACTTACTTGCTCTTAATAAAGAAAAAAAAATGCTCTTTTTTTTTGTTACAAAACAAAAGCCCCCCACTCCAGAGTTTCAGCGTTGCACAAAAGACATGTATGACCAAAACTGGAGGTAAGGGTTAGAAACCACTTTCTGCCGCACACCAAAAATAAATAAATAAAAATCCTACCGAGATTGAGAAACAACAACAAAAGAACTCACCGAAATTCCCCTATGTTATGAAGAAAGATTCAATTACAGAAAAATCTACTTCTTTACCCCAAGAAAAAAAAAACACGCATACATTTTAGCTTTACCTCTAGCGAGGTACCGACCATAAGAGTAACCAAAGAGTGCAAAAGTTCTACAACAACAAAAATCCTCCTCAGCCTTGGCCTCCTCCTCTTTCTTCTTCTTCAACTGCTGTTGCTTCTCCTCCTTCCATGCACACAAAATTCCACTCTGGGGTCTCATAAAAAAGACGCAAAAACAGAAACTAGTGAGAGAAAGGAAGGGGAAGAAGCTCTAGTAGAAAGCTAAGGATACCCCAAGAAAAAAAAAAACATGCGTACATTTTAGCTTTACCTCCAGTGAAGTATCGACTAGAAGAGTAATCAAAGAGTGCAGAAGCTCTACAGGAGCAAAAATCCTCCTTAGCCTTGGCCTCTTCCTCTTTCTTCTTTTTCAACTACTGTTGTTTCTCCTCCTTCCACTGCACACAAAATTCCACTCTGGGGTCTCATAAAAAAAGACGCAAAAACATAAACCAGTGAAAGAAAGGAAGGGGAAGAAGCTCCAGTAGAAAGCCAAGGAAAAAAAAAAAATCTTCAATTCCACAACAAAGGAAAGATCCACAGTAACTGTTTGTTTGTCACCATTGCTGCCACTACACAAGAGCCATCGCTCGAGCGTTCCCTCGCTTGCTCAATCTGCTTCGTCCACAGTCCACCACTGCTTCTCTGTTTTGCTAAGACCCAACCTCTAGTGGGTACCCATGACACTGTGAAGTCCACCGCTGCTGTTGCCATTCATCCTCCTCCTCCTGTTCCATCATCTTCTTCTTTCGGGATGAGGAACTTGGATGAATGAGACGGATGATGGAACAAATGGATGGAAAGGAGGACCACCACCGCCGCCACCGGACAGACAAACACCTAAAATATTATATTAGATATAGCAACTTAAGGGATTTTAGGTCTATTTTTTATATGGGGATGTTTTTAAAAGATGATATTTTGGCTTGTGTTGAAACTTGATATTAGTTATATAGAGTTATAATGTTTTGAAGGATTTTGGTTTCTTTTAGAGGATTTTTTTTGAAGATTATATTTTTGCATGGTGAAATATTTGAGTTTCCATAATTCTTCTTTTGCCTTAAGATACTTTTTAATGTAAATGGCGAGGACACACTGCGACACACCCCTTGTTTTTCAAAGTGCCTCATGGTTTCTTACGCTTGGTAAGTAAGTGTTCTTCCAATTATACACTACCAATCTTGCCAAAGGTAGGTTAATATGTGGCCATATTTTAACCTAGGAAATGTTAAATTTGGAGTCAGAGACCCTGATTTAATCTTAATATGACATATTTTACCATGGTTAAAAGAAACCTTTTTTTTTAAAACCAGGGTTTTTAGGGTATTGCCTTAGTTTTACTGTCCTTGAGTTAAATGCACTCATCATTTTACTGCTCCACCTCAGACCTATAAATCCACCATGTAAAGCAACCAAAAAGCTGGCTATATATAGCCAAAAAGAGATATTCAAAATTGAAAAGGCTAAAATCAACTGAATTTTTATATTTTCAATAGCCAAAAAAATTGACTAAATTTTAAGAAAAATTTCCAGATTTTTATACATGGTTCAAGTAGGTAGCCAAAAATATAGAAGGATGTTTAAACATTCTATTTTTTATTTTTAGCTTGAGACCAAATTTGGCTAAATCTTCATGTGGACCATCACCACCTTGGTTACATCACAAAATTGACCAAAAAAACAACTCATGTAAAATCAAAGTTGTTGGGTAGGCAATATGAAGTCCTACTTAGGCTAAAATTGTTATTAGACCACAATGCCCCTCTACAACACAGTTTTCAAGGAGTCGTCTTGCTTGCACAACTCCCTTGTTAAGATAATCCCAAAAAAACTCTCACTCAATGAGACTTTGCATCTAAAATAAAAAGTGAAAGCATGCGTGATTTGAAAAAAACCTAACTTCATCTAAGTAACCCCTTTGAACAACAACGAATTTGTAATTGATTGCACATGAGCATGCTTGCTTCATAACTATTTACACTTAAACTCCTTTGATTTCAATTGCTCCACATTTAAAGTTTGTTATAGTTGCCTACACCTAACTGAACCACACCTAAGATGCCACCAACAATTGCTCATGCAACAACAAATGGGGCATTTGGGTGAGATATGGGGAATGAATTAAAATCAAGTGGAAAGAACAACGATACGAGTGAAGGAGAGTTGTGTGGTGATGAAACAATTGACAAATCCTTATTCAATTTCATACATTCCATGATCCTCATGATCTAAAAGGAGCATTTGGATGTAAAAATAGCTTCAACCCATCCAAGATTATTTTTCACATTGAGTAATTTTGTGTTGGCTTTTGCATTCAAAAATCCAAAAATTGTTTGTAGGAAATATGACTTTTATTATGTATATGAAGCTTGTATGTACATGATACATATATTAGAAGTTGAAGTATTTGTTAAATCGTTTTCCTTATGATTAACCAAGACTTTTTCATATCAACTATTATTTCTCTCTTCAATATAATAAACATGCATTGAATGGTTGTGTTTTTTTTAATTTGGTGACTAATTTAAAATGGTATCAAAATGTAAAATAAAAAATTTTGATATATAAAAGAGATGAAGGATGGAGGGAATCGAATATTTATGTCAAATTTAAGTGAAAATTATGGCTTTTGTAAATTCATTGTTTAAGGAAAAAATTATTTACACATTCAATAAATATACATAAAAATTAAATCTTGTAGTTTTTATATATTATTGTTATAAAGCATGCATAAAGTCATGGAATTATTTTTGTTATAGGAGGATGCTTAAATCATTTTTAAACTCACATAGAAATCAAAAGTTATGTTTTCAAATATAAAACACAATTATAATTACAAATTTGATTTAAGTTATATCATTAACATTATAAGAAATCACAATTTTTCAAAAGGTTCAATTTGACCAAAGCATGCACATTGACCATAGGGGATGTTCACATTCATTAAAAGCACAGGGCATGAAAGATACATGGTTCTTTGGTTGGTTGTTTTGATTAAGGTGAATTTTTTTACCCAAGTGTCATGTAATACATCTAATAAAAAAAGATAGAAAAAAAGGTCCATTGATACGGCCATGGTTCAATCAAATAAGTCATATTAAACAACAAAAGATTAATCAAATCAATATGATTGATATGACTGGTTAGTTTCATTGTTAAGCCTAAGCTACCTACCAAAAACTTAAGTTATTATAAATTATTTACCCTAGGTTATTCTATGTTATTTTACCTTAAATTGTTCAAGGTTATTTGAAAAGTTATTATTTTTTAACCTATTGTAGGTGATTATACCTTAGGTTAATATAAATTATTATAAGTTATTTGTAAGCTAGGGTAAGATAACCTAATTTTTTTTAAAATAATTTAGAGTAGGAAAAGTTTTAAATAAGGTAACTTTAGATTGCCTAAAAAAAGATGGCGTAAAATAAATTAAAATAACTTACGATATTTGATAATTAAAAATAATTTGAAGTAGAATAGTTTATAATAACCTAAAATAATTTTTCATAAACTAAAATAACCTAAAGGTAAAATAACATAGAATAATCCATAATAGAACAATTTAGAATAGCTTAAAATAGCCTAGCGTGGAACAACGTAAAATAACATAAGGTTAAATAACAAAGTGATTTATACAATACAAAGACCTAGAATAGCCAAAAATAACCAATAATATAATAGCCAATAATAGCCTATTAGTTTAAGATAAAATAGTAAAAAATTATTTAAAATAGGATGGAGTTGAATAACTTGAAGTAACCTTGGATAAAATAAACTAAAATATTTATAATGACTTAAGGTAAAATAATTCAAAATAACCTAAGGTATAAAAGTCTATAATATTTGAAACCTATGGTAGAATAACTATGAATTGCCAATAATAACCAAAAGTAAAATAACCTAAAATAACATAAAGTGGAATATTTAAAATTAAAACATATATATTTTAAGGTATAATAACCTAAAATAACCCAAAATAATTCAAAATGGTTCAGGTGAAATACCCTAAAATAGGCAAAAATAACAAAAATATCCTAAGCTTAATTAACCTTGAATATCCAAAATTAACCTATAGTTAAATAACTTGGAATAATTTAAGGTTTACAAATTTTAGAATAACATAGGGTAGCCTAGCTATAATAGTTTAAGTAAAACTTAAAGTGGCCTAGAATAGCTTATAAATAACTTATAATAGCTTGAATAAAACTTAAAGTGACCTACAATAGCTTATAAATAGCTTATACTAGCTTAAGTAAAATTTAAAGTGGCCTGGAATAGCTTATAAATAACCTATAATAGCCTAGGATAATTTTAAATAAATAACTAATTAAAGTAGATAGGTTACATCACAAAAGTAATATAAGAAAAAATGTTCACAATGATGTAATGACAAAAATTATCATTTGTTGGAAAAATGATGCAATAATTAAAGACTTGGACTCTTATTGTGAAAGTTAATGATTCAAATCCTCACAATTGCAACCTACTGCAAATGTGTCTAATTAACCTTAGGACCTTAAAGGCTTGGAGGGTAATAAATAAATAAATATTATTTGGGTTTTTCTTAATAATTGAAAATTATATATATGTATATATATAGCCTTTTTTTCTCAATTGACTAATAAAAAAAACTAGTAAAAAAAACCTATAAAAAAAAGTAACCAAAAGGACCCAATCAAAACAAACATGTTGAAATCAACTTTTTCAAAATGGCATTTCGTTCAAGTTGGACAAGGGGGTAAAAAGACCACATTGGGGGTCTTTTTTTCTATTATTTTTTGTCCAAAAGATCATGATTTCTTGTAGTGTAAATTTGAGGGATGTGTTTCCATATATGAAAGCATTGTCTTATCTTATTATTCAAAATATATTTTTCGATATCAATAGTTGTTGAAACAAATATAAGCTAATGGGTCCAATTGTTGCTCAAATTGAAATAGGTCAATGAGCACTTCATGTGTTAATCCCAATAATAATTGACAATTAGGAAGTATGAAATAATCTTGTCACATTAATAATTATAAATCTCTTGGATAATAATATCACATGTGAAGTCATGCAAAACTTTAAACTTAGCTTAGATTGAATTAAGGATAATCTTTGAGTCTCAAGATAGATTCACAAATATGCATTTAAAAAATAAATTGCATACATTAAACATGAAGGAAAATGATTTTCAATTGGTAAGACACATAAATGTATTTAGAAGGTTGTTAAAATAGTTGGCAACATCAAGATCACGAATTTCTAATCGATATTTTTTTAAATGTAAAGTTTGCCATTATTGTGTAGAACTTTTATGAGTTCTTTAAAAGGACAAGCAAGGTACAATCGCATTAATAATAGCCACAACAAGTGTAACTAATGTTTGATTTTTCATATTTTTAAATGATAATTTCATTTGGTCTTGAAATTGCTAGATTTGTTTATCTAAGAACATTTGTAAAATATCAAAAGAACATGCAAATAAATTTGAAATTAATCCAATGAATTAAAAATATGCAAAAAAAACTTTTAAAACATCGTAACCAATGTTTTAAAACAATAAAGGGACTTATAAAATGGCTTTAAGGCTTTATAATATTTTAATACAAACCTTGACATGATAATATAAAGATTTCTTAAAATATTTTTGTAGATTTCTTATCATAATATTCTAAAAATATTTCAAGAATGAATAGTCACCAAGGAGGTGACCATGACTCATTTTATGATGTTTGCATTTGGCAAACTTAGCATTACAATCATTAATAAGTGACCTTATTCAAGAAGAGATCTTAATTAAAGACCTTGCTATTACGTCAAATAATATCTTTGTATTTTATGTGTGTAAAAGGTTTTCAAAATTCAAAAAACTAAGAAAGAACCCATTTCCAAAGGTTAATGAACCTTCAAATTCATGAAATATTGTTCAAACGAAAAACATGAAATGTTTTTACTACAAAAAACCAGGACATGTCATTAAAGACTATCAAATTTGAATTGCGAGTGAAATTAATGGAACCAACATAAATGAAATACAAAATAATATAAGGTGTCAATAGTAATAAATTGTATGTAACAATATCAATTGTGAAAAGTGGCAAAGATACCCCATGGTATGTTGATATGAGAACAACACAACATATGGCTTATGATAAAATATCATTTATCACTTATAAAAAATGGGAAAGGGGACAAGTATTTCTTGTAAATAACATGACCCATGAAATATTTGGCTAAGTTAAAGTTGCAATTCAATTGAAAAATCACCAAATAATACCTTATATGTACTTCATATACCAGGTTTAATGAAAATTTGATAATGTCAAAGAGAAAATTAATATTAAATCTAATTACGGTGCTTGAGAAATAATCATGATGTCTAAATTCACTACTACATAATCAATCATATTTCATTAACCTAAATCATTATGCTACCTATTTTGTGAAATAATTTGACCATATCCTTTTCTCATTCTAACATGACTATTACATAATCACCATGTAATCACTCTAGCCCACTTTAGGTGAGGTGATTTCACTTATAATAGTCATTGTGCCCCACTTTAGGTGGAGTTATTTATTGCTAGAGAATTGTCATCCACTTTCAATGAAGGTTTTCACTATCCGTAGCAATTGGTCCCTGTTCACTAAGGAGTTGACTATTTTCACCATGGTAAAATATCCAAATTCATTCAAAATCTAGTGAAGCAAAAAGTGAACTAAGACACATCTTGGTGTAGTGGTAATAAATTGAATGGTTCTTTATTCACTATCATGATTACCATTCAATTTAGTTCCAAGCAATAAATAACAAATGCATTGAATACATTATTTGAGGAAAGAACTTTACTTGTGCTTGTCTACTACACAAAAAAAGCTTTCAAAGTTACAATTGTTGCCTACTTTAGCTACATATGAACTACCATAATCAAATATTTTTGACAAGTGGCGAAATTCAATAAACAATCGTTGATGGACCATGTTGCATGCATAGTTTTTCAAATATAAACGTTGAGATTCAATAGCCTATAATGTCTAATTTATGTAGTTCTGACAAAGCTTTAAATCGATAATAAATAATTTGATTTACATATGTGAGTAACATGGAGCTTAATGTCCTTGGGTTATGGTTGAATATATTGCCTAATTTGGGCACCATCATAATTACGATGATAAACAACAAGAATGTGAAATCCACCCATCTACCAACCTTTTTCATTGTTACACCTAGCATGAATCCATTCCTTATGAATCACAATTTTTGTGGTGGGTTTCCAATAGGTCATCATCAAAATTGTACACAACTTCAACTTGGGTTGCTTTAGCCATGGTATGTTTTACATCTATATGATCAACCTGATTCCCTCCCATCTTACCAACTTTTACAACTATGGCAGGGTCAATGTGCACTCCTTTTGGGTTAAATCACCTTAGATTGAACTTTTTGATTTCATTTATCACTTTGAAAGATCAAAACTATTTTTATAAAACCACTTTTCAATTTGTACCCAATGTGTCTGTAACAAAAAACACATGTTCATCCCAAAATCCATATGCACTCATGTAAAACATGCCTTTACATTAGACTACCTTTGATCTTTTAGAACAATTTAGACTAGGTTAAAAGTTGAGGCTTACTTGATTAACTATGGAGGGGAAGACATATGGTTGAGAATGTGCTAACAACCTTCTTGCATGGTTGACAAGCCAAAATCCATACTTAGTTTGGTGGATTGTATGCATTGCAAATACATTTGATGGAATGAAGGACCCACAAAACAAAATGAGATTCATGGTTGAATTGTTGACAAGTAAAATTTCCTTTAGGACCCCATGTACATTGTATTTGCATTAATAATGTTTTAGTTCATGCAGATGAATGATTACCCTACATGAACAAAAATGCAATCCCATTATCATATGTTGTGTGGCACTCACATGCCTCTTTGTCCACACAATAATGGTTTCCATAAGCATACATTGAGCCATATTTATAGGTTATTTCACTACTACAAAATGCGTCCTAATTCACTCTGGGTTTCATTAAATTTTGAGTGAATTTGGACATTTTCACATGTTGAAATTATTTAACCCCTAGTGAACGAGGACCAGTTGCTACGGACAATGAATTGTTTCATCAATACCTAATGAAACAAGGTTACTTTCAAGTTAAATACAAATTTACCAAGCCATTCACTTGTTAGTTAATTAACTAATCAACATAAAAATCAATTAAAATTTAATTATTTAATATATAATATTATTGATAATTTATTTTTTTAGCCTATGATTTATTGACACGTGTCACTACCTATGCTAGGTTAAAAACCTAACCTATGTAAGTAGGCCACATAATCAACCTAAGCACATATTTTAGGAATTAAATAGGAGAATATTCAATCAACATGCCATTGTTGACCACACAACACCAATCATGAGGTTTGATCCCTTGACCTTTGGAATGGAGGCAAACACCCTTACCATCAAACCACCCCACTTGTTGTGATAATATGTTACATTACATTCTATTTATCAAATACTTCATTTTAAACATTACAAAAACATAAACTTTGAAATTTCATATCTTATTGAGATTTTGTTTAAGTGAAATGATTTGAGTTTACTTTTTTTTTTAAATCAATAATGTACATAATTACATTTATTTCCTTTTGAAATTTTAAAATCATTTGAACAAATAAATAAATTGAATATCATTATTCAATAACATTTCAATGACCATTCTTTTGAAAAAAAAAAGGT
>Ga0209208_10011028_pt1 | contig 11630 bp, 7 predicted proteins | sample S1TSphfallax_3_FD_187694 | JGI IMG/M metagenome (GOLD analysis project Ga0209208, IMG submission 187694) | Host-associated microbial communities from peat moss isolated from Minnesota, USA - S1T2_Fd - Sphagnum fallax MG (SPAdes) (version 2) | ecosystem: Host-associated > Plants > Peat moss >...
TTATCTTCCATGGTGTTCAACCCTACACCCCCAAAAATTCAAAAGCCAACCAAGATGGTTAATTATTAATTCTTAATGACTGCAATTATTAGAAAACAAGATGATGACCAAGTTCATGAGGCTTAGAAATGTTGTGGCCAGTAAAATAAAAGGACAACTAGGACTAGGGTGATGGCCAAGAGGAATGTAACTAGTAACATAAGAAGATGACCACAACGATTGCCAAGAACACAAGAGGATGATTAGGACCACAATGATGGCCAAAAGGAACACAACCAAGAACACAAGAGGAGGACTAGGGCAATGGCCAGGAAAAGGCAATTGGGAACACAAGAACATAACCACAACGATGACTAAGAAGAGGCAACCAAGAACACAAGAAAAGGACCATGACCATGGCAATGGCCAAAAGGAACGCAACCAGGAACAAAAGAAAATGACCATGATCACGGTGATGGCCAGGAGGAGTGCAACCAAGAACAGAAGAAAATGACCACGACCATGATGATGGTTAGGATGAACGTAACTAAGAAAACATGAGGATAACCACAACGATGGCTAAGAAGAGGCAATTAGGAACACAAGAAAATGACCACAACCATGAGAATGGCTAGGAAGAATGTAACCAAAAACACAAAAGGTCGAGGATGACCGCACTAATGGCCATGAAAAGTGTAACCAGGAACATAAGAAAAGAACCACATCGATGGCCAAGAAGAAGCAATTAGGAACACAAAAGTATAACCACAGCCATGATAATTGCTAGGAGGAGCGCAACCAACAATGCAAGAGGACAATCATGGCGATGGTTAAGAAAAACACAACCAAGAATGCAAAAAGACAACCATGGTGATGGCTAGGAGGAACACAACTAGGAATGTAAAAGGATGACCATGACCACAACCAAGAAGAGTGTAATTAGGAACACAAAAAGACATAGCGATGGCCAAGAGGAACACAACTAAAAACAAAAGAGGACGACCATGACCATGACAAGAGGAGGCAACTAAAAACACAAGAGGACGACCATGACCATGGTCAGGAAGAAGCAATTAGGAACAAAATACAACGACCACAACCATAGCAATGGCTGGGAAGAGGTAACTAAAAACAAAAAGACGACGACCATGGCCACTGCGATGGCTAAGAAGAGCACAACCAAGAACACAAGAATATGACCACAACCACGACCATGGCCACATGGGGGCAACTAGGAACAAAAGAGGATGACCAAGAAAATAGGATGACATTTATGAATTACAACAACAAGAATAATTGTAATGCGACAAAAGAAAAGAGGTGACGACATACCTAATAATGGTGGCCTATAACACATGAGCTTGAAAAACAACACCCATAGCCATTGCGTGAAGATTGAAAACCACCAACACCAACGTGAGGCACCAATGCGAAGAACACCAACAAAAAAACAACATCAAGGAAAAATATATATAACAAGGCAAAAAAGAAGATAACTTTGAACTTCAACCCTTCAACTCAAAACTGAAAATTCCAAATAACAAACCCTAATGATAATTTAAAACTTAAAACCCCAAGTCCTAAATTGGAATCGAAATCGGGTTTTTTCAAAAAAACAATTCTGATTTTGGTTCTTTGAACCACTAAATGTACCTTGAATGAGCCCACGTGGCATTAAATGCATATGTGGAAAACTTTAAAATAAAAATCCAACACAAAATTGAGGAGAATGTTAGGCTCTCATTAGACCTCAAACACTTTAGTGAGACTTTTGATAAAGTATAGAATAACATCTATGCATCAATTCTTAAAAGTGTGGGAAACTAATAGGAGGAGAATGTTAAGAGATCCTAGGAGGCATATCTACCTACTTATTTATAGGAAAAGGTTTATGTAATACCTACCTACAACCTATTAACTTACAACCTATTAATTTAAACCTTAAACCATATAAACCTTTTGACCTATTTAAGTATAAAGTTGTATTGGTCATTAATAGCCTAACCCCTAAGCATGTAATAGGTTACAAGTATACAATGTAAAAAATGGGAAACAAATCTTGTTAAAAAGTTGAACTTAAATTGTTGTTCCTTCGATTATTCATATCCAATAAATTTGAATATGGAACAATATTCATATTTAAATATATTACACAATATTATGTTTTCAAATGTACATACGATACAAAAATTTATTGTTCAAACATGAGTATATCCAAACATTTAACATTACTAATGCTGGTGATGGTATCAAATAGTTGAATACAATTTAAACAAATGGTTGGGGGATTGATTAATGCTTATCAACCACTTGAATTCAAGATGTGTCAAAACATTTGAACCATATGTAGCATCCACGAAGATGAAATATTTTGTAAACATTAGCATATTCTTACATTTATGGAATCCTTTCATGTTAGGTTGTATAACCAACTTTGACTTTAAGGAATTAGCCATTGCACTTTTTAATTATGTTTAAATTGAAACTAAAATTGATTTTGTATTTTTTTTGTATGTGTAACTATGAGCCCTAATTTAATAATATCCTTCATTTGGGCTTCATATTTGGTTCTTTATTTAATAAGTAACCTTTAAAATATGTAATAGTAGTGTTTAGGAAATTATAATTGAATTGAATTTCTTGAGCCATTTCAAACTTACTAAGTAGATTGAGGATAATTATCAAAATATTAAATGATGAATAGTCATATTAATATAATGAAATGTATATTAATTATAAATGCTATTCATTATATCATTTTTAATATTACATAAGTTGTAGGTGTAGTTCTGGATTGTAATCACTTACAAGGGAAACATTTTGAAAAGCCAAGTTTATTAGTCTAGTTGAACACAAAATAATATTTGATTAAAAAAGGTTGAAAATACAACAAGTGTTCCACAAGTGAACATGGTATTGAACTAGTAGACATGTTAGAAAATTTGATATGTTACTAAGAAATCTTATGAAAGATGAAAAGACATAAGTAGTTCCTAGTTCTCGCTTAGAGAACAATTCTCTTTTTTAAACATTTTTTATTACTATTTAAAAAATAATTCCTTTTGGGTTTTGTTCTGGTTGGTTTTAAGAAGGCATGTTCCCAACTCCCACCCAAAGAACTTTTTCTAAATTTTTAATTAAAATTTTAGTTTCTTAACTCCTTGAAATCAAACCATTTGTAGTAATGGTATATACTTTTACAATGTTTTCAAGTGAGTTGGTAGACACGTTGATATGATAACGGATGCCAATCGTGATACAAACATCAAATGGGGCCATAGTTGTCGAATAAAATATTCAAAGTATAGTTTCTTGGACTTCAATATTTCAAAGATGGAATTGGCCAAAAGGAGAATAAGTTTGATGGGTTTGCATAACATTTGACTTTTGATCATATGTCATGCTCTTAACTTTTTCAAGGCCTTCACCTTCCCTCTCAAATAGCCAGGAGAATTTGCAAACAATTGAATTGTTTACACCATATTTTTATAAAAAATCACCTATTTAAGGAATTTCATATGGCTTCATTAGTACTGCAGACACCGAGTTTAAATTGTATGGGTCTTGATGATTGCTTCATCATTATTTATATTATAGTTGTAAGAATTTGATTAATCATTTTTCTTAACATGAATTCCCTTACTTCACAGAGACATTGCTCATAACTCTTGAAAGGCTAAATGAATTAATGAGCAAGCAAATAGATCTACCATTTAAATTGTAGAAATTGTAATATTTGTGGAACAATAGAATAAGCTACAAGCCATACATGTAGTGATGATTCCTTAATTATATGTTGAAAAATGTCTGTCACAAAACATCAAAATATATTAAATGACAAATTTGTGACATGGAAACATTGAACCTATTTAGAACATTCAAATGTACGAGGAGCATTAGGAGTGCTTAAGATTGGGTTACCAAAGCAATTTGCCCAGGTGTAAATGTGACATCATAAAAAAAATTTAGTAAAGAGGCTTGCATTATTTTTGGACGCCAAGGTGTGTGCACCAAAAAAATTCATCATTGTGTTTACAGATGACCTTTCTATGTCAAATGTGAAACCTCTCCCAATTAAAATGCCAATGGTCTAAAAGACTTCTTTCCAATTCAGCCTTCACTAAGTGTCCAAGCCTTTGCCCATTCTGAAATCCTTTTTATAAGTTCTGCCATTTCATGCCCATTTAGTATTATCCCAACTTATTTTTAATCCCTTGAAGCTTTAACAAACTTTCTTGCAACTTCAAATGGCATGCAAACTTGTGGGTGAAGCATCCTTTGGAACATTTGATTTTATGACTTTTTTTTTTGAGTTTGGGTGCTATCAATAATTTCACCCTTGCCTAGGTTCAAAAATAAAACCAGATCCTACTGTTAAGGAAGGTTGTTTGCTTGCTTGCTCTCTTGCTTTGTAACAGTGATCTCCCAAATCCCCCCGCCCCCCCTAATGTTTTGGCACCTTTGGAAATCTATTAAGGAAGAGGAGTGAACCGAGTTTATTTCCTCATGTTTAGACCTGCAATGCAAGAATTATTGAATTTTGAACATTTTCATCCTAATAATAAAATAGAAATCAATTTATAAAACTTTAGGGGAATTGCAGGTGTGCTCTTCAAATCATTTGAACTTGCCCTTTGTGGGTACAAATGCACTGTGCTGGTTTCATAATTTTTAGACCTATGAAACAGAAGTTATTTTTAAAAAAATTCAATTAAAGCATTAAAATTTCAATTGTAATGAAAAAATCAACATTATTTTTACAGAAATTAGATTTCACAAAAATTTATATACCTTAAAAGAAAAATAGTTACAATCTTGAACAGAGTTGCAGGGATGTTGTATTGATGGCTGAGTAGAGACAGCAGTGGTTTCAATCTGGGGCTAACTGATTTTCTTGTTGCTGCTGATACAGAAGGACAGATGGTTCACCTTTGCTCAGAGTACTGAGTCTACAATGGGGTACATGCAAGACAATCAACACCTTGCACATATTTGATCATTGATGCAAACTTCCAGGCCTCCCACTTGTCTGATGTAGGCATGAAGGTTGTCAGGTCCATTGACAGACTGAGAGTTGACCTTGCAAACCTTTTAACAATGTTGGAAGGCATTGCAATTTTAAGAACTTCATGCCAGTGCCACTGCTATTTAGGGATTGCATGAGTCTTCGGCCTCAGAGAACTCACTTTCTATGATGGTGAATGCTGGGAGTAAATTGCTGGAGCAGCTTGCTTGCAGGTATGGGGCTTCAGCTCTATCAACAGACCATCTGCTTTCAGCTTCAAATGTCTTAAATAACAATGAGCCACTTGAGTCCACGGACTTGTCACAGACAAGTTATGAAGGGCTTTTGAGCTCTAGCCCCATATCATTGCAGCTGCATCCAAAATTTTCTCTAAGCATCTTGAAGTCACATGCCCTGACACTCTTTTGAAGACAATTTTGCTATTTTTGTTGGGATTTGCACAGTGGGTATGACAAGGCTGTCCATTACCATTTAAGATCCAGATCTCCACGATTTTGGTATATCCCATCTTTTTTCATTCCCAGTGTTCCAAGTGTAGAATGTTATTTGTGGTAATAGTCTTTTTTATAACAAGAGTTTTTTGGCTTCCACACCCTGTATATCATGCCCATGCTTCTCTGTCTTTCTTTCAAATTAAAACTGTCAAGCTTTAACCTTAATTTTCACATATTCACTTCATTTTGTGGTTGTGCCAATGTCCCATCCAGTTCAAATTTTGAATGTGTACACAAAGTCCCATCTGCGAGACATGGGATGGGAATAGATGGTGCAATTCACTATTCCAACCAAGCATTCACCCCTTGATATATGCAAGTTGCTGGATGGACACATTCCTGAAATTTGAGAGCTACAACCTCATGACAGACCCCTTGTTTGAAGAATGTCTCATCCTAGTTCCTTACTCTAAACATTGTAAATGTGTCTGCAAAATTGTTGCACACAAAACCTCATACTGTGTGCAAATGGGCCTCCTTGTATATTTTTTTGTCTGTGCAATGCAATTGTGTGGCCAACCCACTCTAGCTGCTGATAAGGATCAGGAAGGCATGAAGAATCCCAAGACTGGTTTATGTTTACACCCCAAAGTTGTGCTCTCATGCTGACAATGGTGGTCAATGGTTCTAGGCTATGGCTTGTATGAACAAATCCTCTTTTATCCTCCTCCCTAAAATGAAACCTTCAAAGGTTTAATCTAGCACAAAAAACAAACCCCTTAAATCATATCAAGGGTTCTACTGCAGTTACAGTAATGTTTTAATGGATGCCACTTGGAAATGACTCTTACCACTACAAGAAATGCCCACAGTTAGTTATTGTTAGTAATCATCCTACACTTCAAATTATGCCCTTCACAATTGAAAGTTTAGTCATCAATAGAACCATCATTGCCCAGATTTTTAAATTTGGGAATAGATATGACTGGCAATATTTGAAATGTATCTTGACATGAATGTATTTCATGTGGCCATAAGCTAGACATCAGGGTCTTTCTGGTTATTATGACTAAAATAGACAAAGATTGTATGTTGATCATATTATAGCTATTAGTGACAATGTAGGTTTGGTTAGTTACTTGTGGCAAGACCAAGTTTGGTGCATTGGACTTCATCTTTTATGTTTATTTGAAGTTCTATTCATCTATGTTATATCCCATTTCATTAATGCAACAACCTTAAGTTTCTTCTTCCTTCTCATTTTCCCTCTTCATTCTTCTTCTCTCCATTCTGGCATGTTGTAATTGTTTACTCCTGGGCTTGTAGATTTGCTCTTGCATCACTGACAAATGAAGAACCCACAATTTTTCCATCACAATTTGCATGCATATGGCATCTTGCTGGTGACCATACTGAGAATTGCTAAGAAATAAGCTTGTGGCATGCCAGGTAAAGGAAATTGGCAATCATGGCAAGGACACACCAGGATTCTTTGGCAGTAAGGAAAGGACCAAGAGAAACCTACATTGATTGCTAGCTTCAAATACTTCTACCATATCCAAAATCTGAGGAGCTGAAAGAGCAGCAAGAGTTCACTCAAAATGTACATGGCAGAAGATGGTGCCTGCATGTTGAGCTATCACATACACAAACCTTATTTGTCCTATGGCTTTGTCCACCACATGATCCTGAATTCCATTGTCATGAACATGCAGGCCCCTTGGAGGCAGTGGACCGCTTCCTAATATAGCTTCTGTCCACAAGCACCACATACTATGAGAGGTTAGATAAAGCATTGAGCAGGCCCCAAATCCTTGAGCAGATTATATAATGAGCTTCCTGAATCCTTCTTGCAGAATCATTGTAAATGCAATTTCTTCCCATACGTGGGATATCCCATGTTTGATATACCCATACAACTGATAGACTCTGGATTCCACCATATTTCCTTGGCCTTGGACAGAGGATAAAGACTTCTTAGCCAAGGGTGCTAACCCTCATGTTCCATGCCAATGAAATTTACTACTTGAGCTGTCAAGAAGCCTCACTTCCAAGCCTTGGAAGTCTTGAGAACTTGGCTGTGGAGTGTTTCTTCGGATATCCTTAGAGACAGGAGAATCCACAGTGGAACTGGAAGGTCACGGGCAGGCAAGGATGGAACTCTGTCTATTCTGCTAGAAGAGTTTCTCTGATTTGAGGTGTCAGAAGAAAAATACTGTATGAAGTTTCTGCATTACATAAGCAATTTGAGCATCAGTATTCAACATGCATAATCATTGCAACCTCAATCCAACAAAGAGCTCTCTCAACCTTACACTTCAAGTCAAGTTTTTGCAATGCATTTAGATACCCGATTTTACATTTTGCAGCTTCTCATCTCAAACAAATATCATGGAGGTTGATGATTGTAGTGCCTGGACAGTGACAGCAAGAGCAGTAGCCAGAGAGACTAGGGGAGACAAACAACATTCATTTGGTGATCTTGAACTAGTCAACTATGTCCTGGACCAAGCTGCAAGGTAATTAAGATGATAGAGAGATGGTACCTGTTGCCATAAGGTCCCACACAGCAGACTCAAATTTCAGAGTATGATCTCTTAAGTACTCTCACAGCTTCGTAGACTCAAAAAAACAGGGAGTAGTCATGGAATTACAGAACACTAAACAATGCAGCAATCACCCTCTGCATCAATGATAAGGCCAAATCTTTCCAACTTTTTCAGAATATGAACAATCAGAAGACTATCTGCTATCATGGAACAACAATGGTGGCAAATACAGCAACCTTTCTATCTCTATATCATTCAAGTTTGCCACCTGTGATGGGACCATAGATTGCAGGTTCCCATGGAGAATGAAAGCTTGAAAGCTCTGCTCATCCTTGTAGTGTCCTGTTCAGAATCCTGCATGTGATAGGCATGAGCATGAAAGCTCATCCTGGCCATCCTTATGAGCTGGCCTAAAGTTTAGCCACTAGTGACAACCAAGATAGGGTAAATCCCTTCACAATATACTACTGGAATGTCAAGCCATGATGGACCTTCCAAGTTCCCCCTGATCTGACTGAACAAGTCAGAGATCTGGAATCCACCACCAACTAGAGATTGATAAAAAATCTAGATGGAGGGATGGAGGTTTCAAAGAAGAATCCAAGCTTCTTCTCAGGGGCTTTTTTTTAGAACCAGTATGTGACGAAGTGTGTCCAAGCATCCAGGACTTATGGGATACTCATCAGAGCCAAGTTCCATTTCTGACAACTTGCTTACAAGTTTAGAGAATGACAACTGCTACAATCATCCCCTCCATGTTTGCAGAAGAATTGGCTACTTTCCAGTTGCAAACAATACAGAGCCACCATCATGCAACTAGAAAGAGTATGCCACAATCATCCCCTCCATGTTTGCAGAAGAATTGGCTACTTTCCAATTGCAAATGAGCCAACAACATGCAACTACAAAGAGTATGCTGCCATCATGAAACGTTGTCCCAGGATCACAATCCTACTCACAATAGCAGGGTTGAACAACTACAAGAGAAGATGTAAATATCTACAAGAAGCAAACATGAACATGCATGACAGGGAAGAGAGAACAGTAGAAACATATCAGATGGTATTCTTTATACCTGGACCAGACAGCAGGCCACTTAGGATTAGTTACTCTATAGATGCATCTTTCCCCTATAAACATTTGCACCAATACTCAAACAGGCTGATGCAGACACAGACAGAACACAGAAACCTATGATATTCCACAAGGATTACAACATTCTAGTGTTTGAAGGATGATGTTCTTGTTACAAATAATCTCAAATAAAACCTGAAAAATGGCTATAAAATTGAAAAAATGGCACCTTCCATCTAGTGCAAGACCTGAATTTGAAAATGTTTGATTACCTTACAAGCAGCCATACCTATCCAAACATAAGTTTTACTTTCTGCAAACTTCCGTAATTTACAAATTGGCGTAATGAACATAAAGCTCTTGGCCAACTAGGAGACCACAATGTTTTACTAAACATCCTCCAGAATCCCAATAGAGAGGGTTCAAGAGATCAACGAATCTTTAAGATCAGTAACTATACAAGAAATAATCTAGGTTAATTTGGGTGTTTGGATTCTCTTGTGCAATAGAAGGCGACAGGGACGTAATAACATTCTAGCATGGGACACTGTCTCTTCTTTCTCACACAGGAATCCACCTTTGGTGTAGAGCAGAACTGCTGCTTGATTACTTGCCACTACGTGAACATAGAGATCAGTCACACCTGTCCACAGAAAACATTTCAAATCATTAGCAAAGTCTGCAAGAATCCTGGAGAGTACTGTTGTCTAAACCATAAGTAATTGAGTTTGATAGTGTCAGAGAGAGAGATACCCCAAGATTGTGCAATTTCTTGTGCCCTGTGCAGAAGGGCTGCACCCACACCTCGCTTGCGTACTTGGGGTGCCACACACACATTTGAGAGGTAGCCTCTTTTGTGCTCTGCATTCCCATCCTACAGACATGCTTTTGCATCATGAAACTGACACCCAAGACATGCACAAAATTGAAACTCAACATGAACATTCACAACTTGCTGATCAGATTTGGGAATTGCTGCATGATGTTCTTGTCTGACTATGTTGACAGGATATATGTGCAAAGTGCACCTCAGGATAATCGCCACTCAGCTCCCCTGGTAGTTGACACCCTTGATTCAAATCAAGTGACCCAATAACTGAATGTGCTTCACCATTTTCCAGAACAACCTGCAATGAATTCTCAAAATCAGACTGTGCAATTTATGTTTGTAAAAGACACCTGACATGTCTGCTTTTGAGCCCTGCAAAGAAATCTAAGCTCGAACTTAAAGATTGTCTCATTGTCCTTTACAATACTGACCTTACAAAAAGGGTTCAGCGAGATGCTGCTGTCAGCAAGCTCTGAAAGTGGGCACAGGGCAAGGATGCAGGCAGTGCGCTTGTATCCTTGCTCCAGGCCAGCCACTTTTGACGTGAGAGCGCTCCATTCATCTTCTGCCTTCATCTTGCGGTGTAACTACCCACCATCTCCGCTATCAGCCCATCAAAACCTTCTCACCCTTCCAAAATCTCCTCCTCAACACCAGCTGCTAGGTGTTTCAGGCAATGACAACAGGGCCTGCAACATCGCTTACCTTCTACATGGTTTGCACAGAAGACCTAAGTTCAAATTTTCTGGCACTGTGGATAAGTATGTAGAGCTGACATCTTTGCAGTAAGTGAAGGAATCAAAATGCATTGGGTTAGGGGATTTGCACGAATCTACAGAGGTGGAAAAAGCAGAGAGGTTGTTGTACCTTGAGAGCTTCTTCAGAACGTCCTTCAGGGTAAGTGTAGAAACACGTAGCTCTCAAGTAGGCAGCCGCTAGCAGCTGTTCTGGCGATTTCCCTTCTTTAAACACGACTAATTCTCCTAGTGATGGCCTGAACATTAGCTTCCCGAGCTTGGCTTCCTTCACAGCAAGGCCATCTTGCTGCAATCCTTTCTTGACTGTGGAAGAGCTTCCTTGACGCGTAGCTCTTGTGGCACTATGTGTCTTACGCCTATCTCCAAACCCAAAAGGGAGTGAAATCTGGAGAGAATAACCACAATGGTGGTGAGAATACAAACCAGGAAAAGGATATCTTCTACTGGCTCTCGATTGTCTCCGAACGAGCGAGATACGGCTCTTAATCCGCAATAAACAACGTTGTTGAAAACTGCAAGCAGAGCACTTGAAACCTGAACTCAACTTTCCTCCTTGCGGTAGCAAACATGGGCTTGCCATCATCCTCTTTCCTTGACCCGAATTCCTACTCCTGCTCGGAGACTCGCCTACGAAACCTCTTCACCAAAAACAGTCTATCATTCCCCTAGAAATTTCAACTGAAGTTCCAGCTACTGCTGATCTTCCCACAACAAAATCCCACACTTGTATCTTCCAAACGCAACGCTTCCAAGAGAAAACGATGCATTTCTAACCCCCTGGCTCCCTCCCTCCACTCTCCTCCTCAGCAAAATATCTCTCGCTCTCTCTATGAAGAAAACCCAAAGATGGGTCCCAGAGAATTCCTTGGGATTGACATCTACATCCAACGGGGAAAAAAAGACTTCCAATTTTCTGTTCAAATACGAGTACTTTCGTAAGAATGTCAGCTGCATGTGAGCCGGAGGAGAGAGAGGGAGAGA
>Ga0209208_10011029_pt1 | contig 11629 bp, 9 predicted proteins | sample S1TSphfallax_3_FD_187694 | JGI IMG/M metagenome (GOLD analysis project Ga0209208, IMG submission 187694) | Host-associated microbial communities from peat moss isolated from Minnesota, USA - S1T2_Fd - Sphagnum fallax MG (SPAdes) (version 2) | ecosystem: Host-associated > Plants > Peat moss >...
GCTGCATTCCGCCCGCTTGCTCTTCCTGGCAACATCGCTCCTGGCGACCCAGCAGGCTCTTGCCGTTCTGCCCGGCAATCCGTCGCACCACCATCCCACCTGCCAGCACGTTGCGGCTAACACCTGCATCGACTCGCCCGGCTCATTCATTCCGCCTGTAACCGGGCCCACAACGCTGAGCGGCCCAGCCCAAGCCTCAACGTTTTCCCACTCGCTCGCCGAAACAGGAGTGACGGCCAGCAGCGGCGGACTCGTCTATTACGTCGACGTGGGCCAGACGATTCACGAGATGTGGTTCACAGGCACGCAATGGGTGGACGCCAACTTGATGGCATCATCCCTTTCGGGAATGCATGTGGCGCTGGGAACCGACGTGACGGTCGACAGCAACGGATATGTTTATTACGTGGACACCGGCCAAACCATCCACCAAATGTGGTGGAGCAGCAGCAACAACCGCTGGCTGGATGCTAACTTGATGGCCTCTTCGCAATCCGGCGTCACCGTGCAGCCCGGCAGCGACGTCACCGTCGACAATTCTGGAAGCGTTTATTACGTCAGCTCCTTCCAAACCGTGCGCAAGATGTGGTGGGGCGGCAGCCAATGGCTGGATGCCGACTTGATGGCGTCTTCGCAGACAAGCTATCGCGTGGAGAGGTACACGGGCGTCACGGTCGACAACAGCTATAGCATTTATTACGTCAGCGCTGGCCTGACCGTGGAGAAGATGTGGTGGAACGGATCGCAGTTCGTGGATGCGGATTTAATGGCTTCCTCACAGTCCGGTCTGACGGTGCAGCCTTGGAGCCAGGTCACCGTCGATGCCGGCTACAACATCTACTATGTCTCGGCGGCGCAGGCAATTCGCCAGATGTCCTGGCCCACCGGGGCCGCCAAATTCGCGGACGTGAGCATAAACGCATCGCAGCCCGTGGAGCCGGAAACCAGCGTAACCGTGGATGTGGCGGGTAGCGTTTACTATGTGGACACCAGCCACACAGTCCACAAGATGTACATCACTGGCGGCCAGTGGGTGGACGCGAATTTAATGGCATCAACGCAATCGGGAAGTGTTGTGGTGCCGGGCGGCGGCGTGGCCGTTGACGGCAGCGCGAATGTCTACTACGTCGACCCATTCCAAACGATTCACGAAATGTACTGGATTGGCACACAATTCGTGGATGCGAACCTGATGGCGTCGTCCGGATCGGGGATGAAGGTTTCGGTTGCATTTCTGATCAGCGGGCAAGTCGCGAATGGCGGAACCGGGCTCAATGGCGTGACCGTAACGCTCAGCGGGACAACTCCATCAGGAGCGACCGTCTCGCAGACGACGACCACCGCGACTGTCGCAGACATTATTGGCGAATATGCATTCTTAGTGGCGGCTGGGGGAAACTACACGTTGACGCCGTCACTCTCTGGCTATGTTTTCAGCCCCTATTCGCAGACTCTTAATAACGTTAGTGGAAATCTGACGCAGAATTTCACGGCGGCTTTCAGCGGAGGCGATAGCGGCGCTTCAGACCTATACGAGGTAGGAGTGCCATCGACGTTTTACCCTCTTCCGAATCCGACGGGGCCTGGAACCGGCTGCACCAGCATCGCGGGTTACTGGAACGAGAATTCCAGCCCGGCTGCGGACTGGAGTCTCACGCAAAGTGGAACTAGCGTTTCAGGCAGCGTGAGCGTCAGCTACGGCAGTTCTTGCGGCACAATCACTTGGTCCGTGGCGGGGCAAGCGAGCACGCAAACGAAGGGCATCTTTACGTTGACCGCCTCGAATCCCAGCCCCGCTGAGGACGTCTGTGGAAATGCGGCGCTGACTCCAGTCTCTGAGACCGTGACAGTCTCTGGGAACGGCTGCACCCAAGGCTCTGCGGAAGCAACCTCTCCAGAGGGTTCTTTTAACACGACTTGGACGGATCCAACACCTCCGACGGGGCAAGTACCAACCAAGATCTCCATCGCGTCGGATCCGCCGTTCACTCAAGGGCCTACTAGGTTCTCAGGGACACCAGGCATAGAGTGCGACGGAGAGACGCTAATCGGCGGTGGAGTGAGCGTTTGGGGTTATCAGCGCTGCATAACCTGGACACTGGTCGATCAAAACGGCAAGGCAATTTCGAATGTGTCGAATCTGATAGCCAGCGAGTCGATCTCATACGTGAAAGGCATAAAGCCTGCAAATTTTCGAGGTGGCACCAGAACGCCGCCGCTCAACGCCGCTGCTCAATGGGGCGATGCGTGGTTTCGTGCTCGCGACGACGGGGCAATCCCAGCGGGCACATTTTACATGTACAAGCAGATAATCACGATCCAGAATTCAGTTACCGGCCAGACACTTAACGTGAAACGAATAAATTGCATCAGGTACGGGGATACCGACGTGTCTTATACTGATGTGACAACGACGGGCGATCAAACCTGTATGTCATATTAGGGCGACGCCATGAGTACTAAAGCAGGGTACTTTGCAGCCATCGTCTTGATCGGGCGTGCCATTGTCGCGGCGCAACCCGCGCCAGCTAATGTTAGCGGCTTGCTGTACGTACATAGACATACTTTCGCGGCCGGCGAGCCAGTAGAGTTTTTTCTCCGAACAACCAACAATGGCACCGGACCTGTGCAGGTGCCGGTTACTGATGTCTACGGACCATGTGGAAACCCTTACGAGATCACTGTCGACGGAGTTAAGTATAGGGAACACTGGCCAGAGCATGATATGGCCCTGGTCTGCTCCTACGGTGTACGCCTGCTAGAGCCAGGACAACGCTTTGAGGAGAGCTTCACAATACCCGAGAAGATGAGTCAGCTCACCCATATCGGCAAGCACGAGATAACAGTTACTTGTCGGCTGGCATATGCATCTGGCGGACAGCCTCTCAATGGGTCGTGGCTATCTAGGACTATCAAGGCACGGTTCAATGTTATAATCGGCCCTCCGCGCAGAAACTGAACGTCCGGCCCGATCTTCTCGGAAGATAGCTATGCAAAGGCACGGGACTTCAGCAGGGCAGGACTCGATGCTAAGCCAAGGTAAATGACAGTGCCAAATATCGCTCCGCCGCAAGACAAACGCTTAAACGACTGGTCGGGTCTCTGCTGGCGACGCTGCATTGCAGTCCTCGGCTTGACCATTCTTCTCTCATGCCGACAAGGACCAGAGATAGCAGAATATCCCCCCTTCATCCAGATCCCGCAAGGACCTAGAGTGAACGAGGTCCCTCTGATCCTCGTTGGAAGAGTCTTGAACAGTGCCAACATCGGAAAGCCAAGGCCCTCAAAGTGGGACCCGCGATTTCTGACGCAACTGAGCGAAGTCACGGTCGCGGTTGAAAACGTTCTGCAGGGCTCAGTCAATCGGCGAGAGATACCTATTTACTATTTCGTCACCGCGAGCTCGCACGACGGCAATCGCTTATTGGGCGACTGGAAACCCGGGGAGCGCGACCTATTCTATTTGCAAAAGGATTCCGGTGTGTTTCGCACCATTTGTGATAACTACAGAAGCTGCGTGACCCGCGTACTTACTGGTGCTCACCCGACTTGGAAACGCGACCCTACGCTTTACATCACGGATGATATTCTACGCTTCATGTTGAGCCGGGGAGAGAACTGTGACGATGCAGCGATGCTGGAAGCAGTTAACCTCGCCCAACGCTACGGCACTGGCGACCCACAGGAGCGTGACGTGATACGAGCGGTCGAACAAGTAGCAATCCACGAAACGCCCCCAGTTCAGCATGGGGCTTGCCAGGTGTTGGCGTATTGGGGGGATGGCTATTTAAAAGAGCGGGCCCGGGACCCACTTCAGGCATCGCTACGCTCCGCGTGCGGATCAATGTTGAAAGAACAACAATGAATCGCTACGTCGGCATCATTTCTGGCAGTAAACGCGACAGGTTAACTCGAGATAATAAAACCGTGCCCACCACCAGTGAGAAGAAGCCCACGCCGAAACAGCTTCTCCAGCAGCTCGAAACCGAAGAAGCATGCTCGACGAAGGCCGACGCCGGCATGAGCGCGGCCAGGACGTCGCCGCAGCCGCCATGCAGCCGCCATCCGTGTCTCCCGAAGTGAAAGCCATTGTCTCCATGCTGGAAGCCATTCCACTCAAAAACCTCGCGAACGACGTTACAAGCAGCACAAATCACAGTTGCACAACATTCCAAGATGAAGCAGCAGCCGCAGATTTACAATCGAGCCAAGTCTGCGGGTGCCACCGAATGACACGCAGCTATGTCGAGAGACGTCGAAATGCTCCGAAATCCCTGCGTCTTATTCAGATTGGTTTGCTCTGTGGATTTGTAGCAATCGCGCAAATCAACTCAGCGGCGCTGCGTTCGGCGTTCGGTGTACCGATTGCGAAGGGACCGGGATACGAGGTCCTGAGGTCGAAGGGTATTGACTTAACAATCAAATTTTCTCGAAGACACCGAAGGGTTTGCTCGGTGGAGATCAAGCCCGGTCAGGCGGACGCGAAAACTGTCGAGGCCATAATGGACCAGGCGGTACCGATTGTTGATCGCGGAAAGATGAGGAACCGCCTCGACGAGTACGACGGGCTGGCCGGCGACCGGACAACATACTACGACAAACTAATTATCCGAGAAGACATTTATACATCGCGTGCCCTGGACAAGCGCCCCGGAGCAATCGCGATTGTGAAAGACCTGCAATGTGGCTGGCGCGAAGGGGATGACCCGTTCGACAGCGATCAAGATCCTATTTGAAACGGTCGCGGCCCGCTGGCCTTTCGAAAGTGCTGCTCCGCCGCTCCTGGCTCTCCAGAACGCTGACAGGGCACCACCTTGACCCAAACGATAAGGCCGAGCTGCGGCTGATCCCCTGCACCTGCCCCGCGGTCATGAGAGCCAGGGCGCTTTCAATCCCGCCGCGAAAATTCGAGATAATAAGAACTATGCCCACCACCAGTGAGAAGAAGCCCACGCCGGAACAGCTTCTCCAGCAGCTCGAAACCGAAGAAGAACACCAAGCCACCGGCCGCCTGAAGATTTTCCTCGGCTACGCCTCCGGCGTCGGCAAAAGCTTTCGCATGCTGGATGAAGGCCGCCGCCGGCATGAGCGCGGCCAGGACGTGGTCGTCGCCGCCATGCAGCCGCCCTCCCTGTCGCCCGATGTCAAATCCATCGTGTCCCTGCTCGAAGTCATTCCGCTCAAAAACGTCGCGGGCACGGCCGTGATGGATATGGAGACCATTCTGGCGCGCAATCCAAAGGTCTGCCTGGTGGATGGCCTGGCGTACGATAATCCGCCCGGCTCCAAGCACGCCAAGCGCTGGGAAGACGTGGCGGAGCTGCTGGCGCATGGCATCGCCGTCATCACTTCGGTGAACCTGCAGCATATTGAAGAGAAGCGCGACCGCGTTTCCGCCATCACCGGCAAGCGCGTCACGGAAACGGTGCCGATTTCGTTCCTGAACAAGGCCGATGAGATTGTGGTTGTCGATGCGCCGCCTGAAACCTGCATGATTACCGCGCCGGACGGCCCGGCCAAAACGCGCATGACGCAGCATCAGCTTTCGGAGCTGCGCGAAATTGCGCTGCTGCTGGCGGCCGATGTGGTGGATTCGCAACTGGAGCGTTATCTGGCGCGCCACGGCATTGAGCAATCGTGGGGCACGCAGGAGCGCATTCTGGTGGTGCTGTCGCCGCGCGTCAACGCCGCGCGCATGCTGGGCAGCGGCGCGCGCAATCGCGACCGCTTTCACGGCGAGCTGATTACCGCGCACTTCAACCGCCCCGAATGGTCTTCAGACGCGCGCGCCGACGTGGAAAAGGGGCTGGACCTGGCCAAGGAATATGGATCGGAAATTGTCGAGCTGGACGGCGACGACATGGCCGACAAGGTTCTGGAATTCGCCCGCCAGCGCGGCATCACGCAAATCTATGTGGGCCACAAGGGCCGCGAAAGCTGGTATGAAAAGGCGTTCGGCAGCCCCTTGGACAAGCTGATTCGCGTGGCCGAAGGCATTGACGTTCGGGTGTTTCCGCACGCTTAGCTAGCTAAACTAAGCTTGGCTAAGCGGGCCGCTTCACAGGCATCGCGCGGCTGGTGGTGATTTCTTTCCAGTTCAGCCCGATGTCGGCGCACAGAATGTAGAGAAAATTCAGGATGCAATCAATCATGCCGAATTGCGAAATGGTGATGCCGAAGAAAATCCACACCGGACCCAGCACGCGCGTGATGACAAAGCTGTAAGTCAGCACGTAGGATCGCACCATCCATTGCTTGTGCTGCGGAATTTGGCGGTTGCGCGCCGTCAGAAAGGCCATCAGCGTGGTGATAAACCAGGATGTGGCGTGGACAATCACGCCGGTGGTGTAGAACGCGTCTTTCGGCCCCACAATGGGAATCAGCGCACCCATCGGTGCGGCAATCATGATGGAGCCCACGTACACGCGGCCCAGCAGGCGGTGGTATTTCGGATAGCGGGCGCGCAGCCGCGTGGAAAACTGGAACGGGCCGGCGAAGATGGCGATGCAGCCCAAAATCATGTGCGGCAGCAGCACGGGCGCAACTTTCAAGTGATAAAACCGGTAAGGGTGATGCGGATTCAGAAACGGAATGTCGTTGATGACCAGCACCGCAAACGAAATCAGGAACAGCCCAATCCACGCCAGGTTCTTGCGGTTCATCGGAAATGCGGCCCGAATAGCTGAGAGCTGCGCGGGTATCGGGAGGGTAGCCACTGTTACGAAGATGCCACGCGTTTCCTGTTGCTGTCAGCAGACTAAGGCGCGCCGGCGGTACTAGAACCGGCAAACGATTCCGCATGCACGATAGTAGTAAGCAGTGACTTTAATTGCCGAAGCTGCCGATGCGGGCAAGCGTTTGGATTCCTTTGTGCATGAGCGCCTGCCAAAGTTCAGCCGCTCGCGCGTGCAGTCCTGGATCAAAGACAAACTGGTGCTGGTGAATGGCGCGGAAGCGCGCGCCTCGGCCCTGCTGAAGGGCAGCGAGACCGTGGCTGTGGAGCCCGCCGAACTGGAGCCGCTGAAAGCGAAGCCAGAAGACATCGCGCTGAAAATTCTGTATGAAGATGACGACGTGGTGGTGGTGGACAAACCGGCCGGCATGGTGGTGCATGCGGGCGCGGGCCACAACACCGGAACGCTGGTGAATGCGCTGCTGCATCATTTCACCACGCTGTCTTCGGTGAATGGCGAACTGCGCCCCGGCATCGTTCACCGGCTGGACAAAGAAACCAGCGGCGCGCTGGTGGTGGCGCGGCATGATGCGGCGCACCAATCGCTGGCGCGCCAGTTTCACGACCGCGAAGTGGAAAAAATTTATCTCACGCTGGTGCATGGGCGCATGGAACAGATTACCGGCCGCATCACCGCGCCCATCGCGCGCGACCCCATTCGCCGCACGCGCATGACCGCGCGCACCGGACATGGGCGCAGCGCGCTGACCGAATACAAGATTCTGCGGCAGTTTGACTTGTTCTCTTACCTGGAAGTGAAAATCGGCAGCGGGCGCACGCACCAGATTCGCGTTCACCTTTCCAGCCTGAAGCATCCGGTTTTTGGCGACCGCTTGTATGGCGCGCCGGCCGAAATTCCGGGCGTTCCCGCACTGGATCGCTTCTTTTTGCACGCGCATAGCTTGCAGTTCCGTTCGCCGTCGACCGGCGAAACCATTCGCGTGGAAAGTCCGCTGCCGCCGGATCTTTTGGAACTGCTGGCGGCTCTGCGCACGTCCGACGGATAGAATGAAGGCATTCCGATGAAGTCAGTTGTTATCTCGATAGCGGCCGCGCTGCTGGCCGGCGCTTTTCTGGTCGCCCAAAATCCTCCTCTGCTGCCGTCTCCCCAAACCGCCAGTGACGACCCCGGCACCATTCGGTCCGAAGTGACGCGCGTCAACATGCTGTTCACCGTCACAGACAAGAAGGGCCGCTTCGTCACCGATCTGACGCGCGACGACTTCACCGTGGCCGAGAACAAAAAGCCCCAGCCCATTCTGGAGTTCACCGCCGAAAGCGATCTGCCGCTGCGCCTGGCCATCCTTATCGACACCAGCGGCAGCATTACTGACCGCTTCAAGTTCCAGCAGGAAGCGGCCAACAATTTCATCCACAACGTCATGCGCCCGCAGGACAAAGCCATTATCGTGGCGTTCGACAGCTCAGCCGAGCTGGTGGCCGACCTCACCAGCGATATCGGCACGCTCGAAAATGCCGTGCATAATTTGCGCGCCGGCGGCGGCACCGCCCTTTATGACGCCATTTATTTCGCCTGCAAAGAGCGGCTGATTAAAGACCAGCCCATGTACAAATACCGCCGCGCCATGGTGGTGCTCAGCGACGGCCAGGACAACGCCAGCCAGCACAGCCGCGAACAGGCGCTGGAAATGGCCCAGCGCGCCGACACCGTCATTTACACCATTTCCACCAACATCACGCACATTGAGACGGACGGCGACAAGGTGATGCGCTATTTCGCCGACGAGACCGGCGGCAACGCCTATTTCCCGTTTGAGGCGAAAGATTTAAACCAGTCGTTTGAAAATATTTCGAACGAACTGCGCCATCAATACAACTTGTTTTACCGCCCCGAACCCCTGAATAACGACGGCCAATATCATCACGTGCTGATTAAGGTGAAGAACCGGCGCGATCTGATTGTGCGCGCGCGCAAAGGATATTACGCCCGGCGGAGCACTTCGTAGCCCCGTTTCTTCCAGCAAGCACATACCAAGACAGCTTTAATTTTTTCGAGGCACAGCGACCCCACCTCTGCGGAGGATCTCCGCTTCGACGCGGAAGATGTCTGGCACATTGATCTTACCGTTGGCCCGCTCCTCCATAACTGCAATTTGCGTCATTGTCTTCAGCAGGGAATCTTGGCTCTCCTCAATAAACATGCCGATTGGTGCGAGCATTAGCCCCCCACGCGCCTTCTCCTCAATTTGTTTCATTACGCGATGTTGCGCCCACAGCTCAAATAGTTCGGTCTTCTGAATTGGCACGAACTGCCGCCTAAGAGGCTGTAGCACTAGATCGATCCACGGGTAGTCCTCACGGAGTTCAGTCAACCTGGCACTAGAGGCTCGACGTACACCTTCGTTAAGGCCTATATAGTCGACCGCGAGCCTAGATGGCGACGGCAAGTGCTCAGCGGCAGTCTTCCATGCCGTTAGAAACGTCCGCGGCGAACAATTGTTCGCCGCGTCGCCAAGGTGAAGAGGCACCCAGGTGTAAACACGCCCGCGCTTACGATCTTTGCCCATAAATTCGCCGGCAATTAAGGTAACCAGGATCTCCTGATCCTCAGGTGAGGCGTTAAGTCGCCCATCGGTCGGCAGAGCCCGATGCACGTTAAGATTCTTGGTCAGCTCCTTAAGCAGTTGTTCTGCTGAAGGTTGGCGCAGCAATTCGAATATGAGCAGGCCATAGAGCTCGTGGGGATGCCACGCGAGATCGACTCGATCATTGCGGATCTTTGAGCTGTCGGGGAAGCGGAACAGTTCTGGATCGGCAAACTGGTCTACGCGCATGAAGACTTTGGCGCGGATGCTTTGAAATGATTGAAGGCCAAGCACAGTGATGAGTAGTCCCTTCGTCATTTCACGTATTGGCCCCCACTCCTGAGCAAGGCGATCCAGCGCGTCGAAGACAATTAAGATGGAGGACTCAAGGGCTATCAGCTCATCGTCCGCCGCCGTCAATTCCCGCGCATAATCTGCCGGAAAGGATTTTAGCCGGGTGATTGTCTCATTGAGGGAGGGAGTTGTCCCAGCCCTCCGGAGCGAAGAGACCGCGCGCAAGATAACTGCTCGCCAGATCAGTTCCGGATTGCCTTCCACTTTCTGTGCCTCTTGAATTTCCGCAATAGAAGGTGTAAGTGACCCAAGTTTCACCGAACCATTGAAACCAATGACCACGTCTGTATGGGCAAGTCTCGGAAACGAGTATGCGTTGGAAAGCCGCTCCCGCACGGCAGGATTAATTAAAGCATGAGTCCAAAAACTCTTCCCCATGCCGCGATTTCCAACAACGAGCTGACGCCTTGTGTCGAGGACGCCGCGATGTCCATCCGGAAAAAAGACGCGCTTGAGATCGATCGGTTCGTTCGGCTCCACGCGAGGCGATATATCGAAGCTTGCCATGGACTGGCGAATAGGTGCCAGGTCGAACTCGGTCATGAGTTCCCCAGATCTCGAATACCGGCCATTTTATCCGCAATTAACGAATCGATGCCGTTCAAGAAAGGTCGATAAGCCTGCTCATAGAAGGCGGCGCTTACCTGATTAGGCGCCTGCACAGGATCGAAGTCGGTGAAGTTGTGAGCAAAGGGAATTACTAGCGGCCAGTGAGGCGCCGCCTCGTCATCAATGTCGAAACTAACGCCGTCGGAACTAGAATCTTCTGTATCCTCAGCGTCATATAAGTTGTTCGCGAAGAGTTCATAAAGATCGTCTCGATATCGAGCGGAAGTAAGTTCGTCTAGTCCGGCCTTGGAGTAAACCGCCTTAAACAATAGCCGCCATTCTGCTAAGCGGCCCGCCGCGCGGTCTCGTTGCGCCAGCAGCTTGAGCGCCGCAAATAGTGCCGCGTAGCCTTGAAGTGTTTGGCGTTGAGCCGTGCCGAAAAAAAGAACAGTTGCCCCTAGCCCAAGAATGGCCGGCGCGGCAAGCTCTGACAAACCTGCCCTGCTGTCGATCAAAACAACGTCATAAGGGTTCAGCGTTGTTAGGCGTGTAATCATGTGTTCAATCTGCAGGGTTACTGGAACGGCATCACCATTATTGATGTCTATGGCTTCCAGCATGGCCCGCGAAAGCTTTGCGAGCGTGTTTGCTGGATTGAGGGCTGCCTGTTTGCCGAGTGCCGGAAGGACGTCGACACGGCCACCGCCAGCTGTGGTCAGGGAACTCGTGCCTACGGACTCTGAAAGGTATGCGTCGGAAACAGGATATAGGCTGTTCTCGACGAGATAGTCGATACTCCCAAATCGCGGTGTCCGATCATCGTCGAGAAGCATGGCGCCGATACCGGGGGCTTCAAGATCGAGGTCAACCACCAGTATATTGAGATTGCGACGTGCAAGATCTGCAGCTGTAACTGCAAGGGCGGTCGATCTGCCTACGCCTCCCTTGTGACTAGCAAAGACAATGCGTGGCGGCCTTCCAGTTTCTGGATGCGGCTGGTCAATCCATCCAGACCCGACTATGCGCCTGTCTAATAGGCGAAAGGTGAACGACTCATGCTGAAGTGGGAAAGCTCCCGAGTCATTCAGGAGAGCCTGAACGCCTGGCTCATCGCTGAAAGAGACAGCACGCCCTCTGCGAACATACGCGCCGAGGACTTCAGCAATCTTTAATTCGACCTCCTCACGTTTTTCGTCGGATGGAGGCTTTTCTGAACTGACAAAGCGCAAACGACCGCTGGTATCGCGGACAATAAGTCCTCTCTCGAGTGAATCGGGGCCCAACAGGGCGACGATTTGGTTTACCAATGCTGGTAATGCGTCATCAAAGAAAATCTGAGGCAGCGTGCTCATCCGTTCACCATCTTGCGGATTAGTTCTTCGGCGGACGCTTTCCAAGCCTTCACCCAGATCTCATTGATTTCCTTTGTAGGGGCATAGCGCATTGT
>Ga0209208_10011030_pt1 | contig 11628 bp, 6 predicted proteins | sample S1TSphfallax_3_FD_187694 | JGI IMG/M metagenome (GOLD analysis project Ga0209208, IMG submission 187694) | Host-associated microbial communities from peat moss isolated from Minnesota, USA - S1T2_Fd - Sphagnum fallax MG (SPAdes) (version 2) | ecosystem: Host-associated > Plants > Peat moss >...
CCCTTGCGCTTTACCATGGAAGCCAAGAAAGGATTCTTCGCGCGAATGTTCGGAGGCTGACATGGGCTTACTGTCTCTGTTCCGCAAAACACCCCCATCAGCCAATCTCGCGAAGGAGCGGCTGCGGATCATCGTCGCGCAAGAGCGCAGCGTGCGTGGTGCGCCCGACTACCTGCCGCTGTTGCGGCGCGAACTGCTCGAGGTGATTCACAAATACGTGAATGTCGATCCGGCAGCCGTGCAAATCTCGTTGGGAAAAGAGGACGGCCACGACGTGCTCGAGCTGTCGGTATCGCTGCCGGAAGCCAAACGCGACGGGTAAGACGGGCGGCGATCGGCTGGATCGGCGGGCCTCTACCGAGCGGGGCGTAATGTCACGGTAACGCGTAGACGGCACCATGGGGGTTCTCTGCGTTTTATCCGCAGCCACCCAAGGATTCTCTGCACATGGCGAACCAGACCGGCCTGGACGATCCCAATGACACGGACGTTGGACCCTGGGCTCGCATCGCGCCGCTGTTGGCCAAACAGCATCCGTCCGAATCGATCCCGGCCCCGGTCGGCGATCGCCGCTGGGTCCAACCCGACGCCTACTCGGCGCGGGACGATGCCAACATGGCTGGCCAAATTCTCGGCGGGCGGTATCGGCTCGAACGGCTTTCTGGACTTTGCGGAATGGGTACCCTGTATGTCGCAAGTGATCTGCAGGCCAGCGAAGCGCCCTTGTCAATCACTTTGTTGCGGCCCGAATTCCGGTCGTTCTCCGAGGCGCTGACGCTGCTGCGGGTGGAGGTCCGGGTGACCCGGATGCTTCGCCATCCCCAGATCGCGCGGTTGTATTCGCTGAATTCCGAGCGCCTCGGCGTCTACCTCGTCACCGAGTGTCTCGAGGGACGAACTCTCGAGGCGGAACTTGAGTCAGCCGGCCAGGGATTTCCCCTGAGCGCGGCTCGGCCGCTGATCGATGACGTGTGCCAAGCGCTCGTCTATGCCCACGAATTGGACGTGGTGCATGGCGACTTGAACCCGTCGAACGTCTTCATCACGTCCGAGGGGCGCGCAAAGCTGCTTGATTTTGGGTTGGCGCGCGCGGCCGGCACCCGTAATGGCCGCTTTGACGTGCGTCGCCTCGGCGGCTCGGCCATAGCGTATGCCAGTGCCGAAATGTTGGAGGGCCGTGTCCCGGAGCCGCGCGACGACGTCTATTCCCTCGCCTGTACTCTCTATACGGCGCTTACCGGTGCGCATCCTTTCGAATCGCGTTCAGCGCTCGAGGCGCGGCGGCTCGACCTCAAGATGACGCCGCTGGCGGTTCTATCGCCGGCGCAGAATGCTGCGCTCGCTCGAGCGTTGGCATTCGATGGCGCCCACCGGACCTCGAGCGTGGCCGCCCTGCGCGATGACTTGGGCTGGGTGGCGTCACCGGACGCGCCCGCCGCTCCGGCACAGGCACCACAACCAGCACCCGCCCAGGCAGCTAGTCCGCCCATCTCGTCACAACTGCCAGCAGGGTTATCCCTGCCGTCGATCAAAGCCGCCCCGCGAGCGCCGCGAACTCCGCGAACGCAACGACCGCCAAAAGCTCCGCCGGGCCGCACTTCGCGCCGCTACGTCTTTGCCGCCGCGGGCGCGGTGTCGGTGGTGGCCGTGGGGATCGGGATCGCCCTCCACTACAGCGGGCATGGAGTGTCCGTGGTGACGAGATCGCCCCCGCCGATGACCCCCATGCCCACAGCCGCGCCGCCTCCTGCAACTGCGCCAGCATCTGCGCTTGCAGCGAACACCGTCGCAGCAACGCCACCGCCGGCGGGCCCAATCGCCACCCCGCCCAAGCTGGTTCCCGCAGCGCAGGCCGGCGCTGCGCTACCCGTGTTGCGACCGCTTCCCAAGGCGGCAGCCGCGATGGCGGATAGCAACAATTGTCCTTATCCCCACGAAGCGGTGGATCAGGGTCTCACCGGCACGGTATGGCTATGGGTCTATGTCACGGCCGACGGCAAGCCGACACAAATCAAGCTCGATAAGACCAGCGGCGCCGACGTGCTCGACCAGGCAGCGATTCACTGCGTCGAGCAATTCGGCCGCTTTCCCGCCCCCTCTGGCGGATCGGCGTCGGCCGGCTACCCGGGTCGCGTTCGCTTCAAGTGGTCCTTCGGCACCTGAGGCGACCGCCCGTCAATGGATAGTCGCGACTCCCGCGGGCATGGCGCCGCTGGCGGTTGAAACGGAGCCGATCAGCGTCAGAGTGCCATTCGAGCCAATGGAGTATTCCGCCACCGAATCGCTGCCGCGAAGCGGAACGTAGACGAACTTCCCGGTGGCATCGAGCGTGATGTCGAATGGGGTCTGACCGTTCAACGTCACAAGGCCTATCGAGGTCAAGGCCCCGCCCGAGCCGACCGAGTACTCGGAAATCGTATTCCCTTGGGTTTCGTTGGCGGAATTGGGTTCGACGTTCACGACGTACACGTACTTGCCGCTCTGATCGAAGATGATCGTCCGCGGATAGCTGCCGGCGGCGACCGAGCCGAATTGGGTGAGAAGACCGTTCGAGCCAATCGTGAATTCCTCGATCACGTCGGTGGTGCTGTTGCTTACGTAGAGGTACTTGCCCGTGGGATCGATCGCGATCTTGTCGAGGCCTGCGTCGGTCGAGGCAGTCCCGATTAAGCTGAGAACACCGTTCGAAGCGATCGCGTATTCGGAGATGCCACCGGCGTTATTGGACACGTAGAGGTACGGCGCGACCGGGTCGGTCCGGATTCCGAACGGCGTGGTGCCCGTCGCGATGGAGCCGATCGAGGTGAGGATGCCGTTGGAACCGATGGAGTACTCCGTCACCATGTTCCCGATGTCCTGCACGTACATGTACTGGCCCGAAGGGTCGATGAGGAGTTCGGCCGGCGTACCGTCGGTCGATATCGACTGAATGAACGTGAGCGCGCCGCCGGTGCCGATCGAATAGCCGTAGAGGGTGTCATCGGTGATGTTGACTTCGTAAAGATATTTATTGGTGGGATTGATGATGGCAAAGAACGGATTAGTGCCCGTCGCAACGGACGCGCCCGTCGAGGTCAATGCGCCATTGGCACCGATGGAGTATTGAACGATGCTGTTGCTATTGTAATTGGCGACATAGGCGTATTGCGGCGACACAATCAAACTGGTGGAGCCGGAGACGCTACTGGGCGCCGCGTTGGCGGTGATGGTGACGGTGCCCGCGCCGGTTCCGGTCGCGAGTCCATTGGAGCCCGAGGCGTTGCTGATCGTGGCTTCCGCCGTGTTGGACGAACTCCACGTGACCGTCGAGGTGAGGACCTGTTGAGAACCGTCGGTGTAAGTGCCCGTGGCGACATATTGCTGCGTGGCGCTGACGTAGATGGTCGGATTGGCCGGTGTCACGGCGATCGACACCAGCGTCGCCGCGGTCACGGTTAGCGGCGTCGAACCGGTGATGGTGCCGAGTCCCGCGGTGATGGTGGTCGAGCCTTGCGTTGCCGAACTTGCCAGGCCCTGCGAGCCGGACGCATTGCTGATCGACGCCACGCCTGTCGCGGAGGAAGTCCAGGCGACCGCCGACGTGAGGTTCTGCGTTGAGCCGTCAGTGTAGGTGCCGGTCGCCGTGTATTGCTGACTGGTGCCCTTGGCGATGCTTTGATTGGCCGGCGTGACGGCGATCGACACGAGGGTCGCCGGCGTCACGGTGAGCGCCGCGGTCCCCGAGATGCTGCCGATGGCCGCCGTGACCGTGGTCGAGCCCTGCGCGGCCGAGGTCGCGAGGCCATTCGAGCCGGACGCATTGCTGATCGACGCGGCGGCCGTGGACGACGAACTCCAGGTCACCGTCGAGGTCAGATTCTTCGTCGAGCCGTCGGTATAGGTTCCGGTCGCGACGTACTGCTCGGAGGTGCCGGCGGCAATGCTCGCGGTCGCGGGCGTCACGGCGATCGACACCAGTGCCGCGGGATTGACGGTGAGCAAGGACGAACCCGAGATGCTGCCGATCGCCGCGCTCACGGTGGTCGAGCCGACGCTCTGCGAAGTCGCCAGGCCGTTCGACCCGGAGGCATTGCTGACCGCGGCGACGGCGGCCGAACTCGAGCTCCAGGTCACCGCAGACGTGATGTTCTGCGTCGTATTGTCGGTGTACGTGCCGGTGGCGGTGAATTGCTCGGTGAGCCCATCGGCGACCGTGGGATTCGTCGGCGTGACGGCAATCGAGGTGAGCGCCGCCGGAGTGACCGTGTAGCCCGTCGACCCGGAAACGCTGCCGAGCACCGCCGTGACGGTGGTCGAGCCCTGAGCGGCCGCCGAGGCCAGGCCCTTCGAGCCGCTCGCGTTGCTGATGCTCGCGGTTGCGGAAGAGGACGAGCTCCAGGTGACCTGCGAAGTCAGATTCTGGGTCGTATTGTTGGTGTAGACACCGGTGGCGGTGAACTGCTCGGTGGTGCCCTTGGGTGACGTCGGGTTCGGCGGGGTGACGCCGATCGACACGAGCGTTGCGGCGGTCACGGTGAGCGGCGCGGAGCCGGAGACGCTGCCGAGCGTGGCACTCACGGTGGTCGATCCCTGGCCGGTCGACGTGGCGAGCCCGTTCGAGCCCGAGGCATTGCTGATCGTGGCGACCGCGGTGTTCGACGAACCCCAGGCCACGGATCCGGTGAGATTTTGCGTGGTCCCGTCGGTGTAGGTCCCCGTGGCCGTAAACGACGTCGAGGTGCCGTTGGCAATGCTCGGACTCGGCGGTGTGACGCTGATCGACACCAAGGTCGCCGGAGTGACGGTGAGCGGCGTCGAGCCGGAGATGCCGCTGAGCGTCGCCGTGATGGTGGTCGAGCCCTGGGTGCTCGACGAGGCCAGGCCATTCGAGCCGCTCGCGTTGCTGATGCTCGCGATGCTCGTGGCGGAGGAACTCCAGTCCACCGCCGCGGTGAGATTCTGCGTGGTGCCATCGCTATAGGTGCCGGTGGCGGTGAACTGCTCGCCGGTGCCGGCCGCAATACTGGGATTGGTGGGTGTCACCGCGATCGAGACCAGCGTAGCCTGTGTGACGGTGAGTCCCGTGGTTGCCGACACGCCATTGACCGTCGCACCGATGGTCGTCGTACCGACCGCTGACCCGGTGGCAAAGCCATTCGAACCGCTCGCATTGCTGATCGAGGCGGTGCTGGAACTCGAGGAACTCCAGCTGACCGACGTGGTGAGGTTCTGCGTGCTGTTGTCGCTGTAAACGCCGGTGGCGGTGAATTGTTCGCTGGTGCCCTTGGCAATGCTGGGGTTCGGCGGAGTGATCCACAACGACACCAGCGTCGCCGCCGACACGTTGAGAGCGGTAGAGCCCGAGACGCTGCCGAGCGCGGCGCTTACGGTGGTCATGCCTTGCGCGGTCGCGGTCGCGAGGCCGTTCGAGCCGGAGGCATTGCTGACCGCGGCATCGCCGGACATGCTGGAGGCCCAGGTGACCTGCGAGGTGAGGTTCTGGGTCGAACCGTCGCTGTACGTGCCGATCGCGGTGAATTGCTCGGTGTCGCCGTCGGGAAGCGTTGCACTGCTCGGCGTGACCGCGATCGACACCAGGGTGGCGGCCGAGACGGTCAGCGGCGCCGAGCCCGAAACGCTGCCCAGGGTGGCGCTCAGAGTGGTCGAGCCCTGCGCGGCCGCGGTCGCGAGACCATTCGACCCGGCGGCGTTGCTGATGGAGGCGACGCCGGACATGCTCGAGGCCCAGGTGACCTGCGAGGTGAGGTTCTGCGTCGAACCGTCGCTGTACGTGCCGGTCGCCGTGTATTGCTCGGTGTCGCCCTTGGGCAGCGTCGAACTGCTCGGCGTGACGGCGATCGACACCAGGGCCGCGGCGGTCACGGTGAGCGGCGCGGAGCCGGAGACGCTGCCGAGCGCGGCGCTCACGGTGGTCGAGCCTTGCGCGGTCGCGGTCGCGAGACCATTAGACCCGGCGGCGTTGCTGATGGCGGCCACCGTCCCGGCGGAGGAACTCCAGGTGACCTGCGACGTGAGGTTTTGGGTGGACCCGTCGCTGTAGGTGCCGGTCGCCGTGTACTGCTCGGTGTCGCCGTTGGGCAGCGTCGAACTGCTCGGCGTGACGCCGATCGACACCAGGGTCGCCGGGGTGACCGTGAGCGGCGTCGAACCGGTGACGGTGCCGAGCAACGCCGTGATGGTGGTAGACCCTTGCGCGGCGGCCGTGGCCACGCCATTCGAGCCGCTCGCGTTGCTGACGCTCGCGATGCTGGTGGCGGACGAACTCCAGCTCACGGCCGAGGTGAGATTTTGCGTGGTGCCATCGGTGTACGTGCCGGTGGCGGTGAACTGCTGAGTGGTGCCGTTCGGAATGCTGGGCTGGGTCGGCGTGACGCCGATCGACACCAAGGTCGCCGGTGTGACGCCGAGCCCGGTCGAGGTCGATACGCCATTGAGCGACGCGCCGATAGTCGTGCTACCGACGGAGGACCCGGAGGCCAAGCCATTCGAGCCGGACGCATTGCTGATGGGGGCAACGCTGGAAGTTGATGAGGTCCAGGTGACCGACGTGGTCAGATTCTGCGTGCTGTTGTCGCTGTACGTTCCGGTGGCGGTGAACTGCTCGCTCGTGCCCTTTGCGATGCTCGGATTCGGCGGTGTAATCGCCAGCGACACCAGCGCCGCGGCCGACACGGTGAGCGGCGTGGAGCCCGATACACCGTTGAGTGTGGCGCTGAGCGTGCTCGAGCCTTGCGCGGTCGCGGTTGCCAGACCGTTCGATCCGGAGGCATTGCTGATGGCGGCCACGGACGGCGTGCCGGAACTCCACGTGACTATGGACGTGAGGTTTTGGGTCGTCCCGTCAGTGTAGGTGCCGGTGGCCGTGAACTGCCGGGTGTCGCCGTTGGGCAACGTCGAGCTAGTAGGCGTGATCGCGATCGACACCAGGGTGGCGGGCGTCACGGTGAGCGGCGCCGAGCCCGAGACGCTCCCCAGAGTCGCGCTCACGGTGGTCGAGCCCTGCGACGCCGAGGTCGCCAGACCGTTGGAGCCGGAGACGTTGCTGATGCTCGCAACCGCGGTCGAGGATGAGGTCCAGGTGACCTGCGAGCTCAGATTCTGGGTCGACCCGTCCGTATAGGTACCGGTCGCCGTGAACTGCTGCTGGGTTCCGTCGGCAACACTCCCGCTTGGCGGCGTCACGGCGATCGACACCAGCGTGGCTGCCGTCACGGTGAGCGGCGCCGACCCCACGACGCTGCCTTGCGTGGCCGTAATGTTCGTCGAGCCTTGCGCGGTCGCGGTCGCGAGGCCGTTCGAGCCGGAGGCATTGCTGACCCCGGCGACCGCCGGCGTGGACGCAGTCCAGGCAACATCCGCCGTGAGATTTTGCGTCGTTCCGTCGCTGTAGGTGCCGGTGGCGGTAAATTGCCGCGTCGTGCCGTTGGCGAGCGTGTTCATACTCGGGGTGACTGCAATCGATACCAACGTTGCGGCAGTGGTGGCGAGCTGCGACGAACCGGAGATGCTGCCCAGAGTGGCCGTAATGGTGGTCGCGCCGACGCCGTCCGCCATGGCGAGCCCGTTCTGTCCTGCCGTGTTGCTCACGTTTGCAGCCGCCTGATTCGAACTGCCCCAGAGCACTGAGGTGGTGAGGTTTTGGGTCGTGTGGTCGCTATAGGTACCGGTGGCGGTGAACTGCTCGTGGGTGCCGTTGGCGATGCTCGGGTTCACCGGCGTCACCGCGATGGAGGTCAGTATGGCCGCGCTGATTTGCAGGTTGATGGAGGCGGAGACGCCGCCTAAGGACGCGGAGAGCATGGCGGATCCTACATGTTGGCCATCGACGACGCCCTGCGAGCCCGCGGCGTTGCTCACCGTGGCGATCTGCGAATTCGACGAACCCCACAGGACCGCTGAGGTGAGGTTCTGCATGGTGCCGTTGTTGTAAATTCCGGTGGCGGTCAATGGCTCGGTGGTACCGTCCGGGAGCGGTTGACCCCCGGTGATCTGAATCGACAGCAGGGTGGGCGCGGTGACCGTATACGCCGTCGATCCGGCAACCCCATCGTACGTGGCTGTGACGGTCGTCGCGCCGACCGTCGCAGCCATCGCGAGCCCGGAAGAGCCGGACGCATTACTGATTGACGCCACCGCGGCGTTCGAGGAACTCCAAACCGCCGCGGCGGTGAGATTCTGGGTCGTGCCGTCCGTGAAGGTACCGACTGCGGCAAATTGCGTGGTCAAGCCTTGCGGCGTGCTCGCATTCACCGGCGTCACGCCAACCGACACCAGAGTTGCCGAGGTGACGGTGAGCCTCTGGGTGCCCGAAACACTCCCGAGTGTCGCGCTCAATACGGCCGTTCCGGGCGTCACCGCGGTCACGAGTCCGCTCGCGCTGACCGAGCCGACTTGCGGCGACAGCGACGTCCACACTACGGAGTTCGTGATGTCATGCATCGAACCGTCGGAGTACACGCCCGTGGCGGTGAGCTGTCCGCTCACGCCTTTGGCGAGGCTCGAACCCAGGCCGCCGATCTCGATGGACACGAGCGTCGCCGCGGTGACCGCCACCGGCGTCGATCCCGACACCCCATTGAGGGTCGCGGTGATCGAACCCGTGCCAAGACCTTTCGCCGTGACGAGACCCTGGGTACCGGCGGTGTTGCTGACGACGGCCACGGTCGACGCAGCGGAACTCCAGGTCACCGAGTTGGTGAGATTTTGCGTGGTATTGTTCGAATACACACCGGTGGCCACGAACGATTTGCTGAGGCCGACCGGTATGCTCGGGTTGGCGGGCGTCACTTCAATCGACACCAACGTGGCGGCGGTCACGGTCAGGGTCGTGGAAACCGATATCCCATCATACGTCGCCGTGATTGTCGTGGTCCCCGGATTTTGCGTCGCAGCAAGACCTGCCGTGGCAGACACATTGCTGATGGCGGCAGCGCTCGAATTGGTCGAAGTCCAGGTAATGTCGGAGGCAGGAAGATCTTTTTTGGTGCCGTTACTATAGAGGGCGGTGACCACGAACTGCTGCTTCGAACCCGCGGCGACCTCGGCAAGCGAGGGCGTGATGGAAATGGACACGAGCGTGATCGGCAGCCCGGTCTTCGGATCGCAGTTGGAACGCGTACACGCCGCCAGCAGCGCGAGTGTGCAGCACAGCACCATCGTCATCCATGAAGATCGTCCGCGCGATCGCCGAATGGGGCCCGCGTCCTGCATACCTTTACCCGGCTCAATGTTCATTTGCACGCATTGTCGTGCGAACTCACGCCGCGTTATGTGAGCAAGCGCAAGTTGTTCGGCGATTGCATGTGCTGCACATCGCGAAAATATAATATGTCACTCTGAATATAAAAAAATGTTAGCTATCGTGGTCGTGTTTATCGAACCTACGGAGAGAGTCCTTATGATGCGGCGCAAAATGCTCTGGATGTTGATGACGGTATCGATTGCGATATCCACGGCGAGCGCTGCATACGCGGCGGAAAGCGAAACTGGCGCGTGGTATGGCAGTGCACTCGCGCAGTGGTGGGAGCTCGACAAGACTCGCGATGCAGCAAACCACATCGCCGGGCAAATCAGCATCGGCTATCGCTTCGATGATGAGCTGGCGCTCGAACTGGAAGGCGGCGGCGCGTCGTTTGCCGCTTCATGCGGTTGTGCGCTGACGCTGCGAAAACTTTCCGTGGACGTACTGCAAGGGTTTTTGCCCTATAAGGCACTGCACCCCTATATCATCGCAGGCATCGGCGGGATCGAAGACCGGGAGGACGCTCTGCACAAAACGAATGCGGCGGCGCTCGAGGCCGGTGTGGGAGCCTTATACGCGTTGGGTACCACGGCACACGGTTCCGCACCCCTTTCATCCGCTTATTGGCATCTACGCGGTGAGATCAAATACCAGCACGAGTTCAACGACCTGACGGCCACCAAAAACAGCGTCGGTGACATCGTCTACGGCATCGGCGTGCAGTACTCGTTCTGATTCGCGAAGGTTCGTCGCCTACGCGGGCAAAAGTCCAACCTCAAGATAATTGCCGATCATCGAGTCGAAGAGTGCGATATCTGCGCGGCCTCTAGCGAAGAGTTGAGCCCCGGAAAAGATCGTTCCGACCTGCGAATTGTCTTGCCCGCAGTAACCAATCTTGCTCCAATCCAGTCATGGGGAACGATCAAGAACGGCCACCGCCGGAGGAATCGCCGCGGGGAGACACGCAAGAATTCCTGGTGACTCTCGGCAAGGCGATTCTGACTCTGATCCTTGGGTTGGTCGCGCTGGTTGCTCTGGCGGCCACTTTATGTGGGATGGTACTTGTGGTTGGCGGTGGTATGGACGGAGCGACCGTCGTGTTTGGCTCTGCGATTCTGCTGGCAGCTCTGGTTTACGCCATCGTCTGGCTGTGGCGGTGATCCATGTGCCGCGCGTGAATTACTCCCAATCCGCCCCAACGATACATGCATTGCTCGAATGGCTGGCGTACTTCGCAGGCGCGCGCGTGTACTTTCACCAGCGCCGCAAAAACCCGATCGACACGGCTAGGATCGACCAGCTGCTACTGCTCGCGTGTACCCTGTTTGGCGCCGCCGTTGGCGCGCTCGGATTGCACATCGCCGAAAGCTGGTCCTGGATTTCCAAGCAGCCGATTTCCCACTGGGTCTCCGGCAAGTCCGTGCTGGGCGGACTGCTCGGTGGAACCGCTGGCACGGAAATGGGCAAGCAGATGATCGGGTGGAGTCGATCGACCGGCGATGCATGGGTGCCGGCGTTGGTCGTGGGACTCGTCATCGGGAGAATCGGCTGCCAGCTCTCCGGAACCTGGGATATGACCTACGGTTCCCCAACGGGTACTTCCTGGGGATGGAATTACGGCGATGGCGTCCCACGATATCCGACCGCCTTGATGGAGCTGATCGCGGTGATCGCCATATGGACCTTCTTGCGCTGCCGCCAGTGGTCTTCTCCGGGCCAGATGTTCAACGCATTCATGCTGGCCTATTGCCTGTTGCGGGTCCTGATCGAATTCCTGAAACCGCCGTTCGGTGACGCCGCACCGGCCGCCGTTCCGGTCAATCGGTTCGAAGGTCTGACCGCGATTCAATGGGTGGGACTCGTGGGCGCCGCCTGGATGGGGCTGCGGATGGCTGAAGTTCGACGCTAGCTTCGTCGCTAATACCGGTTCTATTCGTAATTTCGGGTTCATGTTTCGTATACCCCTCGAATGTTCGATATGAGCTGACGTCGAGGGCGCCATTGGAAAGCGATACACAACGAATCGCGCTTGGGTTGCGCCAGAGAGATGCCACCGTCCTCGAGACGCTGGTCGAGCAATACCAATACCGGCTTGTTCGTTATCTTGTCTCCCTGTTGGGCAGGCGCGATGGAGTCGACGATCTGGTGCAGGAGACTTGGCTCCGAGTACTTGAGCGAGGTGGATCATATGACGGGCGTTACCGCTTCGAGCCCTGGCTCTTCAGGGTGGCACGCAATATTGCTCTCGACACCATGCGTAAGCGACCCATGCTCAGTCTGGATTCCAATGAGGGGGATGGTATTCGCTCATCGCCTGCTTCCGGTGAAGCGTCGCCATACACGCTCGCGGCGCGGACACAAGATGCCGAGCGGCTTGCCGACGCTTT
>Ga0209208_10011031_pt1 | contig 11627 bp, 7 predicted proteins | sample S1TSphfallax_3_FD_187694 | JGI IMG/M metagenome (GOLD analysis project Ga0209208, IMG submission 187694) | Host-associated microbial communities from peat moss isolated from Minnesota, USA - S1T2_Fd - Sphagnum fallax MG (SPAdes) (version 2) | ecosystem: Host-associated > Plants > Peat moss >...
AAAAAAATGACAATGAAAGAAGTGAAAAAACTTGGTGTCATGAAAAAATAATAATAATAATAACTTGGGAAAAAATAACAAGGATACAAACAAAATTATGGCCAAGGAGGAATTACTTGAAAAAAATAAACAAGGATATAATTAAACACATTGACATCAGAAGAGAGAAAGACCTTTGGAAACCCTAAGTTGTGACTTCCAAAAGTTGAAGATTTCCTTCTAAAGAAAAGACACCCAAAAACCCTAAATTAAAACTTTCACAACTTGAAATGTTCCTTCCCACCTCTTTTCCAAATTGGGCTACTAAGATGATGTTATACGGACGAAAAGGTTTTAACCATGTTTCATCCATTTAAATTTTGGACATTTAAATTCAACGTTTGGTTAGTTTACAAGATGTATATGCAATAACCCGACAACATTGTTGTCAATTGTCAACTTTAATAAACATTTCATAACATAATTTCAATATTGGTTGTTAGATAATTTGTTGTATTATTTATATGCATATTAATGTTATTCATTAGAATAAGTTTTTTCACACAATAATTTCCCTAGTATTAAAAATAAATTATATAAACATCGACCTCTATAATTAGTAAAAAGTTGTCAATATTCCTATTTGCAAATTTAGGTAGAAATTTTAGAATATTATTTTTTAATGGATAAAATTTAAACATCATTTTTTTTTAATTACAAATAAAAGTTCTTGTGCAATGTAAAGCTAACTAATAATATTTCTTTATAAAATTGGGAATTATTGTTGAAATAAAAAAGGTACCCAAATGAAATTTTAGACAGCCATGATTTTTTGAAATTTGTCAAAATTATTTGAATAAATCATCATGCAAGTCAACACAATGATGAATTGTTACAATGTTATATATAAATGGAATTTAATATATGAAAACATATATTAAATAGAGATTAATATAGCAGACTTCAACTTGATTTCCATGGTCCTTATTTATTTCCATAATTATATTATTATGAATTTAATTTAAATTATTAATATTTATATTTTTTTCGAAATGGGTTAAAATGTTGAGTTTGACAAAGTTCAAGGTTGTTCTTATAAGTGATTCACAATTAATTTATTGTTATATTTTTCCAATTTGCCATTAAGTGGAAATAGGAAAAAATAAACCAAAACTCAAATTTGTCTCAAGAATATTGATATTAATATTCTACAATGATCAATGTCTTGTATTCATTGGGAGAATCACAACATTGATGGATTATGACAATGTTCAAGTTTATATATGTAAAACAATTAAATATTATTTCTCCATATTAATTGTACATCAATGTAATTCACTTCATTGATTTACTTTATGTTTTGCTATTAAGTACATTGGGTTCCACATTGCCAAGTTCACCTTTGAATATTATTTCACTGATCACAATGTGGTGAGAAAACCTCTTACCAAACTTGAAGATTTGTTTCAAGATGATATTATACTAAACACTATTATTATTATTTTTTAATATAAATTTTCCATGATTTCTTTATATTTAAACTTGACATCATTGATGCATGCAATTATAAATCTAAACACAAAACATATTATTTTTAAAATTCATGGATTTTATTTTTCAATCTATGCTTCATCAATTTAAAACCAATATAATAATTCCAGCTTGCATGTATAAATATACATATGTGAGTACATATATAATATACATATAAAATTGGCAATGTGTGAGTATTTTTAATTCATTGGATATATAATAACTTGCATCTTTGAACTTAATTCTATTTTATTGTCATTGAGTTACACATTGATTGAGATTTTGGAAACTTCAAACAAGTTTATCAAGATGTTATTATCATCAAAATTATAGATTATTAATGTTAATATTTTATTGTTTTATACTATTTATGTTTGGTATAAAAATTAGAACAAACATGCATGGCATCATGCAAATTGGATGGCAACACATTAACATTAAGCAAGATTTGTTATAATTTATGGGTTTTGAAGTGAAAAAATCATCATAAATAAATCTTCCTACATGTTGGCAACAATTGAAAAAACACGGAATAGGTAATATGACTTCCATTCACATGGAATAATGATTTTCATTAATAGTTACACCACTTGAAGGCTAATGGGAATATAAAATGTGGAAGAAGGTTGGAGTTGCATCCATGGAAATGAATGTAGGCACTTGTGGGTGTAGAGAAGGAGAAGCTAGGCAGAAGCTTCATAATAGTAATGCCTTGGTGGCCCAAAATACTTTGATGATCAAGAAAAAAACTTTGTAAAATTGGTATTGGGTTGATAATGTTATCATCTTAGTAACAACTCTTCTTCACCATAATTCATTCTTATTTACAATGGAAAAAACACAAAGTTGGAATTCAATTTAGGGTCACCATTTTGTTGCCTAATATGTTGAAAAATAGTTGTAGGATTTTGCATTATATATTCCATTCATAAGGGTAGCTTGGCAACATAATAACATAATTATTGCTAAGACCTGGCACCCTTCAATCCTTTTAATAGCTCAGGGTAACATTGATGTCACCAACAAATGTTAGTGGCATATGAGGTTATTTGAGCCACAATATTTTTGTAACTAGTAAATTTGACAACATAGTAATACTTTAGGGTCTTGGACATGTTATCATTTTGAGTGGTTAGACATATTATAGCATGATAGTCAATTTTCCTAGCTTTCATGTGCATGTACTTGACTTGAAACCTTTTGAAGTAAGACTTAGTCATATTGGACTTACTAGACACCATGGTGTCGAACTAATGTGGCCTTTTGTGCTATTCATCTTCTTCTAATCATCAAAACACTAAAAGAGCAAAAGGAGAAAGACACCACAAATACATGCACACCAAAAACATGCAAGCATCAATAGCTTCATTCAATTGGTTGCCTTGAACAATATTATCATCAATGTAGATTCAAGTAAGACAATAACTTCACTATGCACATGTTAATTAAAAACTTGATCCTTGAACCCATGTTTTCAATAAACAAGATAAAAGAATTTACTTATATTTATTGTTGCATCATTTGGTGGCCTTGAAATGAAAGTTTTTCTTTCATTTTCCAACTTCTAAATGGTCAATTGTTAATTTTTGACTTTTCATTTGTCTAGAATATATTGATTACATACATTAATATTTATTATTTTTGAAATTATGTTAATTAAAAAATAATTTTGATACAATGGATAAATTTGTGAAAACAAACTTGATGGAGGACAAAGTGTGGCTTCTCAAATGTATTCTAAAGAATAATTAATATTCTACCACTTTCATGAACTCATAAAATTAGGCACATAATAAAATGCCATATTAATTACTCGAAATCTTATTCCAAAGTTTGGACACTAGATCCAAATCCGTTGATTAGTCCATAGCCCATTAAACATTAGACATTGACATTGTAATCTTGAAGAAAAATTACTACAAGTCTAGAATACTCAAAACAAGTGCTACTATAATTGTTGGAATCTAATACTCAAGTGGATAAACCAAACCCAAAGCATCCATGACATCTTGCTTAGGAAACCACTTCTCAAGTTTTAGAACAATGTTGTATTTGCACTTGATTAATGATGGTGTGATGGAAGATAACACAAGCAATAGGCACATAGATTAATGTCTTAGGACACGAATAATGCATCTTAATAAAAGTGCTAGCAAATTGGAGATTCAGTTCTCAAAACTAGTATGCAAAGTTTCATGTGCCCATTCAATGTTTTAATGTTAACTTGCCAATGTAATGTCAACATATTTTAAATGATTCATATTAATAAACTACTCAACATGTTGTGCAAGCCTTTTTTAACCCCCCACAAAGTTCAATGATGGTATTTAACAAATTTTCCCATCCATATGTTTAAATGATGTCAAATCACAATTCATAGCAAATTTGTGAACATTTTCAAATTTTGTGAAGAAAAGGCTTGGTACAATTTTCCACTTGGAATTTGAACACAAATTATATTCATGAAGAATAAAAATAATATAACCATTAAATTCAATGAATTTTCATTCACATCACGTCCTAAATTTGTTTCCACCCAACAAAAATCTTCAAGAAAAAAAATTACCAAAATTTGTGATATTATGTGAAACACAAAAAATACCAATCACCAAACAATGTGATTTATTAAAAAGCATTAAATAGTACCATTGGACTTGCATGAATATTTTTTATAAAAGCTCAAAATCATTAAACACAAAGTTTGACATGATTTTTTAAAACTATGACCTTGATTTGGGTTGTGTGCAATGTTCATTAGAATGGTATTATACATTGTTCCTTTGCACGACATATACATAGACATGTTGATTATGTGACCTAGACCCCTATAGAAATTCATATGCATAATGAAAGTAATGTTGGAGTTTGAAGGTGGGTTATAAATTGTGGGATCCAAAGCTTGGACACTCCCTTGCACACAAATCCAATAATATGGTATTAAAGTATTGATGCCATTGGCAATCATGTCTAATGAATTGATGAAGGTCAAAGTGGACACCCAAGGATGTGAACTCCCCATTTTGTAGGATATTATTTAGGGGATCACAATGTGTCCCATATATGAGCATCAAGTAGCATATTAATGTAACATGAACCAATAATATTTGGTAAAATACCAAAAGCATTAGACCAAAACATCTTTGCTTATAATGTATTCACTAATTTTTTAAGCAAAATGGTTGTTCAAGATGCTATAAATTATTGGATTCCAACAACTCAATGTCATCTTGACATTTTATTTGTATTGAGAATTTTGTATTCAACATGTCATCAAATTATTCAAAATCCAAAGTAAATTATCCTAACCCTAATTTATCCATAGTCAACAAATGCACCTCAAATGTGATCCATAATGTGTGAAAAAAAATGGAGTTGTGCCTCCATTTTATGTTTTTGCCATTCATGTTAACTTATTTCATTTTTTCTTATAGCTAGATAAATCTTTGAGTGCATTCCTTGCCATGTTGATTTGGCAAGATTCCCATTTTCTAGTAATAAAGTGCATAATACTACTACCATTACTTTAGACCCAATTCAATCAACTACATTGATTATTCGCAATAATTACATTTGCAAATAAATTAAAATCACTATCATGTACTATAAATGTCAAACATGTGTTTGACATCAATCCATGATGACTAGCTTTATTTTAAACAACACTAATTTTAATTCATCAAATTGAATGGTTACAATGTAAGTTTCTTGAATATAAGTGTACAAAACATATTCATATGACAAAATCATATGAATCTTGATTTTTTGGTAGCTATACATAAAAGGGAATTATGATGGATAATGTGAACAAATCGCAACAACTCAATGTGTTTTGATTTTGATAAAAACCTTATCAATTTTATGCAATTTGAAAGAACCCTAATGGTTAACCATGGGTGACAAGCCTACTTTTCTTGATTCAAATTTTCTTCAAATGTTGTCAAGATTATTTTTATAAAAAATATAGTGAAAGTTCAAAAACATATTCAAACATATTTGGAACAAATGACAAGGGTAATAAATGTTGCAATATTGTAAGCAAATATATCTCACAATTTATAATTAGAATTGTTGAGTCGAGAACTAAAAGTAATGTGTAGAATAATTGAAACTTGCATTATGTTTTCATGACAAGTGATTGGAACAAAATTTTGACAAAATCAGAACTTCTCACATAATAGTAGGCAAATTTAACATTGACATTTCCCATGGTAGAAACATAATAATCCATGTGAACAATAATCATTTATGAATAATTAGTTTAAATATCAAATTAACTTATTTCATTTCTTCATGGGATATATGTTTTATCAAATAGTAACTTATTTTCCGAGCCTTTTTTTTGGTGAAAATGGTGTCCATATATGTTGATTAAGGTTTTCCAAACATACTTCTTCCAAGTTTATTTACCTCATTCCTTTGTCCTTCTCACTTACATGAATATGAAAAAACAAATTAACATGTAGCTTTCATGCCCATGTTTAGTCCTTGTCAAGAACTTTCCAACGGTATGTCGCACGCAAGGAAATCAGGGCGATTCTCGACTTTTAGTGGTCCGGGGTCACATTGCCAATTTGATTATTGGTCTTTCTTTTGGCCATAACTTGTGTTTCAGATGTCCAAATGGGTCATGCAAGCCCATTTTAGACATCTATGTTCTAAGAGCTTTTCAATGATATAAGGAAATTTTCAATCCCATAGGTTTTGGCCCGTGCAATTGCTCTCTGAAGATTTGAGAATGTGAGGGTCCATTTCTTCACACTTTCCTGCATTCCCAAGAGCATAAAATGTAACTCCCGGGCTTCCTTCTTGGCCCACACCTTTGCAAGCCCTTGCTTTGGTCACGAGCCCAAGGCCAGGGTTGCAACACGAAAGATAATGAGGAAGATGGGGAGTTGCCAAATTCACATGTAATTGTTGAAGCTAACTTGGATGAAATTCCATTGACTTCAGGTTTCAATTCCAAAATGCCTCAGGTGGAAAATGTGGAATCACCAAATTCACACGTGATTATTGCAATTAATTTAAATGATTTATTTATTTATTTTGGGTGTCAACGTTATAATGCATTATTCATTTACAGTGGAGGTGGGTCCATTTCATGTGATTTTTGATATGAATGGAGTTTTGATCACCACATGTTTCAATAAGGGTTCTCACAACATCATTCTTTGTCTTGGGTTGAAGGAATTATTGGAAAAATGTCATGTGCAATTTGTCTATATTTGGTTTATAGCCTAGCATCATAATATCTATATTTATATGGATTAAATCTAGCACAAAATAAAAATCTCTATGCATGTTTTTAGAATGTTTGATTAAAAGTTTTACATGCAAAATTCAAATTTCCTATCGAATAAACTTGATAAGCTAATTTTCCACAATAACCTTAATGTTTTCTTTTCTATTTATCCTTATACTCACGTTCGTAACACATTGTTCATAAATGATATGCCATACAAAAGCACGATCAATGGCCCATATAGTGCTATTTTTTTGGAGTCCTTTGGTGGCCATCATGGGAAAGATAAATATATGTTGGGGTCTATTTTCTTTTATTTGGAAAACCTTCATTCATTTTGATATGGTGTTCCCACCTTTGTTAAACATAATCCCTTTGGTAGGATTAAATCTATTGATTTAAAGAATCCTGGTCTTTTTAAAAATGTTATTTGTGAAATGCAATTGAACTTGCCAACCCATTTTTTATAACAATGCGAAATTAAAATTAAAACAAAAAATTCCTTATTAATTATTGATCCTCAAATTTTGCTTGTTTGAATATTTCAAAACTTTCATTTTGATAAAATTTATTAAAAATATTTAATCTTACTCCTTGAATTTTATTTATCCCTCTTTGTTTTTAATACATTTGGTTTTGCCTTAGTGGGCCTTGGGTTGAACTTCACATTCCTTTGACCATCTAATGGCCACCATGTGTTCTCCAACATCTACTTAATGGCCATGAGGTGTCTTCCTTTATTGACTTTGTTAGGTGTTTTCCCTCATTTACTTAATGGCCATTAAATGTTTTGCCTCATCTACATGGTCACCACCAAGTCATGTAATGTGTGATTTTAGTCCATGTTCTTACCAAATTCCCAGTGAAAATTATATTTCCATATTCTAGATATCAATTTAATTATTGTATATTTTATGTTGGACTAACATCTCCTACAACAAGGGTGGAGGCTTCTACTCATTCTTGAATCTCTTTTTGTTCTAACCTTTCTTCTTTTTAGTAGGTGCATGATATTTTTCTTTCTAATGCAAAAACGCACCCCCAATTTGAGGGAAGTGTGGGGTCGCCACCCACACTCCCGAAAATGGGACTTGGGAGTCCTCTGGGACTCCCAAAAACTCAGAGTGCGATTGTAGGGGTCAAAACACCTCACATTGAAATGTTCTTTATACCGTTGGAAAGGTCTTGAAGAGTAGATGTTCAAAATGGCCTCGCATGAGCCATTTAGACATCTGCAGCACAAGTTATGGTCGAAAGAAGGGTCAGGAGTCAAACTGGCAATTTGACTCCTGACCATTGAAAGTCGGGAATCGACTCGATTCCGATGCGTGCAGGTGAAGTGCGACACACCTTTGAAAATCTCTTGAGGAGAGCTACAACTTTGGTTTAAATCTCGTCTCGATCCAAGTTTGGGGCGAGAAGTTATGAATGCCCAAAGTCCCGAGAGTCCAAACTAGGACAGTTTCAGGACTCCACTTTGGGAGTCCCGGGAAAAAAAAGCCATTTGGATGCGGGTGCCGCAGAGCAACACAAAGAATACTATATGGGGGAAGGTGATGGCTTCCTCCGAATCCGGGCTGTGGTGAATCAAGTGAGTCTAAGGTCGCCCGTGGCTTGTCCCAACACCAAAAGGGTGCAAAATGAGTTCTAACCAACTTATGGTTGGTTTTGGATGCAAGACCGAATTACTAAGTAGCTTGACCCTCTTCTTAGTCTAATCCCGGAGCTTTCGGCATGCCCCTCTCACCCCCTTTTAGTGCTGGAAGCTGGGAGCGGCACCAAGTCCCATTTACTTCCGCCTTTGACATAGTTGGATTCTTTTGAGTCTAACAAGGGACTTGGGGGTGCATCATTTTAGTCCATGTTCTTACCAAATTCCCAGTGAAAATTATATTTCCATATTCTAGATATCAATTTAATTATTGTATATTTTGTGTTGGACTAACATCTCCTACAACAAAGGTGGAGGCTTTTACTCATTCTTGAATCTCTCTTTGTTCTAACCTTTCTTCTTTTTAGTAGGTCCATGATGTTTTTCTTTATAATGCAAAAATGTGGATTTAAAGTTTTTGACCTCAACATGGCACAACTAAAAACACCTCATTCTTGTGTCAATGCTATCCTTTGTTACTTTCCAAAATGTGCCTTTCTTCAAGGGGATCAATGAAAGACTAAGAAAAACTTAGATGTATCCAAGTTGGAAATTTGTGTCAAATTACAAGATTTCTTTCTTGAACATTTGAACATTTTTACATTGATATTTGGTTGTCTATGTTGTTAAAAGATGTATTTGAAATTTTACTTTTGTTGATGCCCAAAACTTTCATTGATCAATTTGTGTTTGTTTGGGGACATGAGGAATACATTACAACAACAGGTCAACTCACATGTTTAATTTATTATTATTTGAAGGACTTGGATCAAGTTCACCTTGCCTATAGAGGTATGCCTTATGGGGACAAAGATCAAACATTATTCATTGATGATGTGCCTAGGAAGGCCCGTCAAATCCAAAATGAAACAAACTTTTCCTTGAGCCATTCAAAGGACATAAGTTATCTAAAAACAAGGTACAATGGTTAGACTTGCATATTAGTTGTGGCTAATGTTAATTGGTTTGCCCTTTGCAAAAATGATTTACACTCATTTCACAATCATTATGTAGTTTTTGAAATCACCATTTAATTTTTTATATTTGTTTTATTTTTGGTTCAAGCAATTTGAAAGAAGTTCAAACAAGGTTCTAGTGATATCGCAACTTCCTTTAGGTGACATCCTAAGTAAACTCTACACTCGTCCTTGTTTCAATTATGTGTTCCATTTTTTTCATTTCAGGTGCATTTAATTATTTCATTTTATTTTATATTTTGTCTGATGTTTGTAGTTTGGGGAAATTTCAATTATTCATTTTTGTTTGTAATGGATTCCAATCTTTGTTTGCAAACTGCACAAATGCATTTGTAGTTTTAACTAGTAGAAAATCATGTTGTTGACCAGGTTTTTTTAAAAAAGAAATGAAGGATGTAGTTCCATATTTGACACTTAGTTTAAAATGTTATAAGCTTCTTTAATTTTTGGTTGCTTATAGAGTGGAATTTTAGTTTCAATAGTTCATATTTGGAAATTTTCTATTGACGGTGAAATAGTTTTTGATATTCAATGTATTTTTATGAAATCAATAAATTGATAGTCATTGTTTTTTGTGCATTTGAGGTTTACTTTGGTTGTCTACTCCTATGGGTGGAATTCATATCTCATATTTCATAATAAACAAACTCTTCCTACTCAAGGTTACATGTTGAATGTATTTTTTTTAATACATTTCTAGCTAGGATTATTATACCCATTGGTGGCCACCAAATGATTTTATTTTTTAATAAATAATTTTATTCAATTGCTTAGTTCCTTACAAGCTTTTATATTCAATGGTCCACTAACGGGTTATGAGATACAATAATTTTAGGTAGTGTAAATTCTTTTGTTGATACTTTACACAATTTAATGACATAAAATTTAATAGATATTTCAAATTTGGTTTTTTGTTATTTTGCTAGTGAATTGTTTACTTGATGATGTTATGCAATGTTTTAGTTTTTACACCCCTCTTTTTATGGTATTTTAGTTTTCAAATTTTGGTGGTCACTAGGTTTATTTATTTCTCATGAATGTTAATTATTCTCATGGTGAAAAAAATTTCTTATGCAAATTTGTTGTTTCAACACTTTGTTTGGTGCCCACCAGGTCAAAGATGTTATTCTATTTATTTTTAAACTCTCAAAATTCATTGTTTTCATTTTTGGACCTTTTCAAAGTCCAAAATTAATTAAATATGTTTTTTAATAATCCAATAGATGAACATGCCACATGTTGCATTTAATCCTTTAAACATTTAAGCTTGGCACCATGGCTGTTGAGATTATGAATATACTTGAGTGGAAACCATATATTAAAAAAACATTATAAAAAAAATATTTTGGGAAGGTTATAGTTATTGTTTTTGAGTTGCCTTTAAAAATGTACGTGTTGTTAATGTTATTTAAGATTTCTTAAGATTATTCATCACGCTATCTACATCACTATCAAATTAAACAACTAACATTTCTTAGAATTTTATAATTTTTTGCACAACCAACAAACATCTTAGATACTTGATGGCTACATTTAATTTTTGACTATGTGTAAATGCACAATATTGTCGTTCACTTTTTAAAATAATCATATCCCATAAAAATTCATGTTTTAATGTTAAACTTTAATTTTTTATGGTACCATTGGTTAAATGGTAGTAAAGTCCATATTAATATGATCCCAAGTAGAAATTCCAAATATATGCAACTTTGGAAATTTTTTTTTTGAAAATGAATGAAAAACAACATTGTTATGGACTTATGAAAATACAAGTTAATTTAGGGCATTCAAAAGTTCATAAGTAAAATTTGGTTATGATTTTTAAGGATTTTTTTCACATAAAAATGTATTATCTCATTTTAATTCATATGCTAAGTCATTATAGATAATTTTGATTAAAATTTAAGGTGAACCTTTATGTAACCGAAAAAGGAGGAACACCCAGAATGCTTCCAGGCGCCCTATCTGACCCCCCCCTAGGACCCAATTATGTCCTCTCAGAGGCACAATTTGTCTGCTATTTCCCTGACTTGCTATAGCTCGAGGGTTGCTGTGCAGGACCACACAATGCAACTTGCGATCACACAGATGGAGAGTACGAACCTCATGCCTCACAATACAACAGACAATTAGGCCCGTGACCTTGAATTAAAACTTCTACAGTGCATCGGCATAGCCAGATACCACGGACTGACACCAAGAGACTTCACAAACTCAACTTCTTGTCTTTTATTTCCTGGAAATCACC
>Ga0209208_10011032_pt1 | contig 11627 bp, 11 predicted proteins | sample S1TSphfallax_3_FD_187694 | JGI IMG/M metagenome (GOLD analysis project Ga0209208, IMG submission 187694) | Host-associated microbial communities from peat moss isolated from Minnesota, USA - S1T2_Fd - Sphagnum fallax MG (SPAdes) (version 2) | ecosystem: Host-associated > Plants > Peat moss >...
CACGACTAACATTAACATGACAATTGACATAAAAATGCCATGTCACATCAATTTTACTAACCCTACATCTTTTATAGGACCTTCATTAGTCATTTCAAAGCCAATGGCTAAACATTCTTTAGTGGCATGTAATAATTCCATGTCATTACCAATTATGATTGAGTTGTCAACATATAAGGCTAAATTACAAATTTTTCATGCATTAATTTCCTTTTTACATAAATGTTGGAATCTACCACTCTTCTATATAATATAATACAATATCAATGCGATAAGTATTAAAGCATTCATACCACATCCTTGATGCTTGTTTTATAAAACTTGACATGTCCATATCAAATGAACCATCATCATCATGTTATGGAATTTTTGAGACTAATAAGATTTTAGAAAAAAATCATCTACATTGTAGTTCATTTTGTAAACATAATTGACATGACATATGAGCATTGAATGAATTTGGTAATGGTTATGGTGTTCAAAGTCATAGATTGTCATGAGGAATTATGGGATTGTTAATTGGTGGTTGATGTGATATGTTTGATATGGATTCCACCACATCATATAAACTTTCAAATTCATTATCGCTATCTTCAATTGGCCTTTGTTAATTGACCAATGTTATCATTTTCAATTTGTTTTGGTATCAACAATGTTTCTTCATCAAATGTTACATTTAAGTTTACTAGGCATTTTCTTATATCTCTATCACATACATGATAGCCTTTGATGCCTTGTAGTTCACCATAACCAACAAGTACACACTTATGTGTTTTCATGTTTAGTTTTTAATGTTATTCATCTAGTATGTGAACATATGCCAAAGCACCAAAAATACATAAATGATTTAAATTTGGTGTTTTTCTACACCACAAAGTCAATGGTGTTTTGGAAACTTCAATCACTTTTGAAAATGATCAATTTTGTATGTAGTAAGTTGCCACAACATTAGCCCAAAATGAATAAGAGAGATTAGATGCATGTAACATAGACCTTGTTGACTCCACCAATGTCTTGTTCTTGTGTTCATTTACACCATTTTGTTCATGCATATAAGGGACGATGAATTGACATGTAATTCCATTTTGTGCACAAATTTTTTTAAATTGGTTGGAAATAAATTCATTGCCATTATCTGAATAATTAATTTTATGACTGATTTGATTTTCAACAAAAGCCATGTAATTTTGATAAGTGTTAAACACTTCAAATTTATGTTTTAGAAAATAAATGGCTATAAATCTTGAATAGTAATCTACATAGATTACAAAATAACTAAACCCTTTTCTAGATTTGGTTGGCATAGGCCCACACATGTCCATATGCACTAATTCCAAAAGTGTAAAATTATGTGTTGCCAAATCCTTTGGGAATGGAGATTTATGTTGTTTACTATGTTCACATAATGAAAGGTTTGAGATGTTGGATGGAAGACCCAAGATCATCTTTTGTTTAATCATTTGTTGTAATGTTTATTAATTTAAATGTCCCATACAATGATGCCATTTGATGGTATCTTTTGTAGGGTTTTTATTTCTCACCAACAAATGAAATTACTTGTTAACAATGTCAACTTCAAGTTAGAAAAATTCCCAATTTGGTTGAATCTCAATTATGTTTTTTCTCCATTTTTGAACTTTGTTTTTATGATACAATATTCATGAAAAAATTCAATACTATTGCATTGAGTAGATGCCTTACAAACATGTATAAAATTTTTGGCCAAATCAAGCATAGGTAATAATATGCATCATGTACATTTGTGACTTTTCCATTCTTAAGGTTGATTTGAATAATCCATGTGTTAGTAGTTGATGTTTTCCATTATCACCTTTGTAAAGAAATAGAAGAGGATTCAAAATTTTATATGATATGAACCACTCTCTTCATGGTGTCATGTGACAAGCTGTTCCTAAATCTAAGAACCATTTTTGTGAATCAAAAATATTCATCCTTCATGGTCACAATGAACAAGTGAAGGGTTTTAACTTTTGGTGTATGAGAATTTTCATTGTTGGAATTTCCACTTGATGTGACATTTGTTTGGGGTTTAAGAACACCATTTGCTTTGTCATGTGCAAGTATCTTGCAATTTGGTCTTATGTGATTTGGTTCACTATAGTAATGACATGTTAAAGGCTTTGAATAAGTTGATTTTTCATTTGTTGAATTATGATTTTTTAATTTTTAATTATTTCTTTGTTTCCAATTGTTGCATTAATATTGATTTCTTGCAAAAAAAATTGTTGTTTTGAATGTTACAAGTAATTTTTTGGAATCTTCATACTTTTTCATTGTAGTTTCTTCCAAAAAACTTCCAATCAAATTGGAAAGTGTTTGATTGGTATTAGAACCATGTGATGTGATAAATGGTTTCCATTAAGAAGCAAAAGCCCCTAACAATAGTAAATATGTTTGTTCTTCAAGGATTACAAGCCCAATAATAGAAGCTTCATCAAGAATTCCTTGAAATTTTTCAAATTTTTATCAAATGTCTTCAAAATTCTTTAAGGAACTCAACAATTGGAGCATGTTCAAACATTGAAATTTGATTCAATTCCTTTTACATTGTGATTGGGGTTGCAAGATTTGTTTATTTATATGTAGATGTTAATTTCTTTCAAACCTTTTTGGAAGTTTTAAGAGATTTAACCAATTGTATTTGTGGATCACCAAAATGTAGAATGATGTCAACATGTGTTTTTCCCATCTTTTATTTTTCATGCAAATGTTACCAAGATTAGGTTCACTCCCATTCACAACAAAGAAAGTTTGATTTAAAGTTTTAAAAATATTTCCATTTTTAAATTCCATATGCTATAATTGGTAGTTGTTAATTTTTTTTACCAAGTATGTATTTTGTGTCGTAGTTGATGTAGAAGTAGCCATGGTTGATTAGTGTCATTGGAACAAATTCAACCAAGGTTCAGACATTGATTTTTAATTCTAAAATTCTCATGAATTTAATTATGCATATGATCTAAATGAAATCTACTTTGATACCATGTTGGGAAAAATAAACAATGTTTTATGAATACGTTTGAGAGTCCTAAAGTAGGAAAAACCACATTGCTTGGTGATGAAATGTTAAAAAAATAAATTAAAGGACTAATGAATCTAGATAATTAAGTTATTTACTAATAAGTAACAACTTTTTTCACATAATTCAAACAAACAAATTAGAAAACAAACATGTGTTTTAAACACTAGTTTTTTGCCAAATAATATATTTAGAAAGTGGTCAGGGTTGTACCTATTGATAATTAGGTGTAGGGCAAGGCTTAGGAAGGGGAGTATCCCAAGCCTTACTAATATAATGTTACATTCACACATGGAGTTAAGTCATTGGTAAATCAATGCTATCAATGAGATTGTGGAATTCATATATGCAATCTTAGTTACCACTAAATCCTATGTGTCATCCTACATGTGAGTTAGGAAAATGTTAAGTTACCATCAATTTTTGAAACAACATATTGGATATTGCTTTGAATCCAAAATTAGGTAGCAACCCCCAAAAGGAGCAAATAACATAGCATTATGTATCAACAAAAATTCTAGCCCTTACACCATTGTTCCCTCCACATTCCTTTCCATTCAAATACCCTTAACCCCTTTCTTTATCCTTTTTTTCTTACGTTGTAATTTGCTTCAATGTCTTTAGCTTGTGTCTTCAAAATGTATGATTACATGGCACGTATTAAACATAAGGAGGAATATTAAATCATGGAGAATGTAAACAAATCTTTTTTCAACTTCCTAAAGAATTTTAGGCAAGGCTTCTATGACCTAATTGTTGAATTTCTTGCCACACTGCAAGACCCATCTTCAAACCACCCCATATGAGAGACTTCATGGATGATGCAAATCAAATTTACAAGTCATGTGGCCTAACCCCAAATGAAGCCATCAACATTGATGAGGATTCAAAATCTCTGGATGAAAGAGTGTTGCAAAATTGGTATACCAATATTAACAAAGCATGGTTGTGCCAACAATTGCCACATATACATTAATGTAGCCTCATGTAGCCAAGAATCTCACTGACTTGATTCAAAGATCAACATCAACAAATCAAAATTACAAAGTTCTCATTTAGCTACTAACAATTGTAGTGTCAACCACCCAACCTAATCCCATCCTAGTAAGTACCAACCCTTCAACACCCAATTCTATCAATAAAATAATTTGAATTGAAAAAATCCATGAGAAAATTGTTATTCAATCTATTGGAAGCATTGGAGTGAAGAAAAATTCCTTTTTCGCTCATAAGAACATGGTTGATGCCATAAAGAAGGGGAGTAAGTTATTGGTGGAGTCCATGGATCAAATCAACACCACAAATGTGGTGTTGGAGGAGAAACGGATAAGATACTTAAAACAAGAGACCAAGTTATTAATTGCACCCAAAACAACATGCTTTGAGTTGCTTTGTACAATCTAACATAAGTGATGACTATGATCTTCACTCAAGTTGTAAATAACAACAATAATATCAAGGCTTGCTATTGGGTATGGGACTATACCCATACCTGATGATGAGTTTGATCCAACTAATGAGAAGTTGTTAACTAATTAGTAGATGGGTCCATGAAAACAAATTAATGGCAAAGAAACATTCAAAAGATATTTTGTTTTGAAAGAAAAAACTTATAGACATACCTAGATTCACACGATGATGTTTATTTGTCTTCCAAGGTAAAAAGATAGTTCCTTTTGAAACATTTTGCCAAATCTCTTTTGGCTTTCAATGTGAGTTTGATTACTTGCATCTTGATTTACTACAACAAAAAGGATTTGTTGTTTTTCATGTGGGTTTGCTTCCAACTCAATTATTCGAAACAACCAATCAATGTTCATATCATCTTCATATTTAAGCAAATTATGCAACAAACAAATAAACAAATCAAGTAAGAAAATGGCATGTAGTTTTAATTTTTGCATAAGCTCCTTGAAGGTCTTTTTAAGTATCCCAAAATCATTTCAACTATTGAATGACCTCTTTTATGTTTCCAATAGTACAACAATTCTAAAATTGTATGGTGCTCATTTTTCTTAAAAAATGTCATAACAATTAATAAGGGGATAACTCTTATCACCCAACAAATGAGGAGTTAGATCCCATTTACTCCTTTGTTAACATCAAACAACCCTTTAACATTGAACGTGCTTATACAAACTAAACTAGTGCAAGATTCTAGAGTCATTTACATTTTTCAACAAACCCACAAACACATCAAGAAATCCTTTTTTATAATCTACAACAACTTGTGCAACAATTGAATACCCCTTCATCTTATGGTAGAAATACTATGCAAGGTAAGGGGTGAAAGGTTAAAAAATTAAGTTATGGGTATTATCAATTGCTTCATGTATGATTGGCAACCCACAAAATTGCTTGAAGTCTTCCATGACAACATCCATTTCTGCTCCAATTGGCCAAGATATGATTTTTTAAAATACAACATTCATGGAAATAATAGATAGCACTAATGACATTATGGACTTCCCAATTGCAAAAAGTTCATTACAAATCAAGAAGCTAGCACCATGGGTTAATGTGTATATAACATAAAACACTTCGATCTCAATACAAATTGTATGTCTATATTGAATATTTTACTTCATCAACATAACTTCATGCAACTTATCAACAATTCCAAACAATGTCATTTTTATCATTCTAAACTTTTCTATTTGCCTATCATTGTCATATTTAATGAGTAAAAATCAAGAAAACCATGTGGTGCTCCTCAATTTCACCTAGTGACCTAAATCTTGGGACAACACTTACAAAGAATTATACATCTATAGAGATATGTAATGTAACTACATTGACTAGAAGTTGTGTGTTGCTTTTAGCAACCGAAGTTAGGGTGAAAGAATGCAAATCCATGGACAAAGGAATATACAAACTGAAAACATGGTCTATGATTTGAAACAACACACACCCCATTAAAAACACAACCTTTTTTTGTGTTTCATCCATGGCACAAAAGATAAAGAAGGTTCAAAAAACTTAGTAATTGTGGTGTGCAAACACACAAAAGAAGAGCATAAGCAAAAGTCCATTGCAAATGCAACAAGAAGAGTAGAATTAAACTTAGTTGTAAAAATGTTGAACAAAATAACAATCTTGTAAGAAAGGGAAAGGATGAAAACCTTAAAACCTTGAAAACTTAAAGCTTGAACAACCTAGAAATAAAAACACAAAATAAACCAATGTTAAGTTTAAAAAACATAAATGAAACAAAAAAAAAGAATCTCAAGTGATGAAATGATATTGTAGAAATCAAAATCATGAAAAACAAAGGCTCAGGTGCTTACATGATCATAAGAAATAATACGAAACTTCAAACATAATGAAAGCAAATGAAAAGTAGCAAAATCATAGAAGCTGAAATCGCAGGAATGAAAGCTAACACATTTTTATGATCATAAAGAGTAACACCAAGCTTCAAATAAAATGAAAGTAGATGAAAATTAACAACTTTGCAAGATAACAACAAGAGAAGAATAAACAAAAGCTTCATAGGAAAATAGCTTTGTAAGATAACAATAACTTCAAAGGAGAATAAAGTAGTAGGTAAATAGTAGGAGAAGAATAGAACAAAGGAGCAGGAGCCAGAGAAGAAGAGCTTCGCAAGGGATGACTACTTGGGTGTGCAAGCTCAATGCACACGAACGTTGAAAGGGGATCACAAACATCATGACTAGTGTGAATCATGATGCTTGCAAGCACATCACTGAAGTTTCCTAACCCTAAAGTAGCCATTATTTGTGATTGGGTACTAGTCTCACAGGTAAATAACTTTAGTGTTAGGGTTAGAGGGCACATGATAATCTAGGTGTTAACTAAGTGTTAGAAATTTTAACATTAGACCCTCCAACTATGATTGTAGCATAGGGGACCTATGCAAGGTGGAGACAAGTGGGGCCCCAATATTGGTAATACCCAACCCCGAGGACCTTGCCTAGTGTAAAGCCCTCTTGGAAAAGAAAAAAATCTTGTAAGTTGTGATGGGTGGTTGCCAGGTATCACTCCAAAGAAACGATGTGTGAAAGCATGGCATGTTTTCAAAACAAAATGCCCATGACATTTTTGTTTTGCTCTAGAGGACATTTTGTTTTTATGAGAAGACATTGTGGCTGCAAGTCAAATGTTGACACATTGTGGTTAAAAGATCTCTCTGTTGACATGTTTGCAAAATATGGGAGCACAAAAGATGCTTCCATAACAGTTCTAAAAGATGCTCACACTGGATACAGTTGCTTGGCATGCCATGGTTATTGGACATGTGAAATGTGGGAAAGGACAGAAAGTCATTGGAACTATACTTTTGGCAAAATGCAACAGAAAGGGTGTTGAAACAGAGTCTGTCACTTTTCTTGAGGCCTTGTATGCATTCACGAATCTAGTAACTCACTCAAAGGAGCCATACATGTTCATGAGTACATTGTTCAAACTGGTTTTTGAATGTAACTTGTTTGTGCATAATTGGCTCATTATCATGTATGTCAAATTGTGGCAGAGTGAAGGATGGTTGGATATGGTGAGCAAAATGGTAATTGGAGTTGAGGATTATCAATCAACCCATCTTGTATTTGGAGTTGCTCCATTTGGAGGATCCCACACAATTGTAGGTCGTGTGACTGTCACAATGCCGTGAAATTCATTAACAAATTAGTTTGGGGGGAGGCAGGGCAGTTTTTTCTTCTTCTCTAGTGTTTATCTTCCTTGTATTTTCATTTCCATGCTTGTCTACTAAAATCCAGGCAGAAAGAAAAACTCTTAATCCAAGCAATCAGAGAGAAGAAAAGTCAGAAGACATCCATCCAAGAGGCTCAAGGGACTTTGTGCAAATGCAATGACTTTGATTTTGTAGAACTTGAGAGTTTAAAAGAGTGTTCAATCTGAGATTTGGGTGTCCAGTTTCATGATGATGGTAATTTGAGACTGGCTGCAAATTGCATCTGAAATCCCAGATGTTTGACATCCCAGCTGATTTCACAATTTCACAAAGATTGTGTAGAACCTGAGAGTTACAAAAGAGTGTTCAATCTGGGATTTGGGTGTCCAAGATCATGCTGATGGTAATTTGAGACTGGCTGCAAGTTGCATCTGCAATTGTGAAATCCTGGATGTTTGACATCCCAGATGATTTTACAATTACTCCCTCACATTTTGGGATGAGGACAAAACATTTGATCTATCTCACCATGCCCCAAAAATTCACACACAATTTCTGCCGTGGTGAGCTACACCCACCATTGTATATGCTTTGGGACAGCACAATCTCTACCAATGAAACCAATTGCAATCTATGAACATTAATCAATGCCTACTCAAGCTGAATCTATTGTTCAATACTAGAGTTTATACTAGAGTTTAGGGTTTAGAGTAAGCTTCTATTGGTCAATACTAGGGTTTAGGGTTTAGAACTGCTGTTGCAAAACTGTCAGCATGAGGATGGTGTGTGAAATCCACACATGACTGTTCTGTTCTCACTGTGGTCAGTCAGATTTCTTACTCCCAAAAGCTTTGAGAATAATTTCCAAGTTTCTGTTTGTAATGACTTTGCAGTATGCAAGCAAGCAGTTGCAATCATACAAAGTTGCAGAGAGCTCTTTGAAAAAAACTTCCAGTTTTGTTTGTAAAGACTTGAAAGCTGCCGTCAAGTTGTGTGTGAGGAATGATGGAATCCAAGTTTTCTGTTTCTTTCTGATTCTAGAACAGTCTCCGCTTGACTTGTCCCGGCCAAGAATCTGATCAAGTCTAGCTGTGGCCTAAGCGAAGCTCCAGATCCAAGCTCTTGATCGGCAGCTGCTGATGATGATGACGTTGGTGGTGATGGTGATTCTCAGAGGCTTGGACCAGAGTAAGCGATCTGCAGCTTGCATTGCCTGCTGCACCAGCAGCTGCTGCAGTAGAATCACGGAAGAACTGATCTCGTGCTTGATTGTCATGACTAGAGAAGCTCTGCTGTAGTGAAAGTGAGGAAGCTGCAGAGTTTGAGGAAATGGAAGTCTCTTGTGAAAGCAGCTCCAAAGAAGAAGACATATAGTGATCCGTGCATGGAGATGATATTGCAGCGGTAGTATTGTTATTATTATTATTACTGCCTCGATTTGCAAGAGACCCATGAGAGAAGAAGTCGACGAGCTGCGATGATGTGAGGAGAAGCTGCGGCGGATCATCGGAGCAGCTCGGAGCTGCTGGATCACGATGCAGCTGGTGCGGCCCTGCTGCACGTCTTCGCCGATCAGGTGTGAGTACGGGAGCCAGCAGCGGCTGATGGGGGAGAGCGGAGCTGGTTTCCCGCTGACCTGCATTTTTGTGGGCTGCGCGTTCGCGTCTGTGCACGTTCATATGGCCGCCCAAGGCTTGTGCTGTGCGGAACTCGCGGTGGCAGAAGCTGCAAGAGTAGGAAGAAGGTGGCCATTGCAGCTGCATCCCGCTGCTGCACAAATCCTCAGAGCCGAACGCGCCAACCTCCCAAGAAGCTGAGTCTGTCTCCATGATGTTGCAGCTTAAGATGGCAGCGTTCAGAATAATGCTCTTGCAACTGTTGATAGCTTTAGAGTGCTTGATCTCCTTCTTGCTACCCAGATCTTGCAGGTTAGTTCTCGCAAGAGCTGTTTCCTGCAGCAGCCACCAGCTGGTTCTGTCACTTGCACTGCACGGGCCTGCTGCTGAGATCATTAAGCAGCTGCGAGCGCTTTCTGTTGTTGTTGTTGCTGCTCCTGCACTAGCTTAGCTCGTCTTCAGAGCTGCTCTAGAATATGATCCAAGAACAAGAGTGAAGAAGGAGAAGAAGAAGACGCAGCTGAAGCTGCACATAGACACCTACCTTGTGGGGGTAATTGGGTTGTGAATCTTCTTCTTCATCAACGAGATCAAATGTCCCGGGAAGAATTCTTCTCGAGCTCCTCTTGAACCCCGCGATGATCTGATCGCTGCTCAAATCTTCAATGATGACGACCAATCTGGACTTGCAGCAGCCGACCGGCTGCGCTACTAGTATTGTAGTTGCCGCGAGTCGACGCGTATCATGATACAAGCTTTACAACACTAATCACGATCATTCCAAGCTTCAGATTCATCTCGAATATTTCTTTGCAGTTCGAGAATCTATCTCTCTCTCTCTCTCTCTCTCTCTTTCTTTCTTCTGCGTAAAGAGCAGATCCTGCAAAAACCGACTGAAATCTCAAACAGATTTCAAAGTATGTATGTGGACTTGTGATTGAATCCCAGCATGTTCTTCTTTGTTTTCTTCTTCTTCTTCTTCTTCTTCTTCTTCTGCTGATAATGATCAAGAGTTAGAACAGCAAGACTCTAATAAGACAGTCCGAAAGAGTCCACCATCACTTGAGGCAGAACACAAAACCATTATCTGCATAATTTCCCATCTCAATGTCATCATCATCTTCTTCTTCTTCTTCTTCTTCTTCTTCTGCTGATGATCAAGAGTAAAGATCAATTGTAGCAAAATTTTAGACACTGATCTGATCTGATCAGACAACTTTCTTCCAACTTCCACCACTTTACAACAATGATTTTCCCATCATCTTCTTGTTCTTGTTATTTTTTTGTTTTTCTTTAGAAACAGCAAATATAGACAGTCTAAGATCAGAGTCCACGACTTCAGACCAAAACACCAGTTGTCATGATGATTCCTTGCAGCAGCAGATGCAAAGCTTCTTCCTCTCTGGAACAAAGGAAGCAGAACAGCAAAGTCCACAAGACTCAACAGTTGTTCTGAATGGGGGGGTGGGCAGAAGGGCTGCTGGGATCCAGGGCCTCCCCAATTTGAGGGTCATAGCCTCAAGGGCAGAAGACCCTTGAGGCTAGCCAGCAGCCTCAAGGGTGGTAGCTAGCCTTGTGGGTGCGGGCAGTAGACCCTTGAGGCTAGCTAATAGCCTCGAGGGCACTAGCTCAAGGGTCTAGGCCAGCAAATCAGGGGAAGCCCCTTCAGATCTCAGCAGGCCTTTCTGAGTGTAAAGCACAAAAAGTTTTTTATTCAAATGGCTGAAGGTCTCCATGTGATCAGTTGAAAAGGGTGTCTGACCTCCAACTGGTGAATGAATGAATCTTCAGTGGAAGGAGGTGCTTTCAAATACAAAGCCCAAAAAAAAAAAACCTCTTGGTCCAGTGCTTTAGGGTTGTGATGTCACACATCTAGTATGTAGCCAAATCTGGCTAAAGCATCTATCTTATGGATGATCACCACTTCAGCTACTGATCACAAAATTGAAAGAACAAAAAAAACCCTGAATTTGCTTGCACCCAGTATGTGGAAATTTTTTGATTTGAGCAGATCTTGAGGCACATGGAATTACAACAATCATCAAAATTGGAAAGCATCATGATGATGATTTTGATGCAGATGATGATCAGTGGGTCATATATCTACTACTAACTACTTAGTACTAGGGTAGCTGACCCCATTCTTGCACATTTTGAAGAACACGTTTTTAAATATGCACTTGTGACCTGATACCCAAATATTTCTTGTTCCAATTGTGCTTTTATGTACAACAGTTTTCTATGTTGGTCACAAAACTGACTTTCTAGAATGTACAGATATGATAAGCACTAGTGGGGCCTGTGCCATTGAGAGCACATA
>Ga0209208_10011033_pt1 | contig 11626 bp, 6 predicted proteins | sample S1TSphfallax_3_FD_187694 | JGI IMG/M metagenome (GOLD analysis project Ga0209208, IMG submission 187694) | Host-associated microbial communities from peat moss isolated from Minnesota, USA - S1T2_Fd - Sphagnum fallax MG (SPAdes) (version 2) | ecosystem: Host-associated > Plants > Peat moss >...
ACCCAATTCCTCCATGCCAAATCTTCCACATTGCATACCTTGAACCCATGTCCAATTGATATCATCACATTCATCCCTTAAATCCACCCACAACATGACAATGTTTGAGTGCAATCCAATCACCAATATCATTTTACAACCATGGCCCCATGTGTGCAACATTGGAAGAGGTATTGTTTGGTTCTTGATTCTAAAAGGAACTTTTTGGTCCTGGTTCTAAAACTTTTAAATTATTTCAATGGAACCTTGGGTCTAGTCCTTGGACCGGTCCTTTGAATTTCTAAGACTTTTGGTTTTTGTCCTTTCTTAAGAAAATTGAAGCTAAGTTTAATTTAATATTAAGTGTAGTTCCACCTCCATAACACAAAACAAAAGAAAAACATTTTGTGTAATATTAATTTTTTCAACTGGTCCACACAATTCAAAATAAAGATTATATAATATTAATCATGTATAACCAATTAAAACTAACTACCTGTGTAAAAAATAGGGTCAAGTTGTTGTTGTATTTTTTGGGGGACAAGTTATACTTATTTACCTAGAAAAATTGAACCTATTCAAGAAAGGACAATACCCCATTTAGGTTTTAATTCAGTTGCCAAAAAGTCCAATTGCCCGGTTTGGTTCCAATGGTGTTACTAACAAAATTTGAACCTCCATCCTCGATATAAGCGTAGAATTTGGCGTAGAGCTTGGATTTTGAACCTACTTAAAATGAAGAACTTACCAACAACAATCCATTCCACAAGTGATTCCCCCTAAATGGTGGGCATAACATGTATGACATGACCACAATGTAAAGCTCTTGTAGGCAGAGTTTCAGAATTTGTTTTCTTGAATTGTCAAAAAAACAGGAGTATTTTTGTGTGTTTTTAGTTGCCAATAAAATCTATTTTCCGGCGATAACGCGCGCTACAGATGCACTTAAAAAATTGTGGCGGTGCTTTTACGCTGGTTAGAAAATGGGTGGAAGGCGAGAACCGGGACATCGGGACACGGGCCTTGGCCGCAGGTAAAAGTAGCTGGCCCCGGAGAACAAACAGGATAGTTGTTGCTCTGGAACCTTCCATCGAGGTTCCATAATCTTCTCATGCTGTCGCAAGCCGCCACGGCGATGCCCGGAGCTCTGCCTCTTCTTCCCTGCCAAGATTCCCAGACTTTTTCCCGGCCCGACAAAAGCAGCAGCACGTTAAAGGAATTGGTGAAAGGTTTGGAGTGAATTATGAAGTTTGTAGCAACTTGTGTGATCCTAAGGTTGGGTGGAGAGCTTGTTGTAAATGTGTTTTAATCATCTCTAGTCTTTCCTTGATCCATTATCAATTTTTTAAACATGGTGTAAGAGCTCGGTTACTCTTGAAAAAAAGAGAATTTGAGTTGCATTCTGTAATTGTTCATTCAAAAGTTTTGGAGTTTTGGATGCTTTTAAAAAAAATGTATTTAAACAAAATCATGACATTTAGGTTTGATTTCCAAAATTTTAAGAAGTTTAATGATCATAATTTTCATACTTAAAACATGAAGATGGAGTTTCTTCAACATGAAAATAATTTGTGGAAGATCATTCCAAGAGAGTTATTGTCAATAGAAATTGAATTTGAAAAAAATATTTGTGAATGAGGGATTTAGGACCATCATTTGTTCATGAAGAAAGACAAATTGATTTGTGGGACAATATTCTTAAATGTTGTTGATTTTTTCTCATGTTTTAAAAAATGTAGCACATTCAAAAAATGAAAAAAAGTTTCAAACAACATATGTGCAACATTTGAGAGATGACATGTTTGCAATAGATTAAATTAGGTCAAGAACTCTACAATCTTAAGATGGAGGAAGAGACTTTGGTATGAGCTCACATCAATAAGCTTGACATGATTCCCAATTAGTTGAAAAACATTGATCATTTAATTTCTAATATGATTTTATCAATTAATATTTTTAAAGAGCTTGCCACCTTCTTTCCATACATGTCTTGATATTTTCACATAATTCACATATTGGTGAATTTTTTATGAAGTTAATAGAAATTTCCATAAAACAACCCCCTTTTGAGCCCTTCTTTCATTGTAAATCCCTCTTTCAAACTCTAACCATTATTATTTGCAAAGTTATGAAATTTAATTAAACATGGGTTAAAAATGCTAGAATTCAAGATTAAATGCATGAGATTAAAGAACATTTATAACTATAGTGCAGATAACAATAGTAATGATTGGTTGAACACAATCAAGAAAATAAGATAAGGTGAAATTTGGTCAAAACTTAGATTTCACCAAATTTGATGTTAATCTAAGTTTTCATCTTTGTTTAAGCCTAATCTATTTTTGTTAATTTAAAAAAAAAAACTCACTCCATTTATGACCAAATAGGTTACTTTTTGGAAATATAAAATCTTAAACATTGTTGCAACAAAAGTCTCCACAAAAAGTTTTTAAGTAGAACAAGTAGTGGGGGCTTGGTCCATTTTTCAATGTGTGACAATTTTGGTCAAATGTGCATTAAAGGTTAACACAATTATGGAAATGGATGTCCTTTGGTGATGTTTGGACTAAGAAAGGAGATTAATATTTATACATAGAAATTAATGTTTTTAAAATGTTTATTATTATTATTATTATTATTATTTTTTGGTGTTTGGATAAATGTTTTTTTTATAATGTTTTGGAAAAAATGACATTTGGCTATTGATTTAACCCTTGTGGTGCTAGATTGGCCACTGCTTGGAATAAGATGGAAATCTAGCTGGTTATAGGATTTTTTTAAAAGTAAGCTTTTGGTGAAAGTTTAAGGGGAAATGGAATTCAATTAGGCGAATAATTTTTTTCCAAGGCAGCTATTTTTGGCTACACAAGTCAAATTGTTATAAGATTTTTGGTGAATTTTGCCAATTTAAAAAAATGAAATTTAAGCAACTTCTTAGTGACTTATGGAGATTTTAAAGTCTAATTTCAATTTTTGTAAGCTCAAACTTCAACAATTAGCCAAATGGACAACAAAAACAAGGACCATGTAAAGAGAATTCAAAAAACATACAACTTTGAAACTTGAACATAACCACAGTGCTCAAAATTCACTATAACAAACTAGTGATTTATGAAGGAATTGAACTGCTTAAACTGCCCATTGTAGCATAAGTGGCCTAGAAAACAATGTTAATTAAACACAACATAAAGCCACATTAGAATCATCTCATGAAGACATAAGAATAAAATATAAACTTGGAAAAAAAAGGTGAGTTGCACATAAAAAATGGTATCCATGTGGGATTCACCAACTTCGTTTACTAGCAAACAATTACAGCTTGCAAGGTTGGTAAAACCCAAGGATAATACCAACTTCAACATAAAAAATTGTTGAGCTCAAATGAGATTCAAGCGCTTTAAACCTTGCTCCCATATGATATAAGAACGTTTTGCACACCACTGTTCATATGTTTCTACATATGGAAAATCATGCAAGGTGTAAAATTTCTAGGAGGACATTCTAACCATTAAACCAAGTTTGTAGTAAGTTGATTGGGCAACTTGGATTTACAAATGCTAAAAGGTTCAAGCAATGTGCCAAGGACTTATACCATGGCAATCTCAGCCAACTAGAAATACTATGGAAATGGATAAGTAAACATTTTGGATGTTGAAAGAATTCGTCAAAGACGTGTAAGTGGATTCACATCAAGCAACTTAAACATGGTAGCACATGCATTTGATTTCATGGCCAACTTGAACACAAACTGTTGAATGTCAAGGGAAGCTATTGTCAACACTTTAGGGACCTATACATCGCAATTGCCCAATTTATTGGGGTGTCAGAAGGAAACCTTAATATCACATTTAAATGTTTGTTGAAACTTTTCTCCACATCATATTATAGTCAATATTATTCATACATGATAGCCAAACTATGCATGATGCCATGAGCAAGGAATCTGATTTACAACTCCTCAACAAGTCATTTGGCAATTGCTACAACCCACATCCAATTTGTCGATTCAACTCAATTGAAAAAAAATGGAAGAAAGAAAAAAGTCATGAAGTAAAACATGAAGTGGGTTAAGGTTTAGGGTTTAACTTGAACATTTTGCCTCCACCTAAGTGATAGCTATTAAAATGCTTTTGTCCATGGTTTGATGATTCATTGCAAAAACACTCTTTGCGCACATGAAAACAAAAAAATCTTTTTTCTCATTTTTCTTCTCCTCCACCACATCATCCCAATCTTGAAATAAGCCAACAAAATATCACACTACCTCCACACCCAATTCCTCCATGCCAAATCTTCCACATTGCATACCTTGAACCCATGTCCAATTGATATCATCACATTCATCCCTTAAATCCACCCACAACATGACAATGTTTGAGTGCAATCCAATCATCAGTATCATTTTACAACCATGGCCCCATGTGTGAACTTTTTGGTCCTGGTTCTAAAACTTTTAAATTATTTCAATGGAACCTTGGGTCTAGTCCTTGGACCGGTCCTTTGAATTTCTAAGACTTTTGGTTTTCGTCTTTTCTTAAGAAAATTGAAGCTAAGTTTAATTTAATATTAAGTGTAGTTCCATCTCCGTAACACAAAGCAAAACAGAAATATTTTGTGTAATATTAATTTTTCAACTGGTCCAAACAATTCAAAATAAAGATTATATAATATTAATAATGTACAACCAATTAAAATTAACTACTTGTGTCAAAAATAGGGTCAAGTTGTTGTATTTTTTGGGAGACAAGTTATACGTATGTACCTAGAAAAATTGAACCTATTCAAGAAAGGACAATACCACATTGAGGTTTTAATTCAGTTGCCAAAAAGTCCAATTGCCCGGTTTGGTTGGAATGGTGTTACTAACAAAACTTCAAACCTCCATCCTGGATGTAACCCTAGAATTTGACGTAGAGCTTGGATTTTGAACCTACCTAAAATGAAGAACTTACCGACAACAATCCATGCCACAAGTGATTCCCCCTAAATGGTGGGCATAACATGTATGACATGACCACAATGTAAAGCTCTTGTGGGCAGAGTTTTCAGAATTGGTTTTTTTTCGCCCTTTCCATAAGTCAAAGAGAAGGAGTATTTTTTTGTGTTTTTGAGTTGCCAATAAAATGTAGTTTCTTGCGCAGCACACATCCCGCCGATAACGCGTGCTACAGATGCACTTCAAAAATTGTGCCGGTGCTTTTACCCTGGTCAGAAAATGGGTGGAAGGCGAGAACCGGGACATCGGGACACGGGCCTTGGCCGCAGGTAAAAGTAGCTGGCCCCGGAGATCAAACAGGACAGTTGTTGCTCTGGAACCTTCCATGGAGGTTCCATCATCTTCTCATGCTGTCGCAAGCCGCCACTGCGATGCCCGGAGCTCTGCCTCTTGTTCCCTGCCAAAAGATTCCCAGACTTTTTCCCGGCCCGACAAAAGCAGCAGCAGCTGTTACGTAGCTCGTACCCAACTGACCGCGTTGGAATGCTAGTCCTCTTTGCACCACCTCTTTCCGAATATTTAAGAGCTCGAACTAGACATGCGAATGAACATTAAGGAAAAATTTCCCTTTCTTTCAACTTCGCCACACTTGAGCAGCTAGATTCCTGCGTAGCATACATAGAACTTGTCCTCAACGCATAGCAGAATTTGTCGCTTACGCAAAACCAATTCCTTGTTTTCCATAGATGCCCACATCTGAGCTGAAGTAGTAAGAAAACTAACATAGCTGCATCTAGAGATGGGCGATGGGGGCGAATCAGAATGGGATTCAGCTACTTCTCATAGGTCGAACTTGCGGGTTAAATTCAAGGAGTCGCTCAGAAGATTAAAATCGACCAGAGTCAATAGAGGCAGAGGCCGCAAATTAGGCACTGCCTGCTTCAGTTTCAGGCAGCGTTGTCAGCGTGGTTCTAGTAGTCGCTTAAGCTCAGATTCTCCGGAAGCCGGTAAAGGTCCAATTTGTAGAGCAAACGAAGCTTCAGATCAGTCTGTAGTGCTACCGAGACTGCACTCTGATGATAGAGGAAAGCGCATTAATCAACTCGAGAACAACAGAGAGGAGTACTGTGGCGAAGCATCGTATCTTGCAGCAGACGCAGATGGCACAAATCCTAATTCTCGGGTTCTTGAAAGATGTGGTAACAGGGAGGAGACAGCGAATTGCAGCTTGGTTAATCAGATCGTGGGCTGTCATGATTCTCCGATCCTTCATGGAAGTTCCGGCAGTCGAGGGCCAGGGGAGGAGAAAATCAACGGAATCCGACAGCAGAATAACAAATGGGTAGTTGAGATGCGGGTGGCAGGGAAGGAGAAGCAGCACTTACTGGGGTTCAAACGAATCTGGCTGGGCACCTACTACACATGGGATGAAGCTGTTCGTGCTCGCGACGTGGGTGTGTTCTATTGCGGCAAAGAGCCTCGCCGCTACTTCTCTCCTGCTTATATACCCTTTCTCCCTTCCCTAGAGACACTCAGTGTCTCTAGAGAACCTGACAAAATTTCAGCAAGCATAAAAGCTCTCGCTGCGAAGAACTCGACAAAGCCAGACTTGGGTACCTCTGGTGCTCCTCCTTGCAGTCATCTCTGTGATTCCTGCGCAGCAGCTCAGGCACTGCAGCCCCAGACCATATCACACACAGCTCATGGTCTCGCTAGTTTGCATCAGGCTCAGACTGAAGGCTTCAAACACTTCCAGGATGTGGATCAAGATCGAAGAGCAGCAGGTGCCATTCCCCAGGATCAGCTTGATCGAGCTCAGAGGGATATGGAACAAGCTCAAAGAGCAGCCTGCGCCATTCCCCAGGATCTTGAACATGCTCAGAGGAATATGCAGGATCAAGCTCGAAGAGCAGCCTATGCCATTCCCCAAGATCCTGATCATGCTCAGAGGGCTATGGTTCCCACTCCACAACCAGCCTTCACAAATGCAAAGGAACTGGATCAATATCAGAACCCACTGTATGGTCAGAGAGGTAATGCACAAACTGCATACAATAATGTAGATGGATCAAATTGTGTAATTCCACATTTTGTGGCTCAGATTTCAGATTGCACAACTGCATACAATAGTGCACAGAAAGAAGCTCATGGTCAGAGTTTTGGGGATCATGTGTTTGAATCTGATCAGATGGAAAATGGGAGTGTAGACTGTAGACTTTCACCTGGGCTTCTAGAGATAGATTGGACAAAGGACCTTATGGAGGGTTTCGATCAGATGCAATGTTTTTCACCCTTATGGGATAAATTGAATTAGCCAGATTTGGAGCAGGCATACATCAAATGGTTGTCAAATCAATGAGTCCATCATCCAGCTCCAATTGAAACCTAAACTTCAATTTCAATGTGTCTTATCTTGGAGAATTTTGCCTTATATTTTTGTGAAAGTCATACACTGTGCACCAAACTGTAAACTAGGGTTCACTTTTAAGTCCTCCATAGTAAGTTGAGTATAAGCAGTGCTGTTGACAACCTCTCAACTTCCACTCCTTGAAGACCCACCTCCAAATTCACACTTCTGATTTGCTCTTGGCTTTAAGAAGTTGAACTATGATCTCCACACTGAACATCGATATCTTTTTCAAACGAATTTTCTGATGCTGCCAAAGTGGCAATCAGCCATAGCAAGATGTAGAAATAGTGGTGGGTGTCTCCCTAAACCAGTTTTGAAATAAAAATCTTGAATAAAACCTTCTATATTGTTGGCTACATACTGAAAACCACATATAGAAATCTGGCTACTCTATATATATGTTTTTCACTTCTGGCAATTGACTGCCTAAAAAATCACTGCATTTTTGACTTTATGATTCTAACTTTCACTTCTTGGCAAAATTTCACCGGGACCAAAAGGGCTGGCTGCATATGGTAGAATTCTTCCAGCATCACTTATATGGTGTTCAGAAGTAAGATAAGACTCATATCCTCTGTTTTCAATCTCATTTTTTTGGGTTTTGTAGTCCAAAGTTGGACTAAGTTTTTGGAACATTTTTATCATTCATCTTTTGAGTTGAGAAGGTTTTACCCACTTGACCATGGCTCTTCCATCCATGGGCAAATTCCTTTTCATATTGAGGTGGGGAAATCTAGAGTCTCCCCAAACCCAAATTAAGTGACTTCAAGTCTCTGATCCTTTTTGGTGTATCTGGAGGGCACATTAACAAGCCCTGTCCTTTGCAAATGGTGGGGTTTTTTTTTTGAAAAACCAGACACTCACTCCAGTGGGCATTTTGCTTTTCAAAAGGCCACACCTTTTTTTCCGATTTCTTGTGAGAAATTTAAAAGAAAATTCTTCTGGTGCTATACCAAGGGCATTACTCTATGTAGAGTATTCCCGAAATAAGAACCCTTTGACTTCATCTTGGGCAGGCAGTTTTTTCATGCATCTCCTACTTTGATGGTGTTAGAAGTGTTAGTTTAGTTATTTAATTAAATCATGATTAGTTTAGTGTTAAGTTGGATTAACATAATTTATTATGTTTTAACTTAGAATTGATTCAAATATAAACATGGTTTGAATTATTCAGTGTTTGGGATATACTCTTGAGGTGTGCGTTTTAAAATCATTTTGGTTTAGATATGATACACAAAGTTAAGGTGTTCTTATATTATTTGTGGGGATAATGATAAATATAAGTGTTCATATGGTAATGCCCGACAAAATTGTTACCCTACACTTCATCCATTTTTTATAAAGCATTCAATCAAAATTCAATTTTCTAGTGTTTTCAGAGGGCACCATATATACTTACATATCCCTCTTTGAATAGAGGAGCGATCTTACACCTACTCCTTAAGAGTGGGAGGGATGTTATGCCTACTTGAAGGTGTATGATCCCTCCCATTCCTACACCTGGTGATCTACAAATGTTTAGATTCCCATGAGCAAAGAATATTCTCTAAGTGTGGGCATGGCCGTGGTTTCCACCTTGACCTAAGCCCCTTTTATTTGGAATGCCCTCACCTTGGTGCTTTGTCCTACATGTAAAGGATTTTACTTGGCTTATTGTGACATATTTCATAATGCAGAATATTTCACTTTCTTGCCAAGTGCTGAATCTACACTTTAAAAGGCAGAAAGGGCAACTAAAGTCCTTTATGCCAGGTACATGGCCCAAGGGTATATTCTCTAATACATAAGGAACCCTTATTCAACATAATGTCACAAAAGAGTTCCGTAAGCCCCCACCACCCCCCCACAAACAAAAATATGTGGTCATATTTAAACCATACAAAGAGCTTAGACTACATTTCCACTGAGACAAATCCATTCGTGGACCATGGAATGGAAAACCAACATACAAACCGGAACCGCCCAAAGTGAACATTAAACCAAACAATGCATGTAAAATGGGTGTACTAAACCACCAAGACAACTCACCCAAATTCAACATACTGGACAAAACCACTAGAAAAACTAAAACATGGGTGAAGCCAAAGTGACCAACACAGTCAACAAAACCACTAAAAACAAGTGGGTGCAATGGACAAAACCATTGAAATGACTATCATAGTGAACAAAATCACCAAAATTAAGTGACTGGAATGAACAAAACCACCAAAAATAGGTGGGTGGAAAAAACCCACCAAACTAACATGAGTAGAATAAACCACTAGACACATTCCTATGGATTGATCCATTACATGAAATGGGCAAAGAAAAAAAAATGAAAATGGAGAAAAAAACCACCACCAAGTAACCACGAAAAGGGTTGTCAAGTGGATTAGTGAGTGGAATTGTTGCCACATGACCCATTTCCTAATGATGACCATTGGGCCAAAGTCAATTTCTAATGTAGTGGATTTTGGCATTTCCATCCATTGTTGAGTGGAATGCACATTGGAATAGGATGCAATTTTCTAATAGTGTATGTCTTTTTCTTCCTTCTTGACCCTTATTGTAACCAAATCTATTTGTACTTCCTTTTTATCCCAATTTGTAATCTTTTTAAAAACAATTGAAACTTTTGTAAATCTTTTCTTATTTGATTTGACATGGTTAAAAGAATTATAACACAAATTTAACATGTGACAAATTAATAATGAAAATCGTGTGAAGTTCGTACATTTTACACACGAATATCATGCATTGAAAACATATTGACACATGGATAAATGTGTTGACGTATGAAGTATGAACCTATGAATGAACAAATGTCACATAAATTTCCCATCTTTCGATAAATTCATGTGTCAAATATATTTTCAATGCATGATATCAATGCATGAAATGTACGAATTTTGCACGATTTTCATGACTAAATCACGAGATGCTAAGTTTATGATGTAAAAACTCATATTCTAGGAAAATTAAACTTTTACTTTGGGAGTGCAAGGCTTTGTGAGATTTTCCCCTTTCCTTGTTGCTACTAAGTTGTTTTTGGTGAGAAAATGCATCAATTGATATGAATTGTGATGGGAAAATGGTGTAATGAATTTCCTTTGTTCTTGTTTCTTGGGTATCCAAAGTTATGTCTTTATGTTTGAGTTGAGTTGTTTGTTGTTATGGTGTTTTGCCCAAAACTAAATAATTTATTATTTTTATGTGCAGAAGGGGTCAAATTTCTTTTCCTTAAATATGTTTTTCTATACACAACGACCCAACTTGAGTCACTTGTGAATATTTTATGTGCCCAAAGCCTTCAATTTGTAATCATTTCATTGTTATTTAATGTCACTTTGAACCCCCATAATTGTACATAAGTTTGCACAAAATTGTTCATAAGTGCTTAGGTTCCCAAACACCTTGTTTAAAAGGATGTTTGTCCTACCCATTATTCCCAAACACTTATCTCACAAATATGATTTGCAAAATAAAAATTTTTGAACACAAAATTTATGGCCAAATGATGTAAAATTCTGTTGTATATATTGTCAAAACATGACATGATTCCATAATGTAATTTGGTTCTAATAAAATATTACAAAAAAATCTCAAATTGCTTAAAGAAGATTTTGAAAAGCATAAAACATATGGGGTTTTTATTAGTTTTGGGCAGGTATCAAAAAAATTGTGAAAATTGGCTAGGGGTATAGGATGGTTCTCATAATGAACATCAATGGATATCATATAACATGGTACCCACCATGATATCCTAATCATTAGTTTTGATTGAAATAGGAATTATCATTTTGAGAACTAGGTGTTTCATTTATTTTTCAAATATTGATACCTATGCAAAAGGTGACTGAAGATGCCTAGGATAGGTTTTTAGGAGTTTACTATCTATTCTAGATAGTAGGAGATTGTTGACATGTTTCTAGAAGCTTTTAAAGGAATTCAATGCTTTTAAATATTAGGTCTAGGGAATTAAGGCGGCCAATGATGAATAGACATCTTTAATGGAAAGGGAAAACTTGTTTTCACATAGATAAAAGGGCCAAAGTTTTCACTTGGACCCCCCTTTTCTCCATCACTCTGAGTGTTTGGAAGTTGTGTTGTTGAGGGTTTGTGTGCATTAAAGCTATTGACACGTTTTTCTTTTCTCCTCAACTCATAGTTTTGCTTATGCATATTCTTCTTAGTTGCACATTTGTATTTTGGTGGTGCCAGTGTTGCTCCTTGAGGTATGTGCTTGTGTTCTTGGCTTTGCTTGCACGTTTCTTTCTTGGTTCCTGATTCTGCATGTTGATCTATCACGTGTACCCCCCCCA
>Ga0209208_10011034_pt1 | contig 11626 bp, 7 predicted proteins | sample S1TSphfallax_3_FD_187694 | JGI IMG/M metagenome (GOLD analysis project Ga0209208, IMG submission 187694) | Host-associated microbial communities from peat moss isolated from Minnesota, USA - S1T2_Fd - Sphagnum fallax MG (SPAdes) (version 2) | ecosystem: Host-associated > Plants > Peat moss >...
CATCACGATAGATTTAGTGCAAGAAGCTGGATATGGTACTGCAAAATGGAATGCCTGCCAGCAAGGTCATTACATTCAACCAAATGCTTATCTAAGGTTGATAATCACCTTGACAGAGTGTTTGTTTGAACACATGTTAGAAATACATAGTAGCCCAGCCATTCCTTTAGAAGCCCTTTCCTTCAAAACAGTGACTGATATTTTTCACATGCACTGTTTTACATACAAGTTTTCTGTTCAAGCTGTTGGTTGTGAATTTTCATTTGCAAATTTGATGTGGTCTAAAGTAGCAAGAAGTTGGGAATCATTTAAAGACAAAGGGATTTCTCAAAAGAAAACATCCGGAAAATAATTTGAAAGTTGCACAAGGGAAATATTGACCATAAAACTAATTGATTTTCTTGGCTGGAAGAATGTCTGCCAAACTTTTGCATCCTCTTATGTATGGATTCCTGAGATTGTGAAGGATTATTCAGATGGAGTTTTAAAATGCAAGCAACCCACAACCAAAAGAATGGCAAGATCCCAAGCTATATTGAATTGTTGTCCTTCCTCTCCAATTGTCGAAAGAAATTTGGGAGAGTGGAGTTCAAATAAGCTTTGCAAAAAGATCTAATGATTTGTGATTATATACAAGTGATATTCAAAATGGGTGGGAGGTTTTGAACATGATTACATCCAAACAAACAAACAAAATGCCTATGGAATATATAACTATAACATTGAAGTGCTAAAAAGATCATCTTTGAATATATAGATGAGATTGAATGTTGAGATCATTTGTGATCATGCATGCGACAATGAAAAATGACAATTTTAAATATCCATTGGCATTATCAAATGTCATATTGAATTTGAAACACATATGAGTTTAGGTTGAAAGTAAGCCTATATCACCTTTTCTTCTTATGCCCATTATAATCGATGCCTTATATATTTACCATTTTTTCTTAATTTATTGATGTCTACAAGATTCATTTATTCACACAATGAATTGAGTATTCACACACATGTTTAGTGGGTTGTTACAAATGCTAGAAAATTATTGGAGATGGAGTTTTCCAATTCCATACATGATATAATACATAGATCTTTGCACTTCAAACTAGTTCCATAAGCAAGCAGCTATGGATGTTTTGGTGAATTTAAACACTTGAAGTAAAACAAAGAAATCAACATTCACGTCTCTTAGTGTTGAATTTGAGGACTTAGTTGGTGGTGAAAATTTAGCCTCAATTATTATATATGTTTAATCACTAAGAATGTTGGTTGGCTTACTATATGACTACCATTGGTTATCTGGGAGTAAATGTGATAAAAGCTGACTAATTAATCCTCCTATTAGTCTTGGTATACATTAATGTAAAAAAATCATGTTATAAGCTTTACCTTGCCTCTCTCCTTCCAGACTGCAGATTAATGGTATTAATTAACAACACCCACATTCCAATTTCTAAACCTTTCACCTTTTATGTTGAAGATTACTACTATCATAAGACAGGAGGTTAATCTTTTTTTAATTGAGCTATTGTAAATTGCAAAAAAATATTGATGTTTATATAGATTTATCAAGAAGCAAATGATTCTAGAGTCTTTGCAAATTGGGATTCTATGAACATGCACAAAACCATGGTTTATTCAATGTTGGTAAAGGTTTTAGGGATGACATTCCTTCTTACTTGTTGGGTGACAAAGGATAGAACCTTCAATCAATGGATCATGACACACTTCAGAGAAGGAAGGCAACATACAATTGAAAAAAGTTGTTATACAATAGGAAACATAAAAGAGGAAGATCCATAGTGCATAATGCCTTTGATATTTAAAGAAAAAGTTTAGAGAGTTATTGTAAAACATAGGTTTGCACGTTGCTTTTATATTTGACATGTTTAATTGTTGATGTTTGTTGTGCAACACTTGGTGCATGGGTGAGTGGCTCATTTTTGTAACATTGTTTTCATCTTAGGTGCGAGCATTTACTTCATGAGTTGTTGTAGTTGTAGCACCCATTTGATTAAGGGTTTCAATGTATTTAACAAAACATATAAATTTAAAATTGCCAATTGGGACGTGATGCTAGATTAACAACATAATTACAAAAAATATGTCTAATTATTTCAAATTGACAAAAGTAAACCCACTTATCATGATGAATTTTTGAAGTTTAAAAATATGGATTAGTTGGTTGACTAGAATGGTACAAGATTGAAAAGTTCATATTGATATTCATTCTAGATTCCATATGGTGCCTCAATATGTTGTATAACAAGAAATAATAAATGTTTACATGTGAAATTTGTCTTTGAATCATAGTTGAATTTGAACTATGAAATATTAAATGGTTAAAATTGAATCATATTTTTATAAACCCTTAGAGTTTTTTTTCTTGGTTTTTAATTTTTTGTTTACAAGTTCATATTTTTCAAATTTCTATTTGGATTTTTATTAATATGAATTTTATTGCTTTCAATATATGAAATTATAACCATTCAACCAATAGTATCACATAACATTATCAATTTAACATTATAAAATATTAAATTTCATATAAAAAAATTTCAACATTTTTGTAGTTTAAGTGAGTCATTCATTCATGTATTCACTCACATCCTAGTGAGGTCCAAGGATGAAGCAAACATTGAATGATTGCTCCACAATATTGAATTGGAGGTTAATTAGTTATTGTTGTTAAAATGGTCATTGATAAAATAGCTAATCTATGAATATCTTCATCTTACCTTGGAAATCAAACCTAGATTAAACGGCAAGGGAGGACAAGAGATAGTTTATAGAGAAAGTTGAATTTTGTAAGGTCTTGGCAAATAAAAGAATGTGGTTTAGTAATCCTTTGCATTTTTTTTCCTACAAATCCATTTACCACTTTGTTTGACTTGGCATGAATTCTAGTCATCATGGGTTGTGGTTTGTAAATTTCATTTGCATCACCCATAGAATTTGTGCCATATGCAGTGGTTTGAAGATTGACCTTGTGTTAAGAAACTCAACAAACGTTTCATACATTTTTTGACCAAAATAGATATAAAATTATAACAATAAAATCGATAAACAAAAATGCACATTGACTTTTTTAAAAATTAAAAGATAAAAATCATGGTTTCTCATTGTTGTGCATTAATTTTTAACTTTCAAATTATTTCAATTATTTTTTAATCTATTTGTTTGAGTGGCAAATAGGTTTAAAGTCTATTTTTTTTGGTAGCGAAGGACTTGTGTAAAATATGTTGTAAGTACATTTTAACATTTATATTTTCTACTTTTTATTATAATCACACCTCAAAAATATAATGATATTTATATCCCCAAAAGTAAAAAGAGAATAAAATTTTAAAAATAAATCAAAAGCATTCTCATTTACAAATTTATCACTTAGCAAACAAGGTTACTTTTGGTACACTTAAAAAATTTGTTTGCTCCTAAACTTTTAAAAGTAATTTTTTATAGTAATGATAAAGGTGTGGTTTCACCCATTGTTATGCAACTTGTTTGGTTTTATATGCATGATACAATTTTAAATTATTGTCACTCACTTTTTGTGTTTACTTTATCATGCTTTTGTCTTAAAAATGGATTTGAAGTTGACCTTGATTTTAAAGATTGTTCAAAATTTGAATGGAGTTGAATTTAAAGCAAAGCTTGTTTTCAAAGATTGTGAATATCAAGACCTAGGGCTTTGAAAAATAGATTAGATTCTCGTGTGTATATTAAATAAATATAAATATTCTTTCTTATTCAAAAATATACTTAATTAAAAGTTGAATGCAGGAGAATTGATGTGCTTACATTTTTCAAAATATTCTTCATAATTGAAAATTATTGTGCCAAAGACTTACATGCACCCTATTTATTTGAAACTAAACAATATCTATTTTTTTAGGTTGATATTTTTATCTATAACAATCTTAAACTACACAAATAGTATGTGAATTGCTTTTAAAATTTCTGAAATGTTATACATTTTTGCTTCGTAAAGATCCAATGTAAGAACACATGGGAGTGGAGAGGAGAAGAGAGGAAATGAAGGAAGAAACAATAAGAAAATGGAAGGGGAGACGAGGAGAGAAGGGAGGGAAATGTTTGGAGGGGATCAAATAAGGGGAACAATGGGCAATAAATAGGGAATTTAGGAATAGGGAGATGTTACATAACACTAACTTAAAGGACATTTTGTTGGAATTGAAGTTACCATTGTAGCATCTAGGCCTAAATCTTTAAATTTTTTTGTTTTTTGTTTTTATAAAAGGATTTAATGTTTGCTTGCAATTGGCTTACCACCAAGGTAACATTAGTTGCCACCTAGGATGACACATAAGATTTAGTGTTATGTAGCATTTTTGGTATGAATGTAGCAAAAACTTGTGTGCCCCTTAAACATTGAGACACTATTGAGAGACCACCATGTGTGATTGTAGTTCAAGTCAATGCTTTAAGTAACACCCACTCAAATTCTCGGCTCCCCATTGTAAAAGTGAGTTCTCACAAACCGTATTTATGTTCCCAACTAAGGACTCAGCCAATCTCCTCCCCCCTTGCTTCCTCAATGCACCCTAAATTTTTGCCACTTGATCATAAAGGAAAAGGGGGCTTGTACAAAGGATTGTTTGAGAAAAAATGGTCGAAATTTGGCACATTTTCAAGGATTAGTTTGTTTTTTTGAATATTACCAGATTTAGATGATAGGTTCTACTAGCATGTTGACAAAATATGGCAAGTTTCCAAAAAAAATTTTCTACTTTCCTCTTTTGAAAGGTAGCCAAGTCTTGCTAAGTGCTCTTGTGGATTATGGCCGGTCACAAAATTGAAAAACAGACCTTTTGCCCTGCTACTGTAGCTGGCTGGGAATTTGATGCCAACTTGTGTTCATCACCTATGAATTGTGAGGACAGAGGAAGAAGATGTTAGAAAGACATGTTGAAAGGAATTCTGTGAGCTAGAGCTTGCCTGCTCCAATTAGGCTCTTGACAAAACAAGAGTAATATGTAAACTGTAGCACAACTAATGTTTTGTTTTGTTTTGTTCGGTCCCACAATTTCTAATGAAAAAAAACAAAAACAAAAAATTCTAACTTGCTCATGACTTGACTTGACTTGATTTGGTGTAAGCATGACGAACCAAAACAGTCCCAAGAAGACAGAGAAAAATGACAAAAGGAGAGAAGAAGATGCAGACGAAGGAGGCGAAGAAGAAGAAGACGCGCTCTGTCTAGAACTGCTTTTGCTTCTTCTGCTTCCGGGTTATAGATTCCATGGTTTTTGCTCGGTCTGCCAGGATACAACTATATCCGCTCCGGTGCGCAAGAGTGATCAGCACACAATTGTGCCCGCCGGCAAGCAAGCAAGCAAGCAAGCAAGCAAGCGGGTGATTTTTCTTGCTGTTGTAAGGCATGGCAGCAAACAGTAGTATAAGTGATCGTGCACAGGCGGTGCCAGAGGATGATCATCATGCGACTCCATTGCGCCCTAAAACTGGCGGTGAGCAAGATGCTGCAATGTTTGCGGCCATGAGACTTACCATTACGAGCCCTGTGCCTGCGGCTTTGAAAGCGGCTATCGAGTTAGGTGTGTTTGAAATCCTTGCAAAAGCTCGAGGAGTTGGGAAGAGCTTGACGGCGAAGGAGATTGCATCGCAAGTGGTTCAACCTGTGAGCGGATTATCCGTAATCAACCATGGGTGTCTGGAGCGTATCTTGCGTCTACTGGCCAGCGAGAATGTTGTCAGTGAATCGGCTGTGACAGTCGAGAGTGGGAATTCATCAAGCTACAGCAACCGCAGCACGGAGCGTTGCTATGCGTTGCTGCCCGTAGGTACTTATTTTGTGAGGAGCGACGAGGACGGAGCTTCATTGGCGCCCTTGTTGTTCCTGGAGCAGGATCGGGATTTTCAAGAAGGTTGGCATCATCTGTCTGCGACGGTTCTCGACGACAGCACGGACACTTTCACAAGAGCGCACGGGGAGAGTTATTTCCAGTATACTAGCCACAATCCTCGCTTTAGCGACCTCTTAAACGCGGGGATGGGTAACCAGTCACGGCTCTACATGCAAGCTGTGTTGCGAACTTACCATGGCTTCCAGGACGTGAAATGCTTGGTGGATGTTGGAGGAGGTACAGGATCCTCGCTTGCCCTCATCACTGCCAAGTACCCGCACATCCGAGGAATCAATTATGATCTACCCCATGTCGCCGCAGCCTCGCCTGCCTATCTAGGTACTCCTCGATCACGATGTCCTCGCTTCTCGCCACCTCGTAGGAACATCAACTAGGTTATGATCTTCACATTCTAGCAGAGCTTCAGCCATTTATTCATTACTGCCAATTTCCAAATGTTTGACAGGGGTGGAGCACATCGGTGGAAACATGTTCGAGAGCGTACCGTCTGGTGATGCCATCTTCATGAAGGTCATGATCGCCTCCCTCAGTGCTTCATGAATGGCATTTGGCTTGCAAATTTGATCAATTCTTCTTCTTCTCGTATTCTCCTCCCGCTCCCCCTCCTTATGGCTGTTTAGTTCCTGCTGAGTGTTGATGATGAATTGTGCACTTTTGCAGTGGATTTTGCATGGCTGGAATGATTCAGAATGCGTGACAATTTTGCGCAACTGCTTCAACGCATTGCCAGCGAGTGGAGGAAAGGTGATTCTAGTGGAGTCGGTGCTTCCAGATTTCGTACTGCACTCCGAGCTTGATGCAGGAACGCGAGCTGCATTGCGCATAGATCTGATAGTAATGATGCTCAACACGGTAGGTGCCAAGGAGCGAACGTTGCAGGAATTTCGGCAGCTGGCTATGGCTGCAGGCTTCGCAAGCGTGTGTGTGGTCGTCACCGTCGACTTCCTATCAGTGCTGGAATTCAACAAAGCATAACATGCTAGGTATGCTCTCTTTCATCAGTACAATTTTCTTCTGTAAATCATTAAGCGATTTAACCTCAAATTCTCAAACAAGACACCAAATCGATTTCAAGCTTCTCTTTTTTGCATACAGATTTGTCTCAGAAAGAGTAGGAGAAACTGCAGCACGTCGATTATGTAGTATCAAATCTGCAATGAACAATCAACACAGCCTGGGCTGACAAGTCTTGCAAATCCATGGGACCACCATAGAGCATTTCTAAAGATGAGATTTATGGCAAAGATAGCTTTTCTTTTCTGAGTGAACTCATGGATCCAGCCGGAGGCTTTGCTTGCTTTTTGTTTGATTTCAAGGTTCTGCTTTGCTTAGACACCTGAGGCTTTGCATTGTGAGAGCTCAGAAATAAAAGGTGAGGTTATTACCATGTTTTTTCATGATCATCCATCACATGATTGATCATCATATCTCATGGACTACCATATTTTTCATGATCATCCAACAGATTTTTTTTCCCATTGATGATTATATCTCCCAGGTTACCATATTTTTCACATCAAAATTTGGTGAAAATTCAACAATAACAAAAATCACTGGCGCCAAGGTTCTTTACCCGAGAATAACAGAAGGTTCTAAAAAATTCCCACTCTTTTTCAGCACTACTGATTTAACAGACTCCAGATCAATTTTCTTTATTTATTTATTTCTTTATTTTTCCACGTTTGCGATGTTGTCACACTGGTGATCATACACAAGGAGATTTAGCCACATTTGGCTATACACCAGATATGAAAGTAGAAATTTATTGAAATGATTTTGTATCATGGCTACTTGGCCGAACAATGTATCAAAACATGGCAAAGTTGAAAAGATGCCACATGGTGCCCAATGGCCTTTGAGTTTCACTTTCCAAGTTGTAGAAACAATTAAATGGACATGATTCCTTGCAATGACTTTCATTCATTGATAAACAATCCTTTTAAAATGGAAAGAAACATATTCTTGAGCGCAAACCCTAAACCCTAAACCCAAGAAATAATACCTTGGAATAATAATAATAAAACCCAACCCAACTTTCCCCTTCCCTTCTCCTTTAAAATTTCCGCCTATAACCTTGAGGTCCCACCCCACCCAGTTGTCCCCCCTCCCTTTCCCTAAAATTTCCACTTATAACCTTTAGACTAAAAAGATTAAAAAAAGGAATGGATTGTCTTTAGGAAAACATCTTAAATCTTAAAGAGTGTGCATGAACATTTTTTTTTAATATCATTTCATATTTGTTTTATGATTGTCATCATGCTTGATTGAGATTTTGCATAGGCACATGTTTAGATGTTTGAATTTCTGCCCACCGAATTATTCCATCTTTTCGGATGGCCTCTAACATTTTTTCTTCAACATTATGCACTAGATTGGGCTTCCCTCATCCTATGGTTCATTGTCTTTTTTTAATGCATATGCACCAAATCCATAGATTTGATAAGGATATGCCTACTTTTTCGTTGCATGGCGGAGATTGCATTGCCACACATGATGTGGTTCAAGATTCCTTAGCTTCCATTGCTAAAGATGTTGGGTTCCATGTCTTACGCAAGCAAAGTCATGTTTTTTCAATGCCATCTTTCTAGTCATTGTGGTGATGAATGGATATTGTGATTACAACAAATGGCATTCACATTTTGACACATGTAATCATTGTTGATTCAACTCGTGCAAATTTTGTTTTGTGAATTTTGTTTTCTTGGGGCGTGGCCATGATGATTGTAGCTTAGGCAAAGGTTGTCATATTGTGACCATCAATTTGAAAATGTTTTTATTCCTTTTGTAATAAAGATATTTGAATGTTTACACCAACAAGTTGATAATTTCTTTTGTTGATGTGTCAACATAGCATGGTTGACAAAAGACTTTGAAAGACCTCCTCTTTAAATTTTACATTCATTTTATAAAATACTGATGTCTATGGTTTTTTAGAAAGTTCAAGCCACCACTATCTTGTGATATGTAGTTGTAGCAATAGGAGAGGCCTCTTCTAAACTTGGTATTCCAAGTTTTCCACCCATTTCTTGGCTCAACTTGCTTCGTGCTACTAGTGATGGGTTTAGGTCCTAAGTTATTTGGTTTCTCCTCATAAGGCTCCCCATTATGTGTTTTGCATTTTTGGGTATTGTTTTTTGTTTAAACTTTGGTCATTTCTTTTTTCTTCTCTTGTTCCTTTGTTGGGTGTTATTTATTTATTCTATTTAGAACCCACCTCACTTCAATTTTCAAAAGCATAAACCTACACCTAGATTTGTAACTTTATTCAATATGCATACTTTTGATTCTTCACCTTTTGTACTTGCTCATAGTGAGTTCTCAACAATGCTTCTATAGTACAAAGCCAATAGATAACTTGTCATGGTAGGTAGAACATGGGAAGTATGCATCAAGGAAATATGTTTAGCCAAGTTCCTTAGATGTTTTCCTTAAAGTAGGCATCAAAGGAACATGTAGCCAAGTTCTTTAGATGTCTTCCTTAAAGTAACATTTGTGATGAATGATTATGCCATTTGTTTTGTTCATGTTAAAAAACATAGTATGCCGATGTGACGTTTGTTACTCTTGCTTGTGTCACACACCACTTGCATATCACTTCATAATTTTCCAAGGCCTTTAGACGAGGGTCCAAGACCAAAATGTGGCAGATTGAGGCTAAACCTACATGGCACCTGATTTGGAGGGAAAATCAATTGGTTCGGACCAAAAAACAGTGCTCAAAGGAGAGCTCCTAATTTGAAGAACCAAGAATCAAGCTAGGGACCAAGGTACAGTCCAACTTAAGGATTTATTTTGCTTCAAATCAGTCCAAATTGGTTCCTAGAAAATTGGACCCTAGACCCTGTGTGACCGGTTATGGGGTGGCCGAACGGAAACCTGATTATGGCTACTGAGTTTGGAAATCTGATCTTTTTGGTTTAAGGGTTTAAGAAATTAAACTCGTTGGAAAAACGGACTTGATGAAGGCGGCCATTTTATGGTTTTGGGGACATGAACTTGTGACGGTGCATGGGAAAGCTTGAGCGAGAAGCCAAGCATGTAACGGCTGGAATTTGGGAGGTAAGAGGGCGATTTGGATTTTGGACGAATTGTTCTGGGGGGCAGTGTTCTGAGTGGTCAAGGGAGTGATTTTCTCTCTGGTTGTTCTTCATGCAGCTGCTTAGCTTGTTACTGATTTTCTTCCGCTGCGCTAGTATCATGTCGAGCGACTGTGTAATCTTTTGATGCAATTAGCATGGAAGGGGGCGCCGAGGAATGATGAAAGCTCTAAGGGGTCCGAGCCTTAGATGTGTGGGCAGGTAGAAGAGAGGGAAAGGATTTGTTAGCGGAATGTGTTTCTGTGGGGATTTGTTTGCATCTGAGTTGTGGTCAACAGAGCGTTATTTTGTGGAGAATGAGAGGTAGGAGGGGTTTGTGCCTACAGATTTGTTGTGTGGGCATGATGGGGTTGTCATTGTGAGAGGATTTGTTGTGAGCTTGGTTTATTGTTGGTCCGCGTCCGAGATCTCAGAGGGTTGCTGCTAGGTTTCTGGGTGCTGGGTTTCAAAATGTGGAGAGTGAGAGTAGTGTATAGAGGCAGTTGAAGGATGTGGTTTAGTGGCTCGAGGGACCGAGCGAACACGGAGGGATCTGACCTCAAAGGCATCACTGGAAGTTCCTGTTGCAACCAAGAGGATGTGCATTGTAGATCGGACATGAGAAAGTCCTCGGTTTGTTAATCTAATTTAAGGCACAGGGATTTGTTCCCTGTGATCCGACGTGTTGATTTTTATTTTGAGCAAATCATTTTTGTTGAAGAATCAGGCGTTGTGTGTTGATGAGTTCTATAGATTGTTAAAGTGGAGTGTGGTGCAGGTCAGAAGATCAGGGAGCTCAGATCCAGTTTGGGTCTGCACGCTCACCATGTCTGGTTGTCTCTGTGTTTCTGCATAGCTCTCTCTCTAACTCTCTTTCCTCTCTTTTGGTGACACCTGAACTAAAGTAGTCCCCAAAACCATGGTTGCAAACTTTTGGGCTTCCCCACACGCCCCCAAAAGTGGAAAATTGGGCCCTCGTGGTTGCATGTTGAGCCTAATAAGTAGTTTTGTAACATGGCCTTGTTCACATTCATGCTTGAACCAGTGTTGGGGGCCCTTCTTAGAAACTGCACCAAACGCTCATTGGGTATCATGGCCATTCTTAAGGTTGATAATTATGATTCTTGAAAATCAATTACCCAGTTTGGATATATAATCATGATTATCAAGATATGAAATATTCGGTTTGGATAGAAAATCATGGTTCACAATTTTTTTAAAAAGTCAAATGACTGCACAGAAAATCACTTGTTCCTTCATGAATCCCAGTCGTTCTTTGAGGTTTTACAAATAATTAGATTTGGTGATCCTTGATTTTGCACTTTCTTTCAAATATCCAGAACCAGTGGTTATTATTTAAAAATCAAAGAACCACCTCACATTGATTTGAACTTTTTTATGTTGCTTTTCAATCTTCCCATTTGTGTTTGGTATTTTTCTTATACTTGTTGCAATGGGTTTGAATAACTATCAAGGTTTAAGAGCATGTCTAGTGGGAGGACATTTGGTTCATATTTGGATGTGACAAATCTTAATTGAGGCTCTAATTGAGGGTGTGAGTAGAGATGCTCTAATGAACAAATGGGTTGAGAAAGACATTTTGTTCTCTATTAGGCATTGTTACTTTCAATTCTTTTGTGTCTT
>Ga0209208_10011035_pt1 | contig 11626 bp, 7 predicted proteins | sample S1TSphfallax_3_FD_187694 | JGI IMG/M metagenome (GOLD analysis project Ga0209208, IMG submission 187694) | Host-associated microbial communities from peat moss isolated from Minnesota, USA - S1T2_Fd - Sphagnum fallax MG (SPAdes) (version 2) | ecosystem: Host-associated > Plants > Peat moss >...
AACTGTGGGAATTGCGAGACTCCCACTTGAAAGTCCCAAGACAAAATAACATTTGGGTGCTAGTCCCATGACCAAGCACATAGTATAATATAAGGGGGAAGGTGGTGGCTTCCCCCAAGTCCGAACCGTGGTGAGTCTTGTGAATCCTTGTTTGCCTGTGGCTCGTCCATGCACCAAAGTGCTCCAACTATGCACTAACCAACTTGTTGTTAGTTTCTGCATGTCTGTGTGAGTGATTGAATTGTTTGTCAATCTTCCTAGTCCCATCCCGAAGGTCTAGCACGCTCCTTTACCTTCGAAGTGTTACAAGCCAGGGAGCGTGCTCCAACTCCTTTTCCTTTCGTTGTTCACCTTTGGACTCACAGTTGAGTCCATCAAGGAGCTTGGGGGTGTGTTATTTTGCAGCTTGCTCCTTCAAGCTTTTAGTTCATTTGATTTAGGGTTTTGAGGTGTGAGCAACTATTTTTAAAACATTGCATTTTACTCAAGTTTGTTACCTTCAAGCTTGTATTTTTCTTGTTGTTAGGGTTTTGAAGTCAATGTTTTTATTTCCATAGTTCTTCTCTTGTAGTTTACTACCTTGAAGTTTTTGGTTTTCTTGTTGTTAGGGTGGGGAGGTGTAAGTGACTATTTCCACATGTGTTGTAGCTTGTTTAAGCTTGTTACTTTCAAGCTTTTAGTTTTTTTATTGTTTTCATTTTGAGGTGTAAGTTTCTATTTCCATAACCTTTTAACTTGCTCAAGTTCGTTGCCTTTAATCTTATGTTTTTCTTGTTGTTAGGGTTTTGAGGTAAGTGTTTCTATTTCCACAACCTAACTTACAACTTGTTGCCTTCAAACATTTGGCTTTTTTGTTTAGATTAAGCTTTTGATTGAGTCCCTTGTACTGGTCATGGCACCTTTGTAAGTATTGATAGGGTTCACGTATGTGTTTTTTTTTACTAAAGTACTTTCTATTAAAGTACTTTCTATTATGAATGATTTTGGGTTGAGTCAAGTTGGTGTTATTAATGTTTACAACATAACTTGTTGCACTACAATCCATGGTGATGGTGAATCTGGTGATAACAACACAACAAAATGTTTAATGTGAACACTATGCTATAATTGTTTTGTTGTGTTTAGAGCCATTACCTAAGGCTAACCTAGCAACTAAAAAGAAAAAGAAGAAAAGGGTGAAGGAATGGGAGGTGAATTAAGTTTCTTTAGGATAATTAGGCAACAAAGCTTCCATGGGTGGAAGTTGTTATTGGTTCTAATGGGAATGTCCATATGGTAAGTGTCAAGTGTGCTCACAAATGGAAGGGAAAAATAAGCTTATAGTTTTTGAAATTTGATAGCTTCCAAAAGCATGTTGGGAGGTGCAAAGGCAAAAAAAAAGGCGTAACTATGTTGTGGGGCAATATTATATGTATATAGAATATCAACATGCAAAAACATTTGAGTGTAATGTTGGATGGGAAATTGTAAAAGCAATGCATTGCATTGTGCTCATTATAACTAAAGAAGTTATTTTTGCAACAAGGTTCCTTGCTATGGGTCGTGATGAAGTGACGATGGTGGACAATCAATCTTGGGTTAACATTAAAGCTTACCTTGTGGATGATTTTAAATGCATCTCAATTTTATTGACTTTGGAGAAGTTGATTGACAATGGTATAATTGATAATTTAACCACCATGATCCTAAATTTTTTGCCGATCTATGGGGACTTAATTATTGAATAAATCAACAACAAGCATATTTGTTTTGGTTGTGATGGTTGCTTTCCTAAAGCAATGATTATCAAAGTATATCAAGTTGGTGGAAATCTCAATTGTCATGGTTTTGGGCAATGTGGAAAATGAACATTGTTTTTCAATTGTTTCTTTCATAAATCCAGGCTCAAAAACAAATTGACAAAACCATCGTGATTTGGTTGTTAAGATGTTTGCTCAAGATCACTACTCCATGGAAACTTTTCCATTTGGAGATGCGATCAAAAATTAGTGGGATAAGAACTAAAGGTATGTAGAAGATGCTTAGATTATTTTGAACATTTAGTGTTACATATTAAATGTCTCTAGTGTGTTATGTTGGTTGATGCACCTTGTTTGTTTGCACAACAATTTGGCTAGATCAGGTTGTAGCTTTTATGCAACTAGGTATGTAAACAAGTTTGCTAAGTTTTTTTTGTTGCAATTGTAATTTATATGAAAGCTACATTTTCCCCCAACTTTTTTCTATGTATTTTCTTGTTCTAGAGTCTACATTTTTCATTTTTACAAGTCACTTGGAAGTTCTATAAGTTTTTTTTTTTGGGTAATTTTTGCAATTTATATCTTTCTATTTAAGGTTTGCAATTTATACCTTTCTATAAGTTTTGGTATTTCTTATTTTAAATTTCTATCTTTGAACTAATGTGTGGGTGTGCATGTAAGGTTCTAATGTGTGTTGTATGTGTAGATCTAATTTGGGCTACATTGGGTAAAATCTAGCATAATTGGGGTTCAATTCATCCCCAAGTATCAGAATTTTATTGCATCTATCATAAGTTCTAACCTCCTTGTTCTTCTTATTGCCAAAATTGTACACAACATTTTATATGTTTGTTAATACACCTCCATTGATGTTGAAATCATCTCCAACATTTTTCCAAATGAAACAATCATGTAGCCAATCTATCTTATTTGACAAACAAGATAATTTCACAATAATTTCCTACCATGGTTTCTTTTTGGATCCCAAAGTATTAATTGTTGCTATATTTTATGCAAGTCATCAATTGACCCTAGGAAAAAAAAGGTCTATTTGTCATAATTACCACATATGGCAAAAATGTATGGCCAATTAGCCAACCTTGTAATTGGGCAAATGAAAAAAAAAATTGCACTTTATCGTGATATAAATATGAGTTACATACAATTTTGATACAACCACTGTACATAATAACAAAATATTATACAATAGTTTATACCATAATATACAAATGTACTTTGGGATGCATGTGTACGAAGTGTATAACCATATGGCTACAACTCTTGATGGTCACAACTACAACTAATGGCACACAGGTGGGTCTTCTTGGATGATTTTCAATTCAAAAGTTGTCCACCTCAAAAGATGGAAAAGAAAATAGTCACAAAACAATCGTAACATAATTACAAGCATGATCAATGCCCAAAAATAGTTACAAAAATGATTAGTGATAGTTGTAAATGGTAGTTAGTTACAATTAATAAAAAATGTAGTAGTTACAAAACCAAGATTTCTTCTAGTGTGAAGGGAGGTGAGAGGTTTAAACCTTTAAACTTGCACTCTAAATCGGTGGGGTAGGGTTTAGGGTTTAGGGTTTAAGTTTTTAAATTTTGAATCTGGGTTAGAATCCTAGGTGTTTAACTAACCTAACTTAGATTCATAGCCTATCTGATCAAATGTTTAACTTAGCCTAAGTTCTTAATTTAACTTAGTTATGAACTAGGAGGTTAATTTAGTGAATTATTAATGAATTTGATTATGTGTTAATGAATTAACTATTAATGAATTCACTTGTTGCCTTTTTTTTACTTGCAAATATATATATATAATAGTAACAAAATTTGTCAAAAAATTATTATACAATGAATGTTTTTACATGAATGATCAAAGATAAACTTATTTTTCATTATTATGCATTATTTTTCAAATCTTGCATTATAAAAGTAAGTTGGAAATATATATTTCAATATACAAACTATTTTTGTAGTTTATCATGTGAATTTTTGTAAATCACATGTTAAGTAAAATGTAACAAATATAAAATAAACTAAATTTTTATGGTCCCTCCATAAATACTATTATCTTTATACCTAACCTTATATAATTATATTTTGTTAAGTATATTTTGTTGAAGAGTTTTTAACCATAAATTTACCATCCAATTAATGGGGATTTTTTTGTTCATTTTCAAACTTGTTTATTATTAATTTTTTGAAAGTAGATTTTAACACATGTAATAAAAAGGACCAAGGGTTATTTATCATATTTATGCCCATTTTGATGTTATTTTACCACTTTCATAGATAAAAATGAAATTGAATTTGTAACTAAAAAAATTGATTCATTATACCATGTTTACACCTAGAAAATATTGAGTTGAACATGGTGAAAGAAAAGTGGTGATGGTTGATTTTAGCAACGATAACCAACGCATAACTATTTCAACCACAAATTCACATTAAAAAAAATAAAATCATATGAAACCATTATATTTGCAACTTATTTTGGTCATTCTTGCGACTATTTTGCAATTAAATTGCAACTATTTAAAAAGTTTGATCATTCTTGCAACTATGTTAAAACTAAATTACAACTATTTTTATTTTCATCCTTCTATGTTGACAATTTATAATATAGTTTTCATCCAAGAAAGGGCATTTATGTCCCAATAGTTATAATAGTGACGAAAATTAATCGCATCACTATGGGATGGACCTAACTTCAAAGGATATATTAAACTTTATGGGTATAATGGGGTTTTTTTTATAAATGTCTTACAATCATATTTAGCTTACACTTATGGCATATTACATCTATGTTAAGCATACATTAAAACTATACATGTATACTTTATATATTTATGTTATTTATTTTGTCACATGCACAAAAACAACCAATCTATAGGATTTTCTAAACCAAAATGACAAGGGAAGACCTATTTCCAAATCTAGAGTGTGAAACAAAACAAAACAAGAATAAAAACATAACACATGTGGAGCAAGAACCCAACAAGATTTTATTGCAAAGAAAAAACAAAAATAGAACAAAGCTATAACAAGAAAATGCTCCCAAAACTAATGTTGAACATATTAAAAGTAACAGAGAATTATACTTCTATTTATACCCAGTGGGCACCTAATTCAAAAAGAAATTTCAATAAACTTCCAACCCACATATATATGGCCCGTGTTCACCCATGCATGGCCCATATGTAAACTATGAGTGAACTAAAGATTAAGACTCAACTAAAGGTGAACTAGAAATTAATTAAGAGTGAACTAAAATTGAACTAAAAGTGAACTTAGAGTTAATTAAAAATAAACTAGAAATGAACTAAAAATGAATTAAAATTAAACTAGGAGTTAGGTGCAAGTTCATTACAAGTCATGCATGAATATTCATATGAATGAACTTCATGGCGTTGGCATCCGTGACATATTTATTTAACTTAAGTGCCAAATGCCTTGCTTTAGGGTTTACAATTTTTTAAAAATTTAGACATGGTCAAGATATGGTGATTATCTTTTTTTTTAAATTAACCAAAGTTTAGTCATTTTTAAAAGTCTAACCAAGGTTTGCCATTTGTTTTAGTTTAACCAAAATTTTGCTATTTTAAAAATGAAGGTTTAGCCAATTTTTGGTTTAGCCAAGGTTTTTCCATTGATTAACCTACCTACCTACTTACCTATTTGCCTGCCTACCTAATTAACCTAGGTAAATAAATACCTGGTACCTATATTAGATGCCTACATACATACCTATTGATCTATATGTTTATTGAAATAAATATATATTTGGATTTAGTTAAAAATAAAAATTGAAATATTTGTGGATCTACCACATGTCACAATCATGAACATATAAACTAAATGCCCTAGATTGTTTTCCAAGATTACAACATTTCCAAGATTAATTTTAAAAGTTGGTAACACATGGCAACGGATTATTCATTCTTATTGTTGATAAAAACATTGCATGGTAGTTGCAAATGACAATACACATATGGTTAGTCAAAGGATGAAACCATATTTTGTTGAATTTTTTCCGTCATCCACAATCCATGTTGTTTACGATTATTGTTGATTGTTGTGACTGGGAGAATCTTGATCATATATGTCACTTGTGACTAATAGCTAGTTGCAAACATTAATTGCAAATTTTAGTTTTTCTTCTAATTTCGACAACAATGTCAATAACTCATCAAAGTTGTTTCACAATGGTCTAAGGGGTCTTTGAGAAAAAATCGAACACCAACGGCATCATTCTTAGGACAACAACAATTGGATGCAAATTATTGGACTTGTGGAAGGAGTTGTCTAAAGAAAAACTATCCATAAAAAACAAGGGACAAGTTTAGGTCCAAGGTGTGTAGTTGCAATGTAATCATTCTAGCAAGTCAAGTCACAACATAACACGTTGTGATGGGCATCCCAAGTTATGACCAAATTCAAGTCATGGCAATTAAGGTGGAACTAGATTCGTGGGAATTGCACCACTTAAAGAGGAAAAGGTGGCCAGGAGCAAAATACAAGGTGTAGTATAAACCAAGGTCAAGGAAATGGAAGACTAGACCAATTTGTCTACTATGGCAAAATCAACAAGATTGGTTTCATATGTGAAGCTACATTAATAGAACCAATGCATCCTATAGTGGTAGTTATTCAATTAACTACTTAAGCTTAAGAACTTCATGGAGCAAATGCAGTGTCGAATCCACAAAAGGGAGAGGCTAGTTAGCAAGTTTGCCTTTTGTAATCATTCATAGTGCTAAAAGCAATGCCAACCTCTTCAACACCATTGATTCAACCAATTGTGCTTAAATTGAAACAAGTTGTGTGAATGGGAAGGACATTACTTGTACCTTTGATACCCACTTCAAAAGCCAACACTTTTGGTGGGGTCAATAAACATGGTTTGTCAAGCCCCTTTGTTTTCTGAAACCATGATATCAACATTAGGATTTGGACCCAATGTTGTGTTTAAATTAGCATTGATACTTCATGAAAACATGGAGGTAAAAACATCACCTACAAGATTGATAGATCTATTGTGTCACAAGATGGACTTGTGGACACAAGAATTGTGAAGACAACTTTTCATTTGTTGCACCATTACAAACAATGGTTACAAAGCTGCTACAATAATTACTTGTTAGGTCAACAAGTGGACATGCCATGATAACCTTGGAAATGGTGTTATAATTGGATATTGAAAACAAGGTTTTGTATTTGATTACTTCATCAATTAATAAATATAGGTGAACTGAATCCATTTTTACACATTTTGTCATTAATTGTAATAAAAACACAATACAATAACTAAAGGGTTCAAAATTCTTACATTATGGCATCCATAGAAGGACAATGTAGCATGTGCAATTGCCTAAACATGTAAATCTATGAATACATTATCCACATAGGACAAGTTAATTCATTCAAACCCAATTTCATCACAAAATTGATCACATTAAAATTGTTTAAGGCCTTGGAGAATACAATATATGATGTTTGACAAACATTTTATCACACTCACATATTATTAAACAAAACACCAATGAATAAAAGTTAACACATGAATCCATGTCAAACAAATGTTGGTGGGCAAGAGAAGGAAAAATACCATACATATAAAACCACATAAACATATGCCTATCCAAGAAACAATGAGGTGTATGAATCATTCATCAACATGATTTCACTTGGGACCCAAAGTTATAGGTGGCAACTAATGTTGTATGTGTATTGGGATTAGGTTGATATACATGTTGGTCCTAGGAGGTGCAAATATGGAAACTCATTGACAATTATTGTAGTTTTGTCTACTTGTATAAAGTTTGAACCCAACTTCTTTAAGTGCTCATTTACTTTTTAACCATGGCAATGTAAGTGTGTGATAAGTACATTTGATTTGGTAAAATTGTTTGGATGCAAGTGCATGTCCATAACAATTATATGTTGTTTAGTGGACATATAAAATTGTGTAAAACCATGAAAATCTAATCATTAAAAAACACAATGTATGCAAAATCTACATATAAAAGTGAAGAATGGGCACACTCCAAAGATTCCCATTAGTAAACATGATGACATGGTGGTGAGTGAAATACTATTCCAATGCCAAATGGTTGAAAGGACATTCCAAGAGAAAATAATACTTGATAAAGTGGCAATATCAAGTGGCAAGAACAAGCAAACAAGGGGTGAAAAACCATGCCACAAAACCATGGACATGAAACCATGAACAAAAACCATAGAGCGAGAGAGACAAAAATAAGAAACAAATCAAACAAGGACAACGCAAACACTCATTGAAAGATCAAACCATGAAAGCCATTTTATATGCCTATTTACATCCCTTGGGTGAACCAGCACCCACACTGGTGCCATGGTAAAAAGTAAAAACCCCAAAATTCACTTAAATTGTTTATAGTGTTATGAATGTCCCATGCTTGGATGAGGGTCGCTGAGTCCAATCTAACATTTATTGGGTGTACACTAAGAGGCCCTACTCAAGAAGGCGGTGGTACCAGTGGGTGTGTTGGTTCACCCTGGCCAGGGTTTTCTTTTTGCAATTTTGTGAAGTACAAGTGGTCTGGTGATCATCCACAAGAGGAGTGAGCCAAATTTGGCTAGAGGTCAGACAGTGAACTAGAATTGTTTTTTAGAGCCCTGCCTAGTTCTCGTGACCAATAATGACGCGCTGTCTAAATATGACTACATTTGACGTCTTTTCCTCAAAATATGGCCACATTTTCTTTCTTTCTTTCTTAAACCCTTCATACAATTTGCATAAGGCTCTCCATATATATGAGCTTCTATGTTGGGGGAGTGCCCAATGTTCCAGAAACATTGGCAATGGGCCAAACCAATGTGGCCCCTTCTGAATGAAAAAATGAAAAAGAGAAAACTGTGGGTGCACACGGCAGACACTCTTCCCCCCCCAATTAATAGAAGCAGGAATAAAACCCCTTCCGCTAGAAAGACATTGGAAAAAAGGAGAGCAAAAATGACCAGTTCTTTACGCTGGTGGAGAAGGATATAGTCCTTTCATGCGTTCTCTGAGTTTTGGTGGCTACCATTCTGGCTACTTGTGATGCCCTTTTGTGCTTAATTTCGTGTTTCACGCTCTCCGTCGAACTTCTTGTGTCACTTGTCTCCTTAATTACCTGCGCATTCTACAACCCATTTGGTAGGTTCAAAGCTTCAGCTTTGCAGAGCAGACTCGATTAAGGACTTAAACTGTTAACAAAGCTAGGACTTAGTGTAATTCAGAGCTGCCCCGAAAATGTCTTCTCATTCCGGGGAACTCTTCTTGGAGACCAACACATAAATTGCACCGCCAAGAAGGATTTAATCAGAACAACAGTTGTTCCGGGCCAACCCACTTGATTGCCACGATAGGCTTTGAGGCAACAACACCCCATGCTGCTGTGGGACAGCCTCCAAGTGTCCCAAGTGTTTTAAGGGGGCAACACCAAGTGTCGCCCCCAGAAAATCCTTAATTGTCGCCCCCAATTGTCCCAAGGGTTTTACTGGGGCAACACCAAGTGTCGCTCCTAAAAAACCCTTAATTGTCCATTGAGGGTTTTAATGGGGCAACACCCCAAGTGTCACACTCCTGGAGACAACCCCCAATCGTCCCCTGGACCCAAATAGCCGTCACTTGCCTTATTGCTTGAGTGGTGTCCAGTGGCTTGGGGAGTCGAACCCCACAGCCGTCACTTGGCCTAAGCCTCCTTGCACCACCTCGGTACCCCCACCAAGGTGATCCTGGCGTGAGGCCCACCACCCGTGGGTTAACGCAAGCGGAAGGGCATGTCACTAGTTACCACTCTGGGGCTTCTCAGCATCTCCCCATGTTTGGGTGCCCACCCACCACTGGAGCTATGACCCTCTTGCCTAGGTACCTCAAAACAGAGAAGGGCCTGTAGGCCTACCCTTCTCCTATTGTAACAGTTGCATGTCCTGTTCAGTAGCTTTTTCAGGCGTTTTCCTAGGTGATACAAGCAACCACCAATTAGTTTCACTTTTGGTACAGTTTGTTTCACTTATAACATGAATCAAATGGTGGAGGACATGAACGTGAATCATTCATTGATGGGACTGTTACAATTTGGAAAAGGCCATGTTATATGAACCTGCTACCACCCAACTGAACAATGAGGAGACAACTGGTTACATTTTGGAACATCCCTTGGTAAAACCTGTGAATGACATCTCACCCCATAGGCTTGCTATGGGTGGGATGGGCCAATTCTGTCTATAGTACAATCAAGGTCTTCTGTTGTGTTTCTAGCATTGCGCTAGGACACGTTATAAAAAGTATTACTTCACTTGCCTTGTGAAAGAACCTTTCAAGTTCAAGCAAAACTCTTCAAAAACAAAAAAAAGTTCCTTTGGAAAGTGGGGAAACTTTTTTTGTTTTTTCTAAAAGTTCTTACTTCATCATGAATTCTTTTGTATAAATAGCAGCCTAGCTTTAGGCATGGTAAGGCCCTTGGTGGGTGGCATTATGAGAACCACCAGGACCACACTTGGCTCTGCCTTGTGCAGGCTCCTTATTCCGGTAACAGCCTCCCCCTAGGACCTTACCAACCATGTAACTACCAAATGACTCGCCCTTCCCCTCCACAATGAGACTCGTTGCACAAAAGGTTAACCATAGTACCCTTCAAAAACCATCACTGGAATTCTGATCCCTCCACCAATAATGACCCAAATTTCAAACACTGCTCATGGTGTGTGGTCTTAAATTTGAAAGGCCTATGTGCCCTTCACTTGTGAAAGACTACCTCACTAACTACCTTTCACATTGACAGGTTGACCATGAACACGACCTTTACAATTTGAAGACTCTTCTGAAGTTTGTTCTCCATGAAAACCAAAAAAAAAATTGTGACTTTGTTCTGGATTAACCTCTAAATATATATTTTTGGGGGGATTTCAATTGGATGTGAGTGGTGAAAATTGAAATAATTTTCAAAAAAACTATTAGGGCCCCTGGGTCATAGAGTTTTATGAGAGCTTTCAAATGGTCTATTGATTAGGCATTTCTACATAGGTTTGATTGAAGTTTGTATCAAATAGGTGCATGCATTGGGCCACTAGCTAGCTAGCTAGCTGCAAGTGGGACTACGCCAAGGAGGGTGGTGAAATTCAAAGGTGGGTAGCATGGACTGTCAAAACTCGTTTATGAGTTAACCCAAGACATTCAGCATTTGGACCCCTTTGAAAGAATGTCATCAAATATTGATTAGTACTTTGGAAGAGATGTACAATATACATATCTTCCACCCTTCCTCTTTTAAAAAATCAATACATATGAAAAAGCTACACATATCTTCTGAAAGTTACATATCTTTCAAACATTAAAAAAATATTTATTAACAATTACACATTTTCAAGGACCTTAATATCTTTCTGCAAATTGTTTATTTTCTCTGAGTCCAACAAAGTTGGTGCAAGCCCCACCAGTGATAATGCACATTAAAACACCAGGTGTTTCAAGTCTCAAAGAACATCTACTGATATGCTCATCAAATTATGTGAATTAAAATTTTTAAAATCGTCTTTCACATTGAAAAATTCAGAAAATACTTGGCTTTCACTAAAAGGGTAAAATGCCATTGAAGGCTTCAAATTTAAGGCCTGGCTGCCAGTGGGCGACATTGCGCGAACAGCAAGTTTGAAGAAAGGTAGGTGCAGCAATGGAGCACCGTGTCGATTCATTTGTGTTGTGCTCTGCCTGCTTTTGTGTGGCTGCTGCTGCCACTTTCGCTCCAGTCGGATACCCTCTTGCCACCCAACTAATTTGCTTATTTCATCAGTTCTGCTGTTTTCCAGTTGTCCAAAACTGAAATTTTGGTTGTCAATTGGTCACTGGAAAGTCT
>Ga0209208_10011036_pt1 | contig 11625 bp, 9 predicted proteins | sample S1TSphfallax_3_FD_187694 | JGI IMG/M metagenome (GOLD analysis project Ga0209208, IMG submission 187694) | Host-associated microbial communities from peat moss isolated from Minnesota, USA - S1T2_Fd - Sphagnum fallax MG (SPAdes) (version 2) | ecosystem: Host-associated > Plants > Peat moss >...
TGTAAGTATGGGTCCAGGTATAGTTTATTGAGGTGTGTGTGTTTTCATTGTGGTGATTGTGAGCAGGACAAGAGGTGGGTGCAGCACATTAAAGATTGGACCATTGTTGGTTTCCTTGAAGACGATTGGAGATGATGGAGCCAAGGAAACCACTGGTCAGAGACTGGAAAGCTCTATGGGTGACTGTCAAATTGATAAAGAAAAACAGACAGGTTAGATCTGCTTTCTGACCACCTGCCAATGCCTCACTTCCATGACTCAATTGTCGGGAACCAGTCATTGGAACTGCCCTATTTGATCAATCCATCTCCTTGAGACAATCAGTGGATATCAGAGGTGTTGTTGTCTCTGCCAATTTCAGCCAAACCTTTACTACCCTTTTCTAGCATCTACAAGCACTCGCAGTTGCCCCATGAAGAAGAGCATAAGATGTGCTTAGATATGGTGTGGGTTTTGATTTGAGGTTTCCCTTCCTTTCTGCAGTATTCTTTCTTCCTAATGGAGTGTGTCACATTTTTCTGTTCCATAGTAGACAAAAGTTGCAGGCATCCCTGGTGCAGCCAGCAGCAGCAGAGGCAAACCAAAGCTCTTAAGAAACTGAGACGGATGGCAACAAGGTAAAGAACATCAAGTGCTGTTTAGGGTTTAAGGTTTATTATGATGTTTTCAAGATTGCCACAATCATCGTCTCAAAGGTAAAATGGCACAGATCTTGGCTGGAAAAACACTCAAGGGAAATGCTGGCTTGGCATGTGTGTTTCTGTTGGCTGCTGCACAGCTGCCGACAGTAAAAGACCCACTCCAAAGAGTTGCAAAAGGAACTTGTTCCTCAAGAGTTGGGAGTTTGCTCGAGCATCTTGTTGTTCCATACAAAGACATACCAGTGACATGGCCCTTTGCAACAACAATGGCTCACCATTTCAGTGGAAGAAATCATGCAAGAAATATGCTGGAGCATTTGTTTATTCAGTCCAAAGAAATCAGGAAAAACTCTACAACAACAATAAAAAACAATTCCTCGGAGATTTTGCCATGAGCTTTGCTTTTGTGATTGGCATAAAGAGAATACTTCAGTATGATTATTAGCTCTCTCTGGCACAAGCTTTGCTTTTATGATTGATGCAGCATACCTTATTCAGAAGCCAGTAGTTGTTTTTGCAAAGAGACAAAAGCTTGCAAAACCATTTCTTTTGCAAGAAACAAAAGCTCATGTTTGTCCGTCCATCTGTCTTCTGCAACAACTTCTTTGTCTGTCTTCACTTTTGTTTTGTTTCTCATCTGTCTTCTGCAATTTCTTTCTTTGTGCCTCCACTTCTGCTTTGTCCCTTCATCATCTGTACTCTGCGACAAACTTCTTTGTTGCAGTGAAGTAAATGTTGGATGTGTTGTCAGGTTTTTCGTCCTGGGGATGCAATTTTGCAAATTAAGATTTCCGAGAATTGTAACTATCTATTGTTGTTGCGAAGCATAATGCGCCGCGGATCTGAAGAGCGATGCAGAAACCTTGAATATTTTGCTGCGACAAGGAGGTTTGTTGGCGCATTGTCAGAGAAATGTGCCGGAAGGATGATGATGACGACCTTGTTGCGAGCGCAGCGAGCGCACGAAATGCGGGACAGCAAGCATGATCCGGGCGGGCCCCGGGAGATGAATTGTCGACGCGTTCGTCGTCAGATGCAGAAGTCGGATGGTCGAGCGAGCGACGAGAAGCTTTGCGGCCGCGGTTGTCTAAAGAAGATCAATCCGCAGTTGCAGAATGCGAAGAAGATACTCCAAATCTTCTTCTTCTTGCGCAGGATCTGTTGTGGTTTTCTTTCTTTTGTTGTTGTTGTTGCGTGTCTTCCTTCGTCTTCTAGTTTGCAACAAACGCTTGTTTTTCTTGCCAGGGATCTGTCCAGTGTTTCTCCTCCTCTTGTTCCAGTTTCAGACTTGTTGTGATTTTGTTCTTTCTTTCTTTCGGTCGCTCGCAATATGTCGTGGAGTCTGGCGAGTATGTCATCCAGCGCCGGGTTGCTATTCAACAACACACGAGCAAGAACAACAACAGCAGCAGTAGCAAGCAAAGAGTATGCTGAAGTTGCAACAAGCATGGAAGTTGCGGCGGCAGGAGTGTGCGTGGAGACGCATCTCCGCTTTGTTGTCGCCGCCGCTGCTGCTTCTGGAAGATTGCAAAGGAGGAGTAGGAGGCAGTATGTTGTTGCTCACAGTAGTATTGTCACTCCAATTGTCCCATTCTGTCGACACAAACGCTTATCTTCCTCTAGCAGGTAAACCATATCCAAGCTCGAATTGCTCGACATAGAGAGAAAGAACAAAGAACTTGATGTTTCTGAGTAAAGAAGAAGAAGCTCCAGAACACACACACATGTGGAAAAGTAAGTGTCTCTCAGTTTGCAGAAGCACAACCTGTTTTCTGAGGAGCAGCAAGCAATTCAGAAAACAAACCCTTGATTTTCTTCTTTGTAAAATTTTGGACATTCTACAAAAATGCATTGTAGACACACAAGTTCACATCTTGCTGGCCAGCATTTCTGTAGCTTGCAATGGTCTCACGGTGTAGCAAAGCAAAGCAAAAAGCTTGGCTACAACACCAGCTGAAGAAGATCATTGCTATACGAGTAATGGAAAAGGAAGGCAACAGGAAGGCTCATTTAGGACACAAGAGGAGCTTGTTGCATGAGGGTGGGCTTTGTACAAAAGCTCAAACAGTTTAGGGCTAGACTATGTCCAGTAAAGTGTGCCTGAGAGATTGTAAATTCTTGTCCCTGAACTAGAAAAGAGCTTATGAAATGATAGATGATAGATCAAAGCGGGGAGCTTGGGTTTTGAAGCAGTTCAAGCATCCTGGTCAAGGGTGGTTGATGATACTGCTCATTCTACAAAATGCATATTGTTTTGGGAATGTGAGAATTGGCATTTTTTGTACAAAAACAACTATGTGGCAGTTGGTGTAATGAGGGTTGTTATGGTCCGAATGTGAGTCGGAATGGGAACAACGAAGTATGCATTGGAGAAACCCTATGATATGGGCTGCAGCTGCCACAGGGCCCTAAATCCATAAGGTAGTGATGCCTGACATGTTTCTAACTACTGAAATTGATTGACGGGTTTTTTTGGATGGAGAAATGGCAAATCTGGAGTTGCTGCTGCTGCTGCTGTGTCTTTCAATGAGTGGGTTATAGATCCCATTTTATAAAAGGCTTGTGTTGATTGTTTAGGTGTAGGGCAAAGAGCAAGGTGGAGGCAAGAGTAGTGGAGGAGGATGGGTTTGAGTCAAGTGCAGATGATGCAGAGCTTCCTGCAAAGGGGCTTGAGAAGTGGATCATCCCTGTGGAGAAAGCTTTCAATGTGCTTGCAACTGTAAGCTGTCATTGGTCCTTGAAATCTGGGGTTTAAGTTTGGGTTTCATGGTGACAAAAAACCAGTAAGTTGCTTGTGAGGGCTAACAATAACACAGTGTACTAACTTCAGGCATATATCTGGTCTCACTTGCAAATTTCTGTGCAAATTGGTCTTTCTTTGTAGATTTTTTTATAAAAGACTTTGATTAATTGCAGGAGGCTGTAATCATGGTGTTGGACGCTTTTTATGCACAGCGTGCTTATGCTCGTTTCTATGTGCTGGAAACAATTGCAAGGGTTCCCTACTTTGGTAAGTCGTGTGATAACTCAACTATCTGATATGAAGTTGACTAGTAACTTGGCAGATACATATACAAATGGGCTGAAACTTTTAGCTGTGTCATTCATTAGTGAGGGACAGTTTTGGTGGGGCTCATGGCAAACTAATTTTAAGAGTATTTATTGTGGTATGTTGCCAATTTGTGAACATGCTTCTAAGTCTGTCATAACTAGGTATAAATTTTCCTTTTCCATTTCTGCATTGGCATCCAATGACCTGCTAATCTTGAATGTTGCAAATGTAATGTCAACCAATGTGAGGTGATGTTGAGTGGGCACTTTATTTGTAGCCAGCTTCCGGAGATGCCATGCAGATAGGCACCAGTTTTGAGTTTTGAAGATTCACCTTTGAAGTCTGTTCTTCTGAAGCCTTTGACTGGTGGGGCATGTTGTAGCCTTTGTGTCCGTGCTGCATATGTACGAGAGCTTTGGCTGGTGGAGGCGTGCAGACTACTTGAAAGTTCATTTTGCAGAGAGCTGGAATGAACTGCATCACCTCTTGACTATGGAGGTTGGGAATACCTTGTCTTCTTTGTCAATGTGGAGTGTTGTTCTATGATTGTGATTCTCATTCATTGTTAGCATATGCAGCCAAGAGGATTTTTTTTCTACATTGTGACAAAGAAGAATACTCTCTGGAACCCTGGCAAGTCAGCATGATAACTGGACATTTATGAAGCAGCTTGTTTGGTTTGAGAATCCAACCTCACCTCACAGAGCTGCAAATGTTTAGGAGAACTCACTATCATCCCACTGATACAGGCATTGGGTGGAGATGAAAGATGGGTGGATCGATTTCTTGCACAACATATAGCGGTTGCTTATTACTTCATGACTGTGTTCATGTATTTGATCAGCCCCCGAATGGCATGTGAGATTTTTTTCACTCCCTCCATTCTGGTTTGAGCAACTTCTTATCCCATAGCCATTGGTATATTTTCCCCCCTTTTTGTAGGGTAGTCAGCATCTTTGAAGTTTTTTCTGTTTCTTTCTCAGTTTCCTTGTCCAGTGGTCTGACAGTGATTAGTCATTGTGATATGAAAATGTTGGCAGATCATTTCTCAGAGTGTGTGGAGAAACATGCATTCCATTCATATGACGATTTCATAAAGCAACATGGTGGTAAGCTTTCAATAGGACTTTCTAGGGATACCCTAGAAACTTCATTCTTAGGTCTATGTTCAGAAATAGTATAGTTTGTCCAGCACAGGAGTAGGCATGCTGCGGGATCTAGTGTCATAGTGGCCTATGTTATTTTTTGTGCTGGTAGCCAAGGAGTTCAAGAGTTCAAGACCAATTCAAGAATGATCATTAAGATACCATTTTGTTTCTTCTGTTTTTGGTCCAGAAACATGAACCACTCATAATAAAGAAGCAATTTTGGTCTCCTGCTTAAGCTAGAACTGCAAGGGCTCTTTTCTTTGGTGAATATTGACCCATCTCCACAATAGTTTTGATTTTGGTTTCAATTTGTGTTTTGAAGAGGAGCTCAAGAAATTACCTGCACCAGAAGTAGCAGTGAAATATTATACAGAAGGGGACCTCTACATGTTTGGTAAGTCTGCATCAACTACCCCACCTAAAAGTGCTGTAGGGCCAGAGAAGTTCATTATTGATGATAGGATTCAGGGATAGAGTTTTGGTTATTGTTTCAATCTCAATCTGTACAGTGATCAGTGATTGACAGTTTTGCACCAGCTAGTTATTTTGGAAGTCAGTTTCTCAGAGTTTTAAAAGATAACGCAGTCATCCTTCTCTGAAGTCTTAGTGATCGAGGAGACTTCCTGCCCAGGCAATGAATTACTAACTATTATGAAAGTTACAGCTATCTGATGTTTGTTAACTTATTTTCAGGCACTTGACATCAAAATCTATATATTGTGTTGATGTGAACAATTTTCCTTTCATTCTCAAGGTTTTTATGATATTTTGCAGATGAGTTTCAAACTGACCGACTGCCAAACTCAAGACGCCCAAAAGTTGGTAAGAGTTTTCGATTCCCATATTACATCAGATTGATATTTTAGGATTTGCAGGAATCTTTCTGTCAGAATAATATTATGTGAAGAAATGCAGTCAAGGGTACAGAAACCACAAGGATCAGTATCTGCTGAAAATTGACTGGAAAGCTCTAATGAAATGCTTCCCAAATCCATTCGACTTGGTTGTAGAGTCTCAGATTGGCACTCGTTTTGTTTAGGAAATATCCTGATTACCATTATGGGCTCTGCTATCACCAGCCTGTCAAGAATTACAGAATATTGTAATTTTGGTTCAATACCCCTCTTGTTTGATTATTTGAACAAAAGAGGGAGGAAACATTGTCAAAATTTTCCAATAATTTTTGGCTGCAGACAACTTATATGACGTGTTTGTAAACATCCGTGAAGACGAAGCCCAACATTGCAAGACAATGTTAGCTTGCCAGACACGCGGCAATCTGCGGTCACCACACAGTTTGGTTCAATCCACTCCTCCACCCAAGGTGATCCCTGACACGGAACTAGTTCAGGAGAAGATTGTCATTCTCCCACCAGCAGAATGTGCAGGCATCATTGAGTGCGCAATTACATCAAGCTCGTTTGCCGACAGAGCTCGCAAGAAGGGCATTGAGGTGAAACTAGACCATTTGCCAAGCTGATGTAGTCAAGTACAGATTTAAAAGGTGGTCATTGTATGTGCATTTTGTTCATAGGTCAGCACCCTTAATGAAGGTACTGCAGGGGATTTGAAAAGAAAAAAACTATGTATAGATTTAGTTGTCAGGGTTGTGATTTCACCCTCTTTCATTGTGGTGCACTACGTTAAAGGCTGGATCATCCTAAAGATAACTTTTTAGGAGCCAAAAGGAAGGTCAAGAAGATGAACTTTTCAACAGATTGTTTAACCATGTGATCGAGACACAAGCCATATATTGACTTGTTTCGGGATGAAATCCAAGTTTCATTTTACTGACAGACACAGAATGGGATAATTGGGTTGTCTTTTGCAGCATGATCATACATGTCCCAACTGTTCAAACTGCTAGTTGTGTTGTTCTTGCTTTGAGTTCTACTCTTCAGTGCTTTTCTTCTTCTGGGTTCTTCAGCCCTTTATCTGGAAGTCTTTCTTTTTGCTTTCAAGGAAAAGTTTCCCACCTGGTTCTTCTGGCTTTCTCGATTGTGGGTATGGAGAGTCTCACAAGAGTTTTATGTCTTTTGAGCATATATTAATGCAAAAGTATTTGTGTTGGGCAGAGCTAACAAACTAACTAGCCAGAGTGAACCCGCACCTACCAGCACATCATGCAGGATGGATGAGGGTATGGGGACAGAAAAAAACTTTTCTGTTGCATTCATGTTTCATAGCTAACCATGGTGGTTAGCTAAGTACTAGCCATCCACATGTAACTACCTACCTACCTACCTAGTAAGTCACCAAGTGGGTTTCCTATTTACATACCTAGATTACCAAGGTTGCATTAAGGTAACTTCAGGTTGTGTTAGTGTCGTCTTCTGAAGTTGATTGGATTTGAGTTTTTTAACAACTCTTTTGAGTGTCACTCAATTGACAAAAGTTGACAAAAAAAAGGTTGTCAAAACTGTAATGGTGACAAAGTTTGTGTTCAGGTTTTTTACTCTTTGGGTAGCGCAACTAACTCAATCAACAAAAACAAAGTTGGTCGTCAACTATAATGAATGACGACAAGTTTGTGTTTTGATGCAAAAGAGAGTGATGATACTAAGTGGACACAATCATTTGCCCCACTTAAACAACAAATCTCAACGGCTTTCTTAAGTAAAGATTTTTAAGTCAGTGGGTGGGTTGGTGGGATATCCAGGTATAAACAACACAACACAACTAATTTGCAAAGCACTGCAAAACTCCTAGAAAGTTGTGTCTCAAAGCAAATCAGATTGTCCCAAATGTGTGACAAATGATTTTCAGGGATTTGTATCATAGTATGAACCACTTTTCCCCATTAAAGAACTACAAGGAAAGGAAGGAAAAGTGGTCTAAAATAATAGAGTTATCCATAAAGTAAGGAAAAACACAGCACCAAAACCCCTGAGTTTGGTGAGATTCAGAAAAAAACCAGCAAAAAAGTACATCATTAGCATTCGACTGGCATGAAACTCCAAAAAAACAATCAATTTTTGTTGTGGTAACCTGAGTTTCATTCTGTCTTTCCTTTTTCCTGAGCGCCTTCAGCTGCTCCTCCTCCTCCGTTATACAGCTACTTGTGCATTAAATGCTGGGTTTCAGCATTTCATACCAACATTGAATAAAATTTCTTTGAGTTATGGATAGCATTGAAAAAGGGATTTGGCGGGGTGAAAGGATGGCCAAATGCTATCCATAACTCAAAGGGGTTTGGGGGTGAAAGGATGGCCAAAGATAGGGTGGTGACTTTACGCAAAACTCTAATGTCCCAAAAGTGGTCGAACTAAAGCTCCATGATTGGGTTTGGTGTGTTATTCACTTACTTCATTAAGGTTTTCCTGAGGTTTTCACTTTCAGCTTCTGTGGAAGAGTTCCACTTTTGATGTGAATCAGGCAACAAACAAAGTACTTATGATGTGAGGAACACTGGTTTACACTCTACAACGAGCCTTGGTAGAACCCATTACCAGTTCATGAAATTGGTGTCTCTTCTTGTTCCTGGGTGGAGAACAATCGGCTTCAATATGACATAAATAAAGCACTGGCAGAAAATTTTTAGTGAAATTTTTTTCCTTTGCTAGAAGAGAGGTAGGCATTTCCTTCGTTTTTTCAAAATGTCTGAACATTTTGTCTGAACATTTTGTTTTCTGCCAGAGCTTTACATCGGCTAATGCCCATCTCAGAGAGGTGGGTACCCTACTCAAAAACGGCCATTGACATCACCTATAGTTGTTCAACGCTATTTCTTGGCTTAAGTAAAAGATCAGATTTGTCAGATTCAGACCACCTCAAAACACCCCCTATAAACTCTCAAGTTCCATGGACTAATTTTTTTTTTCTCTTCCCCAGGAGATGATGATGGTGTGTATTGACAAAGAAAATGTCAGATGTTGGTTATCGGGTTGTAGGTTATTTTGGCGGGATTGATGGCACTATGTTGTTCACAAAGTCTTGCAATAATGAACCAAAACTTTGAAAACCCAAGATCAACTCCCTTTTTAACGACTTTGTTTCCCTTCTTTTTTCAGCCTATGGGTTGCCCACCTATAATCTATGATATAGGTGCTATATATGGGTGCTATATTGGGGTTGAGGGAGACCTAAGAGGATTATTATGGGGTTATATACTAGGGTTTAAGGGATTATGGTTATATAGGTTATTGGGCCATATTAGGCTATTTGCTTGTATTGGTTATGTATGTTACATTGTTATATTACCTGTGGACTAATGGGGGTTATACGCTATGGGTTTAGGGTTTTTAAGTTTAATTGTTAAGGTTTTTGTTTGGTTTTTTTTAGGGTTTAAAAATTGAGATTTTAAGGTTTAACTTTTTGGGCATAGGATTTGAAAGTTTAGGGGTTAGTTTTGAGGTTTATGTTTGATCTTTTCAGGATTTAGGTTTAATGGTTTAGTTTTTGGGAGTTTAGGATTTGAAATTTTATAGTTAAGTTTTTAAGGTTTGTGTTTAGATTTTTAAAGGTTTAAGTTTTAGGGTTTGAATTAAATGTTGATGTTTGAAATTAAGCTTAAAAATTTTAAGGTTAAAAGTTAAATTTTAAGATTTGTAATTAAGGTTTAAGGTTTAAAATTAGAGTTTAGGGTTTTAGGGTGTGGGATTGGGTTTAGGGTTTGAATTTTAATGTGTAATCTTTGTGGATTGAAAAAGGAGATGGAATTTTTTTTTTTGGATTGAACAAAAATAATGTTTTTACATCAAAGTATTAATTATAATTTTGGAATTGTTTCAACTTTTGTCCTAAATTCCTCTATTGAAATTATCCTTAAATCTTTAACCACCTTCAAATTGCTACTTCTTACCTTGGTATTCCTTTCATAGTTAATATCCATTTTGCCTAGCAAAAAAACATCATGAACATTAAATGTGAAGGCTTGTCATAGTTACCATGTCCTTAAGGTTCATTATCATTATCTCCTTGTTAGTTAGTTTTGTTAAGTGCCTTACATCTTGACAAAAATGGTCATAAGTATAAGGTCCAAGTGTGTTAAGTTATGTAGATTCGACAATATATCAAAGCAACTTGTCCATGTAGGGTTGTTTTGCCTTGTGCAAGGCAATCAACTCAGATTTTTTAATCTTTTTTGCAATGAAATTATCAAGCTTTAGGAAGTTGACCATTTAAAAATAAAACAAACACAAGCTCTAATGTCATGTTTGATTAACTTTACAAAAACAAAATTAATGTTTAAAAATTTGTGTGGGCATTGTTGTTGTTGATCACACTAGGCCTCTTAATAAAATGCAATAACAAAGTTGCTATCCAAGGCCAACCTAATTATTAAATGTCCCCCACTTTTGAATTGATACAACTTGGCAACTTTAGGTTTTATAAGTCCTCCTTTTGGACGATAGTTCCTAATTAAAATTTGTTTAGTGAATTCCCAAATAAAAAAGAATGAAAAAAGTCTTTCAAATTTTCTTTTCAAAAAAAAATTCAACATCATAAATCATGAAAAAAAAATCAATACATTCTACATTGATTTGTATCTTTTAAAAAAAAATCAAATTTGAATTCAATTCAATTCAAGTTGCGTGCAATTTCATTCAATATTTTCACTCGAATGAAAATAAATTTGCACAAAATGAATTTACCTTTTCCATTCATCAATTGTCATTGCAAAATGAATTTACCTTTTCCATTCATCAATTGTCATTGCAAAATGAATTTTTACCTTTTCCATTCATCCATTGTCATTGCAAAATGAATTTATCTTTTCCGTTCATCAATTGTCATTGGTAGTGTGTAGCAATGTGGAGCCCAATTTGGGATAAGGTAAAGAAAAGGAAAAAGCTTGACAAAAAGCTCCACACAAGCACAACATGGCTAAAGCTAGCTCCTAGGATACAAATCTTGTTATTTTGTAGATTACCCAATGTTGAGAATTTTGTTTTTTCATATCCTAATTGTGTACCTCAAATTCTTTTTCTTTGTCTTTTTTTCACTTTCCCTTGGTGTATACGGGAGAGGAGAGACTACGGAATGATGTAATTTAATTTTCATTTTGTGGCTGCCTCATTTCATTTTTTAGGATTGTTCACCAAGTGTTAACCTATTGTGAATTAAGAATTCAATTTTTGAGAATTTTTGGAAGACAATTTTTTTTATAAAAAAAAAATCTTAATTGTTGCTCTATGAAATTGCCATTAAGGTACTAGAGTAGTAGTAGTGTTGGGCGTGTACAAATTGTTGCTTGGTTATGTTTCGGGTTGCTTTAGGTAGTAATGGTATTAGAATAATTTATTTTTCCCCTAAATATTGAAGCTTTATATCACTACATGATGAGATGATTTGTTAGGCAAAATTTAGAAGTAGTGCTCTTATGATCCTTTGTCTCTCTATGTCCCCTAGAATTTAGGGGAACACTAGTATTCCTATTCTTAAGTGTTCAATGATAACCAAAATTACAAAATTAAAAAATATAAAATTAAAAAAAAATTAAGAAAAAAAACCCTCTTAAATATGCCTTGGGAATGTCTATATTATTTTGGTTTAAGTGCTAAGTACCCAACAAAATTCTTCTCAATTAGCTATGCAAAGGAATTCTAATATTTAGCATCTTGGCAACGAAATTTTAAAAAAACGCCCCTTGTTGCCATATTTTAGACAATAGTTGCTAGGATTTGGGCCCCAACATGTAGCCCTATTTCTAAGTTTTTTTTTTACTTTCATATCTAACCTATAGCCAAATTTGGCGAAACCATCTTTTGGATGGTAGCCAACCCACCTAACTCAAGAATATGAAAAAAAGAAAAAGAAAAAAAAAACAGGCACTTTAACTGCT
>Ga0209208_10011037_pt1 | contig 11624 bp, 9 predicted proteins | sample S1TSphfallax_3_FD_187694 | JGI IMG/M metagenome (GOLD analysis project Ga0209208, IMG submission 187694) | Host-associated microbial communities from peat moss isolated from Minnesota, USA - S1T2_Fd - Sphagnum fallax MG (SPAdes) (version 2) | ecosystem: Host-associated > Plants > Peat moss >...
TTACAACCCGTAGGCCTTCATCCCTCACGCGGTATTGCTCTGTCAGGCTTTCGCCCATTGCAGAAAATTCCTCACTGCTGCCTCCCGTAGGAGTCTGGACCGTGTCTCAGTTCCAGTGTGGCTGATCGTCCTCTCAGACCAGCTACTGATCGTCGCCTTGGTAGGCCTTTACCCCACCAACTAGCTAATCAGACGCGAGCTTCTCTTTAGGCAAATTACTTTTTTCACCAACAAGTTGGCATATAGAGTTTTAGCAACTATTTCTAGTTGTTATCCCCTTCCTAAAGGCAAATTCTCACGCGTTACTCACCCGTTCGCCACTAAAAATTGCTTTTCCGTATGACTTGCATGTGTTAAGCATATCGCGAGCGTTCATCCTGAGCTAGGATCAAACTCTTAAGAAAAAAAGATTTCTCTTTTTTTTATTTTCCTGAATTTTTTTAGTAAATTTTCTTTTAAAGGAAAAAACAATTCATTTACAAACAATATTATATTAACAATATAATAATTCTGTCAAGAGATAAAAAAAAGAAAATTTTTTTCTATCTTATAATAACAAAATACATTAATGAAATTTTTTCAATATATATATTTTCTAATTGGGTTCTTTAAAATTCCATACAGATATACTATATATATATATAGATAAAAAGAGAAATTTAAAATTAGACAGATTGAGGAATAAAAAACAAAAATTCATTCCTGTTCAAACTCAAAATTAGTGTCAACAAACAGAGAATTTTTCAGAAATCAAGAACAAATATTTTTGTTTTTTATTCACATAGAAGATTGAAATTTGAAATACTCTAAAAATCGAAAATTTTTTTCTTAAAATTATGACAATTAGTATTGGAAAAGTTAAATCAAAAACAGAAGGATTATTTACTTTAATCGACGACTGGTTAAAGCGTGATCGTTTTGTATTCATTGGATGGTCGGGATTACTTTTATTTCCTTGTGCATATTTAGCATTAGGAGGATGGTTTACAGGAATAACATTTGTAACTTCTTGGTATACACACGGATTAGCAAGTTCATTTTTAGAAGGTTGCAATTTCTTAACTGCTGCAGTTTCATCTCCAGCAAATAGTTTTGGGCACTCTTTATTATTTTTATGGGGACCTGAAGCAAAAGGAGATTGGACTTTATGGTTTAAAATTGGTGGACTTTGGCCTTTTATTGCTTTTCATGGAGCTTTTGGATTAATTGGATTCACTTTACGTCAATTTGAATTAGCACGTTTAGTTGGAATTCGTCCTTATAATGCTCTTGCATTCTCTGGTCCAATTTCTATTTTTGTTTCTGTCTTTTTACTTTATCCTTTAGGACAAGCAAGCTGGTTCTTTGCTCCAAGTTTTGGTGTTGCAGCAATTTTCCGTTTCCTTTTATTTTTACAAGGTTTCCATAACTGGACATTAAACCCATTCCATATGATGGGAGTTGCTGGAATTTTAGGAGGAGCATTATTATGTGCAATTCATGGAGCAACTGTTGAAAATACTTTATTTGAAGATGGTGATGCTGCAAATACATTCCGAGCATTTACACCAACACAATCTGAAGAAACATATTCAATGGTAACAGCAAATCGTTTCTGGTCTCAAATTTTTGGAGTAGCTTTTTCAAACAAACGTTGGTTACATTTCTTTATGTTATTCGTTCCTGTTACAGGTCTTTGGGCAAGTGCAGTAGGAATTGTTGGATTAGCATTAAACTTACGTGCATATGATTTTATTTCACAAGAACTAAGAGCTGCTGAAGACCCTGAATTTGAAACATTCTATACAAAAAATATTCTTTTAAATGAAGGTATTCGAGTTTGGATGGCTTCACAAGATCAACCACACGAAAATTATATATTCCCAGAGGAGGTATTGCCACGTGGAAACGCGCTTTGATGATTTAGAAATTACAACTGATAAAACGATTGAATCCACAGGGTTCGCTTGGTGGGCTGGAAATGCAAGATTAATTAATCTTTCAGGAAAACTTCTTGGAGCACATGTTGCTCATGCAGGATTAATTGTTTTTTGGGCTGGAGCAATGACATTATTTGAAGTTTCTCATTTTATTCCAGAGAAACCATTATATGATCAAGGATTTATTCTTATTCCTCATTTAGCTACATTAGGATGGGGAGTTGGACCTGGAGGAGAAATTACAGATGTTTATCCATATTTTGTTGTAGGAGTTTTACATTTAATTTCTTCAGCAGTATTAGGATTTGGAGGAATTTATCATTCTTTATTTGGTCCCGATACATTAGAAACAAATGCACCACTTTTTGGATATGATTGGCGTGATAAAAATAAAATTACTACAATTTTAGGGATTCATTTAATTTTATTAGGAATTGGAGCATTTTTATTAGTTATCAAAGCCTTATACGTTGGAGGATTATATGATACTTGGGCTCCAGGAGGTGGAGATGTACGTCTTATTAAAAATCCGACATTAAATCCATTAGTTATTTTTGGATATGTTTTCAAATCTCCATTTGGGGGAGATGGATGGATTGCATCTATTAATAACCTTGAAGATTTAGTAGGAGGACATATTTGGGTAGGTGTTTTAACTATTGTTGGTGGAATTTGGCATATTTTAACAAAACCTTTTGCTTGGGCAAGAAGAGCTTTTGTTTGGTCAGGAGAAGCTTATTTATCTTATAGTTTAGCAGCTTTATCTGTTATGGGAGTAACTGCTTCTGTTTTTGTATGGTATAATAATACAGCATATCCTAGTGAATTTTTTGGACCAACAGGTCCTGAAGCTTCACAAGCACAAGCTTTTACTTTCTTAGTACGTGACCAACGTTTAGGAGCTAATATTGCTTCTGCACAAGGTCCTACAGGTTTAGGAAAATATTTAATGAGATCACCATCAGGAGAAATTATTTTTGGTGGAGAAACTATGCGTTTTTGGGATTTACGTGCTCCATGGCTAGAGCCATTACGCGGGCCTAATGGGTTAGATATTAATAAAATTCGTAATGATATTCAACCTTGGCAAGAACGTAGAGCTGCTGAATATATGACACATGCGCCTTTAGGATCATTAAACTCAGTTGGAGGAGTTGCAACAGAGATAAACTCTGTTAACTATGTTTCTCCTCGCTCTTGGTTAACATGTTCTCATTTTGTATTAGGATTCTTCTTATTAGTAGGACATTGGTGGCATTCTGGACGTGCAAGAGCTGCTGCAGCTGGATTTGAAAAAGGAATTAACCGTGAAACAGAAGCTGTTTTACAATTAAAACCTATTGACTAATTCTTACAATCGAAAAAAAAACAAGAAAAATTAATTTTTCTTGTTTTTTTTTTCATTTTTTATGCATTTACTTAATCCAAAATATAAATGAGTATTATCTTTTTATTTTTTTTATCTTCCCTTGAAATTTCTTCAAATACATTATTAAAAGGAGAAAAATTATTTGAATCAAATTGTTTAGTTTGTCATCCTGGAGGAAATAATATTATAATTCCAGAAAAAAATTTAAAAAAAGAAAATTTAGAAGCAAATGGGATGAATTCAAAATCATCAATTATTTATCAATTAACAAATGGAAAAAATGGAATGCCAGCTTTTGGAGATAGATTAATTCAACAAGATATCGAAAAAATTTCGGACTATATTTTATTTCAATCTAAAAATAATTTTGAAAAAAATGAAAATATCTATTAAGATTAAAGAATAAGAAGATGTGAAAAAGGCGTTTAGCTCAGTGGTAGAGCGTCTGCCTTACAAGCAGAGGGCCACTGGTTCAAATCCAGTAACGCCTAAATAATTTGAAAGGGCTCATCGTCTAAGGGCTAGGACGGAAACCTTCTAAGTTTCTAATGTAGGTTCGAATCCTACTGAGCTCAAAAAAAAATTTAAATTTTTGAAGTTGAAAAAATACGATCAAAAACAGATGTAATTTTATCTCCAGAATTAATAGATTCCATAGGATCTCTTCTTAATCTGTGTCGTAAACATAATGAAATTGTTCGTCGAATATCATCAATAGTAACTTCATTTCGAGTTTCAAATGCTGCCAATGCTTTTGCTGCACGAGTTGAAACAATATCTCCACGTAATCCTTCTATTTGTAATTCACTACAAATTTCAGAAATTTTTAATTGAAATTCTTTTTGAATTGTAACTTTACTTAATAAATTTTGAGCTGAAATAATTCGATTTTGAATTTCAAGTTGCTCTTTTTCATATTTTTCAATCCAAACTTGAGGAGACTGATCGAAACTCATTCTTTCTTCTACAACTCTAACACGTAAATTTGGATCACGAATTGTTCGAATTTCAGCATGCATTCCAAATCGATCTAATAATTGTGGACGTAATTCTCCTTCTTCAGGATTTCCTGAACCAATTAAAATAAATTTTGCAGGATGCTTAATTGAAATTCCTTCACGTTCTACTGTATTCCAACCTGAAGCTGCTGAATCTAGTAAAACATCTACTAAATGATCATCTAAAAGATTAATTTCATCAACATAAAGTAACCCTCGATTTGCTCTAGCTAAAAGTCCGGGTTCAAAAGTATTTTTTCCTCCAGATAAAACTTCTTTTAAATTAATAGTTCCACAAACACGATCTTCTGTTGCTCCTAAAGGCAATTCGACCATTGGAATTTTAATTTTTTCCGTTTCATATTCTTTTTCTAATCCATTAGGATCAGTATTAAAAGGATCATTTTTAATAATTGTAATATCAGGAAGTAAATCAGCTAATGCTCGAATTGTTGTTGATTTTCCTGTTCCTCGATCTCCCATAATCATAACACCACCAATTTTTGGATCAATTACATTTAATTGTAATGAAAGTTTCATTTCATCTTGTCCAATAATAGCTGCAAAAGGGAAATTTTTCACGTTTTTTACTGTTGACATAAAAAATTTAATTGATAATTTATTAGTAAATACTTTAGAAAAATCTGAAACAAAAAATTTAATTATTAAAGAAATAGAAGTCTAGATTTCTATTTTTCTAAAAATCAAATAACTTATTTTATTTTTCTCTTTTTTTCATTATTATAACATTAGGAAAAAGAAACTTCTTTTGAAAAATTTTCTTTTTTTAAAATTATAATAAAGAAAACTTCCAAAAAAGAGTTGAATTAATAAATTTTGAAAAAAACATATGATCGATGTACTAAGTTTAGGGTGGGCAACATTAATGCTTGTCTTTTCATTTTCATTAGCTTTAGTTGTTTGGGGACGTAACGGTTTTTAAAAAAAAAATAATAAGAAAAAAAAATTATGGAAGAAATTATTACTACGGCAATCTCATCTTTTATTCTTACTTTATTAGGATTAGGTTTAGGATTCGTTTTTTTACAAATTCAAGCAAATACATAATTTTCAGTAAAAGAACAAAAAAAGAGAGGGTTTCTAAGTGATTGAGTTACCACATCCATTTACCTTGATTTTAATTATAAATAGCTTGGTAAGTATTGGATTAATTTTAAATCAAAATGATAGTACAAAAGATTCCACATCAGCTAAAAGTTCTAGTTCAACCACAAATCCATTTGAAAAAATTACATGGATTTGTTTATTTATTCAATTGATTTTATTACTACTGAAAACAAAATTAACTGATTTTTAATATTAGAAATCAGTTATTCTTTTATTTATGGCTCCCAATTCAAATATTCAAATTTTTTTACTCTGTCCAGTTCCTGAAAATCAAAAACCTATTAATGAATTTTTTAATTTGCAAGAAAATTCATTTTTAAACTGGATTACTTTTTCGAAAAAAAAATTTCAAAAAAAATTTCTTGAAAATTTTTTCAAATGTTTTAGTTTTCTTAACCTTTTCTTTTTTTTTGATTTTTCTTTCAATTTCTCTTCTTTTGCATCATTTTGTTTATTTAATTTATTTTTAACTACTTTTGGGTTTCTTAATTTCTTTTTTCTTTTATATATTCGTTGGACTCAATTAGAAAAAAGTTTTAGTCACTCCCGTTTTTTTTATGAAGAAGGATCATGGTATGATGGTCAAATTTGGGAAAAATCAATGGGAATTATTAAAAATGATAGACTTTTAAGTACTCAAAAAATTCAACCCATTGTTCAAAGAATTTCCATTTATATTTTTCGTCTCTCAATTTTTACATTGATTTTGGGAATTTTCATCGAAAAAAATTAGCAAAACAAATACTATTAAACTATAATAGTATGTATAATTTAGCGGAGTAGAGCAGCTCGGTAGCTCGTCGGGCTCATAACCCGAAGGCCAATGGTTCGAATCCATTCTCCGCTAAATCTACTAAAATAAAAAAAAAGAAGATTGGCTTAAAAGTGAAAATAAAAGTAAAATTATGTCAATAGAAAATTATGACAGCTATTTTCCTGAATTTGGTGGGAGTACTGGAGGATGGTTACAAGCTGCTGAAACTGAAGAAAAATACGTTATTACATGGACAAATAATACAAAAAAAACTGCCATAGAAGACAATATTTTTGAACTTCCAACAGGAGGAGCTGCAATTATGAAACAAGGAGCAAATTTAATCTATTTTGCTCGAAAAGAACAAGGTCTTGCTTTAGGAAAGCAATTACGTACAAATTTTAAAATAAATGACTATAGAATTTTTAGATTATTTCCTAGTGGAGAAATTCAATTTATTCATCCAAAAGATGGAGTTTTTCCAGAAAAAGTAAATGAAGGAAGAATTGCCGTTGGAAAGAGAGAATTTTCAATTGGAAAAAATCCAAATCCAGCATCTGTTAAATTTACTGGAACTCCTTCTTACGAATCGTAAATCAAAGACTTTTTCAAAAAGAAAGAAAACAAACTTTCTTTCTTTTTTTTGGAGAGATGGCAGAGTGGTCGAATGCGTCTGACTTGAAATCAGAAGAAGTGAAATATCTTCCGTGAGTTCAAATCTCACTCTCTCCTATTATCATCATCATAACCAATTATTTTTTGGAAAAAAAATCAAACAACATTATTCTTCCGTTATATCAATTACAAAAAATTTTATCATTGTTATAATAAGTTTCTAAAGAAAAGTTCTTTTTTAAAAATGTTCTTTTTCAAATTTATAAATTATTATGAAATTAAAAAATAAATCTTTAAGAACCGGTGCTTATATTTTATTAGATAGTCTAGTTCAAAATGGAGTAGAACATATTTTTGGATATCCAGGGGGAGCAATTCTTCCCATTTATGATGAATTATATTATTGGGAAAAAGCAAATTTAATAAAACATATTCTTGTTCGTCATGAGCAAAGCGCTGCTCATGCTGCAGATGCGTATTCTAGAGTAACAAATAAAGTTGGCGTTTGTTTTGCCACCTCTGGACCTGGAGCAACTAATTTAGTAACAGGAATTGCAAATGCTCGAATGGATTCTATCCCTTTAATTATTATCACAGGTCAAGTTGGAAGAAGTTTTATTGGAACAGATGCCTTTCAAGAAACAGATATTTTTGGAATAACACTTCCTATTGTAAAACATTCGTATACTGTAAGAAATACGGAATTATTGCCAGAAATTTTAGCGGAAGCATTTTTTTTAGCTCAAAATGGGAGACCTGGGCCTATTTTAATTGACATTCCAAAAGATGTTGGTTTAGAAGAAATTAAATCCTATAAATATCCAAAAATATCAGAACTATTAAATAAAAATAATTATAGAATTAAGCATTTTACAAATAAAGATATAATTAAAAAGTATTTATCATTTTTATCAAATTCATATCAACCCCTTTTTTATATAGGAGGAGGAGTAATTCGAGCAAATGCTTTTAAAATTTTACATCAATTTGCAAAATTATTTCAAATACCTGTAACAACAACATTAATGGGAAAAAGCTCATATAATGAAAAAGATCATCTAGGGCTTGGTTTACTTGGTATGCATGGAACAGCTTATGCAAATTTTGCGGTTAGTGAATGCGATTTACTGATTGCATTGGGCGCAAGATTTGATGATAGAGTCACTGGAAAATTAGATGAATTTGCTTCAAATGCTGAAGTTATTCATATTGATATAGATCCAGCAGAAATTTCAAAAAATAGATGTCCTCAGCTTGCAATTATTGGGGATACAAGAAAAGTATTATTACAAATTTTAATTCAATTAAGAAAAAAATTTGAAATTGATTTTCAGCAAACATCATCATGGCTTAAAAGAATTTATAAATGGAAAGAATCATATCCATTAATTTCTTCTAATTACAAATCCCAAAAACTATCACCTCAAGAAACAATTTTCTTTATCGCAAATAAAAATTTAAATTCGTTTTTTACTACAGATGTTGGTCAACATCAAATGTGGTCTGCTCAATTAATTAATTGTCAACCAAAAAAATGGGTTTCAAGTTCAGGTCTAGGTACAATGGGATTTGGTCTTCCAGCAGCAATAGGGGTAAAAGTAGCAAATCCCAAATATAATGTTATTTGTATAAGTGGAGATTCAAGCTTTCAAATGAATATTCAAGAATTAAGTACGATATCTCAATATGGATTAGGAATTAAAATGATTATTATCAATAATGGATGGCAAGGAATGGTAAGACAATGGCAAGAATCATTCTATGGAAATCGTTTTTCAAATTCATATATGAGAAATGGAGCTGCAAATTTTTCAGAAATTGCAAAAGCATATAAATTAAATGGTTTTGAAATAAAAACCTTTGAAGAACTGTTATCATTAAACTATTCTATTAGTCAATTAAATGAATCAGTATTAATTGATGTTAATGTGATTGAAAATGAAAATTGTTATCCTATGGTTGCGCCTGGTCGCAGTACTTCCCAAATGTTAGGTTTAGAAAAGCTGGAATAAATTTGTTTTTGGGTTGAATAGGATTTGAACCTATGAAGGTAATACCAGCGGATTTACAATCCGCCCCCTTTAACCACTCGGGAACCAACCCTAAATAATATATATATATTATATACAAATAAGAATAAAAAATAGCAATATAAATCACTTTCTAATTTGTATATAATAAGAAAGAAAAGATATAATACCTCGCATCAAACTTGAACCCGATGTGTGGTTGTTGACAGTAAAGTTAGTAAAATTTTAAGTATTTGAAAAGATATATATATATGATTACAACTCCACAAGAACAGGAAGCTAAAAGTAAGAAAAAAGCGCAAGTGCTTGTTGATTTAGATGTTGTTGAAACGAGTTTTGAAAAATGGGCTAAACCAGGTCATTTTTCTCGTTCTTTAGCAAAAGGACCAAAAACAACAACATGGATTTGGAATTTACATGCCGATGTGCATGATTTTGATATCCAAACAAAATCTTTAGAAGAAATCTCTCGAAAAATTTTTAGTGCACATTTTGGACAACTTTCTATTATTTTTTTATGGATTAGTGGAATGCATTTCCATGGAGCGTATTTTTCAAATTATACAGCATGGTTATTAAATCCATTACAAATTAAGCCAAGTGCACAATCGGTTTATCCTATTGTTGGACAACAAATTTTAAATGCAGATGTTGGAGGAAATTTTCAAGGAATTCAAATAACATCAGGATTTTTCCAAATTTGGCGTGCAGAAGGAATAACAACTCAACAACAACTTTATGCAACAGCTTTAGGGGGATTAGTCGCCTCTGCATTATGTTTATTTGCAGGTTGGTTCCATTATCATAAAGCAGCACCTAAATTAGAATGGTTTCAAAATGCTGAATCAATGTTAAATCACCATTTATCTATCTTATTAGGGTTAGGGTCCTTATCCTGGGCTGGTCATGAAATTCACATTGGAAATCCAATTAATAAATTATTAGACTCTGGAATTGATCCAAAAGATTTGCCTGCTCCTCATGAATTATTATTAAATCGTGAATATATTAGCAGTTTATATCCAAGTTTTAAAGAAGGATTAGCTCCATTTTTCGGATTAGATTGGTCAAAATATTCTGATATTTTAACATTTAAAGGTGGATTAAATCCAACAACAGCTAGCTTATGGTTAACTGATGTAGCGCATCATCACGTTGCAATTGGAGTGTTATTTATTATTGCTGGTCATATGTATCGTACAAATTTTGGAATTGGACATAGCATTAAAGAAATTCTTGAAGCTCATCGCGGACCATTTACTGGAGCTGGGCATAAAGGTCTTTATGAAGTATTAACAACTTCATGGCATGCTCAATTAGCAATTAATTTAGCTCTTCTTGGGTCATTAACAATTATAATTGCTCATCATATGTATGCTATGCCTCCTTATCCATATATAGCAATTGATTATCCAACGCAATTATCATTATTTACTCATCATTTATGGATTGGTGGTTTTCTTATTGTAGGTGGAGCAGCTCATGGAGCAATTTTTATTGTTAGAGATTATGATGCAACGCAAAATTATAACAATTTATTAGACCGTGTTATTAGACATCGTGATGCGATTATTTCTCATTTAAATTGGGTATCTATTTTCTTAGGAACACATAGCTTTGGTCTATATATTCATAATGATACACTTCAAGCATTAGGCAGACCTCAAGATCTGTTTTCTGATAAAGCAATTGCTTTACAACCCATTTTTGCTCAATGGATTCAAAGCTTACATAGTGCAGCACCTTCAACAACATCACCAAACGCTTTAGCTACAGCAAGTTATGTATTTGGGGGAGATCCAGTTGTTTTAGGATCAAAAATTGCATTAGCGCCGATTCAATTAGGAACAGCAGATTTTTTAGTTCACCATATTCATGCATTTACAATTCATGTAACGGCATTAATTTTATTTAAAGGACTATTGTATGCAAGAAATTCTCGTTTAATTCCTGATAAATCAAATTTAGGATTTAGATTCCCATGTGATGGTCCAGGTCGTGGAGGAACATGTCAAGTTTCAGCTTGGGATCATGTATTCTTAGGATTATTCTGGATGTATAACTCAATTTCAGTCGTAATTTTCCATTTTAGTTGGAAAATGCAATCTGATGTCTGGGGATCAATTACACCACAAGGAACTATTTCTCATATTAGTGGTGGAAACTTTGCACAAAGCGCACTTACAATTAATGGATGGCTAAGAGATTTCTTATGGGCACAAGCTTCTCAAGTTATTCAATCATATGGTTCAGCCTTATCTGCATATGGATTAATTTTCTTAGGAGCTCATTTTATTTGGGCATTTAGTTTAATGTTCTTATTTAGTGGACGTGGATATTGGCAAGAACTTATTGAATCTATTGTTTGGGCTCATAATAAATTAAAAGTCGCACCTGCAATTCAACCAAGAGCATTAAGTATTACTCAAGGACGTGCAGTAGGTTTAGCTCATTATTTATTAGGAGGAATAGGAACTACATGGGCATTCTTCTTAGCAAGAATTATTTCTGTAAGCTAAGAATTTTTATCTAAAATTATTTTTTATTAATTAAAATTCAAAAGGGGTTTTCTAAATGGCAACAAGATTTCCTAAATTTAGTCAGGTTTTAAGCGAAGATCCAACAACTCGCAGAATCTGGTATAGTATTGCAACAGCACATGATTTAGAGAGTCATGATGATATTACAGAAGATATATTATATCAAAGAATTTTTGCCTCTCATTTTGGGCATCTTGCAATAATTTTTCTTTGGACAGCTGGAAATTTATTCCATGTTGCTTGGCAAGGAAATTTTGAACAATGGATTTTA
>Ga0209208_10011038_pt1 | contig 11624 bp, 7 predicted proteins | sample S1TSphfallax_3_FD_187694 | JGI IMG/M metagenome (GOLD analysis project Ga0209208, IMG submission 187694) | Host-associated microbial communities from peat moss isolated from Minnesota, USA - S1T2_Fd - Sphagnum fallax MG (SPAdes) (version 2) | ecosystem: Host-associated > Plants > Peat moss >...
TTGTGACCAAATTTCAATCATTGGACACCAACCAAGGTGTACATTAGTTGTAACCAAAAATCCTAGTTGTTGAGATGGCAATTCAAATTAGGTCGCCATTTTTTAATAATCCAATGTTTTTTTTTTAAATTATTTTATTTTATTTTATTTTTTAAAACCGAAATCAAGTTGCCATTTTTTAATGGTTCAAATTTGTTTTTTTTTGTTTTTTTTTTTTTTTACACTAGCAATCAAATTTTGGTTGTTGGACAACAATCAAAGTGTGGGCAGGTCAACCAAAAAAGCATGGCCATTAAGATGGTGATTCAAATTAGATTGTCATTTTTTAACAATTTAAATTTTTTAAAGTTTTTTTTCATACACTAGCGATTGAATTTAGGTCATTAAACTGCAACCAAAATTTAAACAAGTCGATCAAAAAATCCTAGCCATTGAAATGGTTATCGAAATCAAGTTGCTGTTTTTTAATTATCCAATTTTTTTTCTTGCACTTGTGGTCGGATTTCAGTTGCCAAACTACGACAAGGTGTGGATAGGTCAACCAAAAATCTTGGTCATTGAAATGGTGACTGAAATCAAGTCACCATTTTTTAATAGTTTAGATTTTTTATTAGTTTTTTTTCCACACTCGCAAAAAATCTTGGCTATTGAAATGATAATCCAAATCATGTTGTTATTTTCTTATGGTCCAACTTTTTTTTTTGCATTAATGACTAGATTTAAATTGTTGGATTATGACAGCATATGTGCATGTTGATCGAAAAATCTCAACCATTGAAATGGCAATTGAAATCAAATCATTATTTTTTAATAGTCCATATTTATTTTTATTTATTTATTTGCGCTAACAACTGGATTTAAGTCATTGGATTACGATCAAGGTGTTGACACACTACTACAAAAGTGGGGTGCAATTTATGTGCTTAAATTACTATGGGACCTTAAAAATGAAATAACTTCATTACATTTTATGGATTTCACCCTAGTGAAAGTTATTTCACTATAATATCATCATGTAAACATCATGTTTCATTAATAGTTAACATAATTCACTATCATAATTTACTATAGTAAATAGGTTTATTTTTATGTTTTTTAAAAATATTTTATCTATGTTATTTTATAATATACTTTATATTATTATAGGTTATTTAAATTATTCTAACTTATATTTTATGTTATTATACATTATTATAAATTATTGTACCTTAAACTATTATACGTTATTTTATTTTAATGTATCTTAACTAGTTTATTATAAGTTTTTAATTATTCTAAATTAAATTATTCAACTAACTTTAGGCTACACCGTAGGTTATTTTATTTTAAATTAATATATGTTATTTCAAATTACATTTTAAGTTATTCAAGGTCATTCTATTTTATGTTATTATAAATTATTTTATCATAAGTATAATAACTTAAAATAATCTAAAATATAATATAATGACTCGAGGTAAAAATAATTTAGAATTTAAAAAAAACCTATGAAAAATAATTTTAAATACCCTACAATATAATAATTACCAATAGCCTATGATATTATAACATAAAATATCCAACAATAACTTATAATACAATAACCATTAATAAAATAACCACCAATAAAATAATCACCAATGGTTTACAACGGAATAACCACCAATATCCAATAACAAAATATCCACCAATAGCCACTAATATAATAACCATTAATAACCACCAATATCCAATAAAAAAATATCCACCAATAGCTATTAATATAATAACCACCAATATCCAATAACAAAATATCCACCTATAGCCATTAATATAAGAACCATCCATAACCACTAATATAATATTAATTAATAACCACCAATATCCACCAATATAATAGTCACCAATAGCCACTAATATAATAGCCATTAATAAGCATAAATATCCACCAATAAAAGTTCCATCAATAACCATTAATAGAATAACCATTAATAGTCATTCACAGAATAACCACCAATAGTCATTTATAAAATAACAACCAATAGCAATTAATAAAATAACCACCAATAGTCATTTATAAAATAACAACCAATAGCAATTAATAAAATAACCACCAATAGTCATTAATAAAATAACAACCAATAGCCGTTAATAAAATAACAACTAATAACCACCAATAGCCACCAATAGAATAAGTATCAATAGCCATTAATAACCACCAAAAGCCCTGATAAAATAATAACCAATAGCTATATATTAGAATTGCTTAGGATTGCCAAAAATAATATAGGGTGAAGTAATTTATAATAAACAAAAATAACTTAAGGTGAAATAGCCTATAATAACCTAGAATTACCAATAATAACATAAGATGAAATAACCTTCAATAGCCAAAAGTAACTTATAATAGTTGCAAGTAGCCTAAACTGAAATAATTTACAATAGCCAAAAAAACTTACAATAGCTAAAAATAACCTAAAGTGAAATAAGTTAAAATAACAAAAAAAACTTAAAATAACCAAAAATAGCCTAAAGTGAAATAACCAAAATAACCAAAAGTAATTAAAAATGGCCATAAATAACCGTAAATAATGTAAGGTGAAATAATTTAAATTAATGAAAAATAATCATATAATAATTGAAAGTAGTTTAACATAAGTAGTATTATTATATTAACAAAATAATTATCCATTTATTATATAAAAAATTCAAATGAATGGTCATTGAAATGTTATTAAATAATGATATTCAACTTTTTTTTTTGTTCAAATGATTTTAAAGTTTGAAAAGGAAATAAATGTAATTATGTACATTATTGAATTTAAAAAAAAAATAAAATCAAATAATTTCATTTGAATAAAATATCAATAAAATATGAATTTTCAAAGTTTATGTTTTTATAATGTTTAAAATGAAGTATTTGATAAATAAAATGTAATGTAACATATTATCACAACAAGTGGGGTGGCTTGATGTTAAAAGTGTTTGCCTCCATTCCAAAGGTCAAAGGATCAAACCTCATGAATGGTGTGTGTGTGTGGCCAACAATGGTGTGTTGATCGAATATTCTTTTAACGAATTCTGAAAATAGGTGCTTAAGTTGATTACGTGGCCTATTTACCTAACCTAGGTAGTGACACGTGTCAATAAATCATAAGTTAAAAATCATGAAATTAACAATAATATTATATATTAAATAATTAAATTTTAATTGATTTCCATGTTGGATAGTTAATTAACTAGTGAATGAATGGTTTGGTAAATTTGTATTTCACTTTAGAGTAACCTTGTTTCACTAGTATTAATGAAACAATTCATTCTCCATAGCAATTGTTCCCTATTCACTAGGGGTTTAAACAATTTCATTAAATAAAAATGTCCAAATTCACTCAAAATCTAATGAAACCCAAAGTGAACTAAGACGCATTTTGTAGTATTGACAAGTTGACTAAAGAATCTTGGCTTTTGAGATGGCGACTGAAATGAAATCGTTGTTTTTTAATGGTTCGAATTTTTTTCGTTTTTTTTTTCCACAATATTGACCAAATTTTGGTCATAAACTATGATCGAAATGTGGAAAGGTTGACCGAAAAATCTTCACCATTGAAATGGTGATTAAAATTAAGTCATTATTTTTTAACAATTTAGATTTTTTTCCAATTTTTTTTCTCATTTTAGTGATTAGATTCAAATCATTGGACTATGACAAAAATCGAATATGCAACTTTAAAAATATTTACCAAATGCACTATATTAAAGATCTTATTAATTCAAAAGAAAACACATGTGAATAAAAACATGTTAATACATTTAAACAAAAAATTCATGATGTTTCAGTAACACCATGTTTTTGTTATGAAATATTATGTTTCTTGAAACACCTTTAAATTGTTACAAAAAATAGCACATTTTTATAAATTGAAATGATACAACATAAACACTATGAGAAATCATGTTTGTCGAATATACAACTATCGTGCAACTATCCCTTGGGTATTACAACTAATGTCCCCCTAGAAATATGATGTATTAATAAATAAATTTCCATGTCATAAAATTAGTTAATTGTATTACAATCGCAAGTGAGTTGAAAATGGATCTTCTATATGGTAATTTATACACATCATACATACATATGTAGTCAACCATGTTTGATTTTTTCAGGGATTACATTGTAATTGCATGTGGCAACTACTCTAAATTTGTTATATATGTTCAAAACAAAGTTTTTTCTATAACATTATATGGTTATGTTCACACCTTTCCCATATCAAGTGTTTTGGGGCATATTTATATTATATCACTTTCTTGTTTGAAGCTTGTGAACTAGTCATGTTCATGTTGATCGAAGAGGTTTCAACTCAATGAAAGTTATGTGGTTCAATTGTGTTATTACTATTCCTTTTAATCAACTGAATTTCATGCTTAATTCAACAAAAGTGTTGATTATGTAGACCTAATTGACATGCCTTGATAATTTTGTTTTGGAATAATAATAATTCCAATGAGTGGGTAAGGTTTGGCTGATTTCGGCTCTTAGCTCAGCCATGGCCTCACCTTGCTAGGCTATGGCATAGGTCAATAGGCGCTAAAATTGGCCAAAATTTGCCATTTTTTAACACATAAAAGTTTTAAACTTTTGATGTCTTTAGAGAAATTCTTGATTCTAAAATACACCTACATCTCAATAGAAAAGTATGTGTCTATAGGTTGTGACATATAATCACATGTGAACATTTGCTAGTTGGAGTTTAGTTTTTGAATTAAAAATATGAATCGAAACATTAGCCAAAAAACCCAAAGAATCCCAAGGTTGTTTGGGTTTTAATTATATAAATATGTTAACAAAGCAATGAAGCTTAACATTATTTTTTCCAAGAATCACAAATGTGCTTTGTTTTGAAGTTTCCTAAAATTGTAGCCTTTCATTTGCAACTTGGATCTTTGCTTTTTAGGGAGTATGACTATTGCTACACTTTCTTTAAAAATTTAAAACAAAGTTCACCATTATTTAAAGGTCGAAGGTTTCCTTTCGCTAATGATTAGGAAAATGGGATTTTGAAATCATGAAACCCTAATAAACTTTTTCTTAAAAGGGAAAAAACACCCACCCCAAAGGAGAAAGGAAGGAACAAATGTTTGCACAAATGAAGGCTTAAACCCTCAAATGCAAAAGAATAACTAGGTCATAAACCTTTCATAGGTCGCATGAGCAAATCCAACAAAGGGATAGACAAAAAAGTTGAAAGAGTGTCAAGACTAAAGCAAGACTCCGAAGCAACAATTCACCTCAAGATAGAAGCAACCTCCACTCCTTGTAGAATGATTGACACATTTTACTTATAAAATGAACATAATACCAAAACAAGGGGGACCTTTTAGAGGCCTTAATTGATCACATTATGTTAACACATGAATGAAAAAAGTCATTGATCTATTGTTGTAACCACCCAAATATCTCTATGGCAAGAAGGAAAAAAACATTTTGAAATGTTAATCATATTATAGCTTGTCTTTTGCCTTAGCTACAATGATCATAACTATTCCTTGAAAAATGGTTGCTTGTGAAATTCAATCCACTCAGATGATGATGACATCAGCCAATGTGCAAACACCATTTGAAATAAGCATAATATTTACACCCAAAGTGAAGACTAAAGGGAGGTTGACGAGAAAACATGTGTTTACTCACTAACATGAAACTTGACATCCTTGACAATGGACACAAAAAATAACATCATGGGTTGCAATGCATTTTCCTAATGAGAACAATTTAAAAAATAACAATTAAAAAAATGTACTCTCATCAAGTCTACCCCTATGTTAGATTTTTGCAATTGTTGTAATTTCCCAAGGTAAGGGCTGGCCATTATCTATCTTTCAATGCAATATAATTCTACCAATCTATGAAATGTGAAAGTTCAGAAATGTAATACATATTGCACTTTGTAGCTTGCAAACCTTCACTATAACCAAAATTTCAAATATGTAAATTTTCCATGATTTGAATTATCGATTTTCCATTCTTTTAAAATTATGGAGTTTTTTGTTTATGTTTGAATTATATTCAAACATCTACATTACAGATATATTTACTTTGAATATATATCTGTTATATACAATTATACATTTAAAATATTTTGACTATTATTTCTCTTGTTCTTTTTTATAAAAAACAATTCAACTACATTATTTTTTTAAACCCCTTTTTCCGTACTCTTTTATGTTTCCATTTATGTGAGCAACACCAAAAATCAATAGCTCAATGACTAGACCATGCCCTTATATCATGAGTGAAAATAATTTTAATTGAGGTGAAAAATAGTTGTGTAGGGAATTTGGGATTTTTAAGGGAATGTGTCATTTCTTTCTTCACAATGCATCCTAGCAAAATACGCAATCATGAATGATGATCCATCACTAGATATTGTTCTATTGCTCTAACCACTTAATTGTCTAGTTAATTGTCTTATATGTGCTTCAAGAACTATTTAATGGTGGATGGTTTAGTAATGGTGTTTCCACCATATATCTTAATGAAATTTACTTGGTTGGTTGTGTGAGTCATCTTCCATTTTCCACTTCGTTGAACACCTAGTGATAGGCCTTTCAATAATTCAACAAATTTAAAATTTCCCATATGGTTGGTGAACCTCCTTTACATAAGGTTGGCGGTGATCATTTAAAATGAATAAAAAAAATTCAATTCCGTGCTTTTCAAAATTTGGCAAATCCCAAAAATTTAGTCAATTTTACACTTTAAAAAAAAAATCTTTCCCCAAAAGAAAACTCCAATGTTTTTGTTCCAAAAAAAAATCATAGGTTGACATAATGACCATGAAAGAGTAAGGTTTAAATTGTCTAAAATATGCAATTTTGCAATATAAAAGTCAAGTTAGTTATTAATCCCTTCAAATGTGGTCTTGACTTTGTCACCTTCTTGAAGGGGGCAATATTCATATGATAATTGAAGTGTAGAATAGATTAAAAAATATTTCACTTCTTGGCATGGCCAAGGACCAAGAGAAAGTTTCCCTTGTAACTGGTGTGGCATATTTAGACAAAGTAAGTTTCCTTTGTCTACATGCATGTGTTGCTTGACAAGCTTGTAAGCCTCACACATATAGGTATTTTGTTTAATCCAATAGTGGACAATATCTTGTTACACATAATTATTATGGGAGCATATTTGCTTTTCAACAACCCCACCAAACTTGGTTCTCAAGTGTCTTTCAATTTGGCAGTTTTCTCCTAAAACATTAGCAAAATTAGCTGAATTTAGTTGCAAAAAACTGACCTAATTTGATTCTTGTCCTTTTTGAAGAGTCAAGTTTTCTTTGTGAAATTCATTATTCATTTCGTGGTGAATCTGAAATGTTCATGATATGGAATTGGGTTTGAGGTGTTGTAAGATGAACATGTGAAATTTGCAATTCAATCAACTCACAATTGAACATGAAATTACATAAGCCAAAAACTGGTCACAGGAATTTCAGAGATTGAGTCATGGAGCTGAATTCAAGTTTGCTCTAGGTTTTAAACAAAGGCAAACAAGCAATGTGCTCTCATTTCTAGAATCGCTTCAAGCCTGGAGCAATGCATTTGTGACATCCACAAAAACAGAGAATCCAATCCTTCCCGTTCTCACCCTTTTCACCAAAGATGACAACTAGCTAGCACCCATGAATTTGTGCTGTAGTAAATCCAATCTCCCACAAGATCAAAGCCTTGGAAGAAAAAACATGTTTTTTGTTGAACCTAGTCAAAACAAAGAATCACAATGTTTTTGGCCAGGATTTTAGCAGGTGGGTTTTTAATAAACATCCCAACCCAATTTGTGGAATTTAGCTCTTTTGACAGGTTCCGTCATTTGTGACCCTAGAATGCTGTTTCAAATCATGACATCGATCATGATTCTGAAAAATCAAGTGCACAAAAGAATTGGAGAAGCAAGGATGATCATCACACCAATCTCAAGAATCAAGTGACCTCAAAACAGAAGCCATTATTGAGTTTCAAAACAAAATTGACAGGTTTCTTCTATATTAGCCTTCAATTCAAGATATGATGAGCTTCACAAGCAAATGGGAAAATTCCTGATGGTGCAAAACTTCAGAAACTAAAAAAAACTACAATTCCTGATTGATGGATGCTGGGTGCAAATCTTAATATTCTTTTCCACATTGCAGCAATTGCAATCAGAAACCATTTCTAACAGATAGAAACAGGAGGAATTGGAACAAATATAATTTCAACACTTTGGAAACATATAAGTGCATATGTTAAGACGCAAACAATTGGGCATAAGTAGTCATGTTGCTCCTTGGCAACAAGCAGCAATCTCAGTGCTTCTAGCACACAATTTCATCAAACCACAAAAAACATCTTGCTACTGTGGGGCCCTTTGCTGTCCAATTGACATGCAAATTGGAGTTTGTATATATCCATTCACATACCTGAAGAAATGGAGAAAATATCATTTCCATTCTCCACTTTAGTGTTAGCAGACCTCTTCAAATAGGTAACCAAGGTGGTGGCTATGGAAATCCAAGTTGATATCATTCTTCATTCCCAAATGGGTTGGGGATGAAATCAATGTAGAAATAGTGGTTCTAGCTCACTGGAGAAAATTGTGAAGCGAAGTTCTTCATGGGTCCAGGGGTAGGGGGCACAGTATGGTTGCATCATCACTGAGTTGCAGAAAACCTGTAAACAGGAAGGATCCAAGTTTTCCTTTTGCAGACAGGAATCAGATGCCAACACGATTGGCAGAAAACAACAACAAACAAGCCCAGCCCTCAGATGAAAGCAGAAGCCCCAAAGAGAGAAATCTTCGAAGAGAGAATGCAAGCAACAAATGCAAAGGCTAACTCAAACAATGTAGCAACTAAAAAGAAGAAACAAACAATGTAACAACCAAAAAGTCTTTCTTTTTAGTTCAGCAATAACTCCTCATTCAAGGATGATGAGTTCCCAACAACACATGAGAAGAATTTCAAGCTCTCTGGGGTGGTGCTATTTATTTTTCCAAAGTGAAGCTTACTCTCTCCCAAGTGTACACAAAGCAGCATAGAAGAAGAGAAGTAAGAGCACCAAGCTCATGGCATGAGTCAGGAATTTTGTAAAGGAATTTATGTAAATCTATAAGCGATTCTGCACATGTATGTACAAACGCTACGAATCCGGTAATGCCAGAGATGTCATCACAAGAATTTTGTATCAAGAATTTTCTGGTGTAGCGGTGGTGGTTGCAGTGGGGGATGTGGGGGGGATGGATTGACAGCTTCTTATCTCAGATTGAGTCTTCTTCTTCCGTCAAATCCGAAGACCTAGATTTCCACACCAACGGTTTCAGAGTTGTTGCCATGGTACTGTTCCTCCTCCGATGGCTCCTTGAAGAATCATCTGACCTTGAAATGTTACTTGCTGTGGCTCTGAGGGACGAGCTTCGCGACAAGCTCTTGTGCAAGCTGTGACACTCAGAATTCGTGGGGGGTGGTGGATCCAATTGACTTGATTGCCTGCATGTGCTGTGGCTCCTTCCCAATGCAACGGTAGTGCTGCCTTTGTCTTTTGCCTGATGGGTGGTGGTGCGGCTGCTGCTGTTGCTGCTCAAGTTCTCTGATGTATTGCAATCTGTTTTCTTGAAGGTGGAGTAGTGTTGTTGAAATGTTGCTTGAGAAGAAGAAAAAGAAGAAGATCCAACAAGCTTTGTGCTTGTTGTGTCTGGAGTATCCTCTTGAGTCATCATCCCCTGCTGCTGATCAGTTCTCTGCTGCAACTTCTTCCCCGTTTCATGGATGTTACTCCCTTTGTAGCTTACCGGTCTCTGCAGCAGATTGGGTACAACGACAGGTTTCAATTGAGAGGTGGTCTGAGATCTGTTCTCCATCAGGTGCTTCCAGAGCTCTGGATACTCATTAGCATCATCATCATCATCATCATCCTCCGATTCATCATCATCTGATTCCTGCTCATCACTTGATGATTCTCTACTCCCAACAACACATCGTTGTCCTCCTCCAGCAGCCACAGAACTCTTTTTCCCTGCCCTGTCAGAGGAAGAAGCCACCATAGTAGCAGCTGCCAGCTCCAAACTTTCCTTCCCATTATTGCATCCTCCCAATCCAGCTGTCTTCAAAATGTGCAACATACCAGGAGAAAGCTGCTTCCCACGGCTTGAAGGAGGAGTACTGCTGATGACCTGAGAAGACAGATCCATGGTCACTGCAGCAGTCCTCATCACTTGTAGCTCTTGTCCAGTTAATGATGTCTGGTTGATGGTGCTGCTGCGGGAACTGGTTTCTGGAGCACCTGCACTTGCTGCCACATTGCCATGAGCAGCAGCTGCTGCAGCAGCATTGGTGCCAGGACTACTACATCTCACTGTCAATCTCCCCAAGCCTCCCAGTCCTGCAGTCTTCAGCTGGTGCAGGACTTGTGCGGGGACATGGGTCTTGGGCAGTGGTGTCGAGGAGGAGTCCACCACCTTGTTGGAAGCAGCAGCAGCACATGGTTGTCCCTGGATGATGGAGAGATCAGTGTCCATGAACAGAAAGCGCTCAAGAGTTTCAACATCTGGGACATGATGAGCTTGTGTGCCACTGCTCTTGCTTACCACCAGTGGCTTCATTGTCTGCTGTGCTGGTGCTGCTGGTGCTTCTTCTTCTGCTGCTGGTGCTGCTGCTAGTGCAGTTTGTTGTCTCTGTAGCTTAGCTTCCATGGCAGCAAGCTTGAAACGCTCTTTCAATTGGTCTTTCTGGAGCTTTAGACACTCCTTCTCGCGTTGCATCTCTTGCTCTCTCTTCACAGCAGCTGCAAACCCACCATCCTGTGAAGGTGGTGCTGTTGCTTCGTTCCATTCCGGTCGAGCTTCGTACTCCCTCACCCATGCAGCCCAGCGATCCTCCTCCTCCTTCTTTGCTGCTTTGTTGTTGCTGCTCGGGATCTTGGTTCCCCTTTGGAGCTCCGCACCTTCCTCTTCTCGGGTCCTTGTTGTTTCCTGTGCAGCACTTCTTCTTCTTGAGCTCCAGACCCGCCGAACCTCACTCTCTCCGCTCCATTCGCCCAAATGCTCATACCGTTGCGCAGCCAAACCCGGTGCCGCAGCAGAGGTGACAGAGTCTGCGGCAACGATGTTCGGGACGCGGATCCAAGCCCCAGCAGGGGCGTCTTGTTCGGGGCGGCGATTAGCAGGAACAACGCCGCCATCTGCTGCTGCTGGGCCTCCTCCTCCTCCTTCTTCCCTTTGAGCTTGCAGCTTCTCGATCTGCGGGCCGATGCTGAGGAGCGCCGCCACGCAGAGAGCAGTGGACATGAGCAGAGGTGAGAAGTAGACCAAGAGCGGGTAGAAGGGCGGCGTCAGGAGCAGAATCACTGCGCCTGTGATCAAAGGATTGTGCCACACTATCGACACCATCTCCATGGCACCGTTACTGCTGCTGCTGCTACTGCTCATCTTCCTCCACATTGCTTTCTCTTGCGACCCTCCCTCCTTTTGCTCGCTCCCTCCCTCCCTCCCTCCCTCTTGCAACCAAACCCACACGGAAGCAGCTCAGGTGCTCCGCCAGGGGAACAAACCCACCCAGCCACCCACTTTCGCAAAAAGAATCTCTCTCTCTCTCTCTCTCTCTCTCTTCACATTTCTCTTCTCTCCTCTTCTTCTC
>Ga0209208_10011039_pt1 | contig 11624 bp, 9 predicted proteins | sample S1TSphfallax_3_FD_187694 | JGI IMG/M metagenome (GOLD analysis project Ga0209208, IMG submission 187694) | Host-associated microbial communities from peat moss isolated from Minnesota, USA - S1T2_Fd - Sphagnum fallax MG (SPAdes) (version 2) | ecosystem: Host-associated > Plants > Peat moss >...
AAAAAAAAAAAAAAAAAAAAAAACAGAAAAAACAAAAGAAAGAAAAAACGCAAAACGCCTCCGACTCTTCCGCGCACAATTTTTTTTTCGATGGACAAAAAATTCTGTTGTGGAGGTACGAGGACGACGACGACGAGGACGACGGGGATTGTTCTTCGCAGCGGCATTTGAGGAAGAGTAGCCATGAACTTCTTCTTCTTCTTCTTCTTCTTCTTCTTCGTTTGAAGCATTCATTCAGCGAGAAAGAATAGTCTGGTGACTGAGACTAGTCAGTCAGTCGTGAATGCAGCGGCAGCAGGCGGAGGCAGCATGAGATCGTTTAAGAAGTTCCGGGATTATGCGCTCCAGTCGCACAACAAGAGCAAGGAGAAAGCGGGCGGCGACCCCAATCTCCAGCATCTACTGCAACCTACACCGGAGCTCGATGAAGTCACCAGAGGCTTGCAGGTGCCCCAAGCTCACATCCTTCCCTTCCCATTCCATTCCTTCGTTTCTCAGTCGAGTTGTACTTACTTGTTTCCTGATCCTTTGCCGCTGCCATGTTTCTTTCTCCCCCCTCCCCTCCCTTTGGGTGTGTTTCTTGAGCTGGGTTTTGCTTGTATGAGCTTATTAGGGTATTTTACAGCTTCACTTGGGATCTTGTTGGATGATGGGTGGGTGGGCTCTTCTTTTGTATTGAAGAATCAAGATCTGATGAGCAGACCCATCATCTTCTGAATGACCTAAACATCATCTACTGCTGAAGGAGGGAGGAGGATCTTCAGATGTTCATTGTTGATGAAGGAAGGAATGATCATGATGCATGATGCAATTGGATTTAGTTTCTTCTGGAGATGGACATTTTGTACAATTGTGTAGTTATGTTGTCATCATTGTTGTGTGCTGGGAGTGTGCTGGTTGGTTGTGTATAATATAAGATTGTGAAATTTGTGTATGTGTAGGTTGTGCAAGGATTGCAGCGTCGATACAAAGGACTTGTCAGTGTATCTTCCCAAGTCTCAAGTTGTGCTTCTGGTGCGTATACGCATTGTAGCTCTGAGAGCTATTACAAAGTTTCTACACAACATTGTACTCGCTTGTGGTTCAAGACTCTTTTTTGCTCAATGTCTAATCTGTATTATCATGATTACTTGTGGCTGCTGCAGGCCTGTCTGTTGCAGTAGAAGAAATGGCAACCTACCTCATCAACTCATTTGGGCAACTTGATGAAGAAGAGATTGGTTAGTCATTCATCTTCCTCTTCTCAATATTGAAGGCTCAACGTATTTGGTCATCTTGGAATTGGAACCTATTTTGTTGCATAACATTTGGTGCACCACATAACCAAGGAACAAATCCATCCATCTGTGTGAAACAAAAACATGTGGTGAAGCTTCTTCTAGTGGAATCTGGCAGCAGACACTGGTCATCATGAGTACAAGCTTTGATGGTGCCTTTCTATCTGATGTTTTATCTTTCTTGCATGCCTTCTTCCAACAAATCTTCTATCTCAGGAAGGTTTGGTTTCTCTTGTTGAAGCTCAAATGCATCTGCATAAAAGGGTGCTTTCTGTGGCTGGGTTTTGTTGTCATCCTAGAATGATAGATTATGAAAGTTTGTTCGAACAGATTTCATTTTGTTTGCTACTCTACTGTAAGGGAAACTCACTCAGGAGCTCTCTTGTTTGGTGTCAGATTCTGAGTGATCATTCACCATCTAATGATGCTCCATGTCTGTTGGGGTTTCCAGGGAAGGTGTTCAAGATTGTTGGAAGCGTGCAGTATGAAGTTTCCAAATCCTTAGATCTCTATGTAAGCAGCAGTAGTAGTTTTTTTTCTTGCCTTCTGCTGCTTGTCTTGTGTACAAACCTCAGGTATTTGATACCAGGGGATGATAATTCTTTAGAATTGTAAGCCTCCAATTTTGTTCAGGAATGCATGATGGGTGCCTTGCTCTATCCTTTCTATTCTATTCAGATTTGGATCTTAGGCTCAAAAGTTTGTTCCCTAAACCTGGAGAGATATGAATTTTCAGGCTTCCCATGTTGCCAAAACTGTAACAACACCAACAGAAAATCTCATCAGCGAACTTCAGGCTGTCGAGGTTCGTTCCTGGGTGATAATGTACATTTTTTGCTGGAAGCCCTAGTGAGAGACTTGGAGGTTGCAGTTGTGATCTTTTCACAGCACACTTACTTGCAGCTCTGTAATGGCAGCTGACCCTAATAGGATTTGTGTACATAGCTCAGTTTATATTGTTGAGGGTATGATGGTTTGAACTCTCATCTGTGATTGATAAAGTTCAAGTTCATGCTTTCTGTTGGTCAGTGTGCCTTGACTTCTTGTGTGTGCCTGTTTTCTATTCTCTAGTGATGAAGTCTTCTTTGATATTGTGGGCTTTGTGTTGATGCATGGTTTGTCAGTGGTGGATTGTTTTGTGAGATGGTGGCAATGTCCCACCCGACAACTAGTGTTGTTGGTCTGTTAATTTCGCCAGGTGGTTTACTTGTTGACAGGGGACTAAGAAACAGTATGATGAAAAGAGGCAAGGAAACGACACCCATTGAACTTCTACCCCCCAACTTTTGGTTGAATTATCTTCTTGCACCAACTCCCATAACTTTTCAATTGATGAAATCTAGTGAACAAAAATCAACAGAACAGCAGTTTTGAGAGAACTTGTCCCACTCAGTGCTGTCACCCTTCAATCTTTACAGATGACCTACAAATTGTTGTTGGAGCCATCAAAGGTTGTTCATGTGATGTCAACAGCATTTATTGTGTGTTGTTGCAATATGACAAAAACTGATGATGTGCAGACAAATTTTTGACCAACATCGAATGCGTGTTGCAAGAGGGAGGCTAAAAAAGGGTAAAGGGGACACTCAGAATAAAGTGGATGCCCAGAGTGATCAAGAATTACAAGCAGCAAAAGAAGATTTTGATAACGTTTCTAGGTTTCTGAGCTGTCGCTTGATCTCTTTAGAGCAGGGGCGTGCACAGAGCCTCATTGCTCAGGCTGCTCGTCACCATGCTGCACAGGTAGGTACTCTTGCTTCTCTCATGTCATAGTGTTCAATTAAACTAGAAAGAAGCCATGTTCTTAATGCAGTAGATCCTTAAAAGGATGATAGGGTGCAATCCCAGCAGTAAATTGCACATTTGGGTGCACAAGAAGGTGAAGGGACTGGTAGCTTGATACTCTCATTTTAGATCATTTCATACATTTTTTACTTGACATCTTGCACCCAACTGAAGAGGTTTTTTTGCTGGTTTGATCAGATGCATCTTCTGACCAGAGGACTTACATCTCTCCATGGAATTGAGCCATTTATGAAGCAAATCAGCCAGGAACACAAGATTGATCGGAGGCTTAGTTCAACGGAGAAAGGGTTGTTTGATGATGCAGATGATGATGAAGCAGGTTCAGTTGTTGATGTTGACGACGGCTCCTACACTGATGACCATGAACAAGAACATGAACAAGAGCTGGATGACGGGCAGGATTCAGGCTCTGAAAGCTTTGTGCATGTAAGTACAATTTTGTATGAAACTTAGTGATGACCACAATCAATAGGCAGCAGAATAATGTAGTAGTGCCGGATAGTTGGAGTTACAGCTACCATGGTTATAAAACAATGCCCTGTGATAATGCTCTGTCTGCTGTGATTTTTTATTTTCTTTTAGGAGGATAGAATTGCAGTCAAGTGGCAGACAAACCTTGTTGGAATGTTGAGGTTGCTTAGAAAATGGGTGTTTGAATTTCACACTCACAAATGCCTGTGTTCCCCTGTTCATGCAGGAAGCTGGTGCACCCGTGGACTTGTCACAAGAATGGAATTCTCTTTTAGAAGCAACAGTCAGGCACAGCCAGAATGGCACCTATGCCAATGATGATGACATCTACTCTCCAGTGCATCATCCTTGGAAAGAGAATGGCAGTAGATCGGCACCTATTTCACCCCTGGTTGTCGCTCCAGGAGTGGATAATATCCAGGAAATTGATGTAGATTCACCTGATCAATTTATTTCAAGGCCTCCTCCTAAAAGGTCTCCACCAATGCCTTCCAATGCCAACAGAGGATACAGCTCCAGCGGGGGAGGTATGCATCATGACATGCTTGCTCTTGAGTACTATCCCTTAACATCTGGCCACAGTCCAACAACCCATGGTTTAGAAACAACAGCATCGTCTCATTTGCAGAGCTCCATCCATGTGACACCACCACCACGGGTTCATGGACAAACAACTAAAATGGGTGTCCCAATGTTGCAATCATTTGAGCCACCCCCGAATTCATGGCCCATGCCATTGCCACCGGAATCAACAACATCCCCCCCCATTGTCAACTTTGGTGCACCTCCTCTTTCCTCCTCAACCTCAAAAGGTTTTGTCACATTGAGCAGCAGCTCCATAGCACCATCTCAGAACAAGAAAAGGTACAGTCATTCTGGACCTTTAATATCTCCAGCTGCTCCATGGTACCGTTCCACTGTAACCAGCAGTGGACCGATTCCGTCAAAAGTTTCAAACAGTGGGCCTTTGGCGTCGTCTCTTGTGAACCACCGCCACCACCATAGTTCTGGACAAAAGCAGTCTCCAGGACGACCCGCATATATTTCCCCACAAATATCTCCTCCTACTTCCCCACCAAAGATGTCAACAATACAAATCAGTGAGCTCCACAAGCTTCCTCCGCCACCTCTTAATGCCAGCAGCTCATCAATGGTGGCAGCATGTGCTCCAAGCCCAATTGCACACTCTGCTCCTTTGACTAGAGCTGCCCAGTCAGATCATGTTAACAGTACTCTAAATGCCTCCCCACTCCCCTTGCCTCCTCTCAATGATGTTACTACAGGCAACTTCCCAACAGGAGGAAGAGCAGCTGTCAAGTTGCATAGGCAGCAACGCTCTATGGGCCCATCAATCACAGAACTTTCACAGGTGACTGAGGAGGAGATCCCTTTCACATCATCTCGATGGGAAGAGACTGACACTCAAAAGAAGCAACCATCAACTGCTTCTTGCCAACAAAATCAAACAGGCACTTCTGGCTCGTCATTCCAGGTTTGTCCTTTGTGTTGAGGCCAAAAAAGCAAAGGAATGTGAAACATCATCTTTGCCATGATGCATTTGTCTGTCTTTTTGAGGATGAGGATTTTACAGTTTCTGGTAAATTTCTTTGTGATTCTGGATCAGTTTTGGGACCTGATGAAGTGGGGTATTTCATAGAGGTGAGCTTGATGGATTGGCTGCTATGGTGAACCTGCCTTCTTTCTCTAGCAGCTGGTTCTCTGACAATAGTGGTGAATTGATCTTCTCAGGTTCCTAAGCTCCAGAGGAGTGCTTCAGGTTCTGGAGGGACTGGTGTGTCATGGGGTGTTACAAATTCTTCTGCACTGCATTATAAAGCACCAGCAAAATCACACTTTGGATCAGTGGATATTTGCATGTGGAGGATTAGCACATCGCGGCATTCTTCTTCACCTGGTCAAGCATCAGCTTACTCTGTCACATCACCTACAAGTGGTAAGTGAATACCACACATTTGTGGGCTTTGTGGACAAATTTTAGGGTTGGATGTGGCTTCTGTCAAGACAAAGATAATCCCTTCAGTAGGAGAATACTACTATGTCTATAAATGGCTTATTGATGTTACAGGCAGAGTTAGAACATCTGAAACTCTGGATAAGTCTATATTTTATACTGGAATGAGAAATGATTCATTTAGGCCTGTGCCTTATTTGGATGTGTTGAGCTGCAGCTGTCTATAATGTGAAGGAGAAGGCTCAAGCAGGGAGTGCTTTTGAACATGGTAGGCGGTCACTGGATGGTAAGGTGCCAGCAAATGCCATTGACTCAAAATGGTCAAACTGGAGCTAGTTTTCATCAAGGAGAGAGATCTCTTACCTTCCTGGAAGTGGGCAAGCAACATAGAAAACCAAAGTCAAGATGGTGATGCCCTTCTGAAATTACTGTGAGAGTTGAAGTCTTTCCCCATGTGAGGTCCACATCCTGAATGTAGAGCTAGTGGGTGTTACATCTTGCTCCATATGCTGGGTAAATCTTGTTACTATATCCCTCCCTTTTCCTTATATATATATTGCTTGCTCTCATAGCCACCCAGAGCACATGTGCAATCTTTAGTCAAATGTCCAGTTTCTCATTGATGAAGGTCGGCCTTGGTTTTTCCATCTCATGTAATATTGCCAACTAACAAAAATTGAAAAATCTTGACATCTCCTTACTTGCAAGTTCTCACAGTGAGGTTTGGTTTCTGAGTCTGAGGATCCATCATTGTCAACTTGGTGTACCTCTCTCTAATGGGTTGCATTGCTAACAACAGAAGCACTGGATTGCCAATGTTATCTAGTTTGTATACCATATGAGACAGAAGGTGACAGGAGAAACTGCATGGATTTACATAACTAGCACTGGAGGCTTGCCATTCCCCACAGGCTTCATATTGACAAGTTGCAAATGTAACAACAGACTAGCTACCTAGCAGCTTGCTTGCTCACTTGCACTTTTGAACACAAACTGAGTACCTACATACCTACTTGGAAAGATGTGTTGTTTGAGAAACAAAATTATGTAATAAAAGAAAACAGCATAAATCAGACAAAACTCAGAGTCTACAACAGAGATGTAGAGGAGCTTAGAATCACTGCCTTTCGAGCTTTACTGTTGTTTATTCAAATTCACAGGAATGAGCACTGGAACTTACTGTTAAACTTTAGCAACAAAGCTATGGCTTAGATATGTATGGCCTGCCTGTGAGGACATTGGAAAATCCTTCACATCAGCCGCCACTGATGGGTGGAATTAGGGCAAGCTCATCACCATCCTTGACAAGCATGGGTGGTGCATTTTTATCAACATAACTATCATTCAATGCAAGAGTCAAGCAAGAAGCAAGAGATTTGAGTGCAGGGAACCGAGTTAGGATGTTCTCCAAGCATTGTGCTGTTGTCCAACCATCGTCAATGTGAAGAGACACTTCCGAAACTCCTCCTGCCAGCTCCCTGGCATGGGCAAATAACAGAGCTCTTACCGTAATCTGCTTTTTCTCCGTCCTTCCGCTAGGACTCCCTCCTTGCCGCCGCCGCTGTTGATGATGAGCTCCTCCTGCCTCCTCCTCCTCCTCTCCTGATCTTTCTACTTCATTTAGCTCCATTGTTGTTGCTCAATGCCTGCGATTCCTGGATTCTAAACCCTAAACCGTAAACCTGAGCTTCAATTGTTTTCTTCTCTATGGCTTGCAAGAAGCTCGTTGCTCTCAAAACTTTACATGTTTTAAATCTCTTCTTCTATGGGGGTTGGGAGAGAACTTGGGTGCTCAATTCTTCTGTCAGGAGGAAGAATAACTAACCTTGGATGCGCAAGTCTGCTCTTCTTCAACAGCAAGAAGACAGCTTGGAAGCTCAATCCTCCTGCTCTTCTTCTCTATGTCAAAGATGAGAACAAATTCGTAGAAGAAAAAAATTGATACTCAATTTCTGCTCTTCTTTTTACAGCAAGAAGAAGACAACTTTGAAGCCCAATCCTCCTCTTCTCTATGGCAAAGATGAGAAACTTTTATAGAGGAACTTTTGATGCTAAATTTTGGAATTCTTGAACTGCAAGAAGGAGACAATTTAGAAGCTCAATTCTGCTCTTCTCTATGGCAAGATGAGAAACTTTTGTAGAAAAACTTGGATGATCAATTCTGCTCTAGCTTTTTAAGACCAAGAAGAAGACAACTTTGAAGCCCAATCCTCCTCTTCTCTATGGCAAAGATGAGAAACTTTTATAGAGGAACTTTTGATGCTAAATTTTGGAATTCTTGAACTGCACGAAGGAGACAATTTAGAAGCTCAATTCTGCTCTTCTCTATGGCAAGATGAGAAACTTTTGTAGAAAAACTTGGATGATCAATTCTGCTCTAGCTTTTTAAGACCAAGAAGAAGACAACTTTGAAGCTCAATTAGTAATTCTGCTCTTGCTTTTAAGAGCAAGAAGAAGACGGACACCTTTTCAAGCTCAATTCCCGTTCTCCTCTATGGCAAGACGAGATCTTTTTTTGGGTCCGCTTGATTTTGCTCCTCTCGATTAAAGAAGACTGCGCTACAATCAGCCAATTCCTGTTGTCCTCTTCCCCTTGAAGAATTCAACGTTGAGAGGCAGCCGAAGCTAGACCTAGTCCTTCACACCTGGAGTTACGCTAGGGTCTAGGGTTTAGGCACACTGAACATTCCAGAACTCCGGATAATTTTTTCTTCCCTTAACTCAGAGCCTCTGACACAGTTAAGTAACTTTTCGAAGTTAACTTACTTGTCTTTTCAAAGTAAGGTGACACTCGAGAGTGCATTCCATTACCCTCCAAAAAGTGCAAGCATTTTCCATCCTAAGTTGATTGACAAAAAGAGGTTTAGCCACCTCCCATTCCCAAAGCTGATATATTGCAAGTTGTTAATAGTTGAGTGAGGAAACTCAATATCCTTCCTTGTTTATGAAATTTAACCCATTTTCCATCCTACTAGGATTTTATTTTATTCAAAAAAATTTGGTTGTATTTTCATGTTCTTTTGTGGTTTGTCTTTTTTTTATAATAAAGTTTGATAGGGTTACATCATTTGAGGATGTGATGTTGTTATTACATTTCAAGCAACTCCACTAGTAGTGTGTCAAGTTGTGATCACCATGTCATAATCCATTAGTGTGCTCAATTTAATACCTTTGATGAGCAATTTTTTTCTTTTTAAAGACATAACATTGCCTAGCAATTTCATGTCAAGCAAGTTTACTATAGGTTTAGAAAACCCACATGTGCATGTGTCAATAGTGAAGGTCTTGTCACGAAAAGAAAGGGCAATGCCAAATCCACAACTACTATATTAATAACATGTTTAAGAACTAACTTTTGTGGAATTCCAAAAAAAAATGTAATAATAGTTCGACATTCAACTTGCTCTGACTTCTTTCTCTTGAGTCCACTTGTTGAATTATGGTAATTCTCGATCTCAACTCATAACCCCAAAGCGTGAAATCCTCTCAATTCCATATCTCAGTTTCAAGAAGTTGCACAAAGAAATAATGGCATCCCAAATTACCCATTACAAGGATGTCCCAACAATCACAAGGTTCTTCAAGTTACACATCATTTCCTTTTAAAACTCCCACTTGAGTGGGCACTCACTCCTTCTCGCACACACACCACCATTTTGTCCCAATAGTGCAACATTTTTCTCCACCCATACCAACTACCATAATAAAACCACTTTGGGAACCTTTTATTTTTCATTATTTTCCTCAACTAGACCCTACATTATGCAACATGATCTGTTTACATTTGAGAGAAGGCTATGGTGCAATGGAAGAATAAGGCCCTCTACTCTAAAAATTCCATGGAGTTAAGGCATTCCTCATTCACAAACCTCCTCCTTGGAACTTATTGTAGAAAAAACTCCCAATAAACATACATTCACAAACTTGAAACTACCAAGAAAAAAAATGCAAAAAATGCAAAAAAAAGAAAAAAACTCAAATTCTATTGCAAGAACTTAACTTCACAAGCCCCCTCATATATTGCAACGTTCACCCTCCATCAATCACCAGCTCCAAAACAATGCAAAATTCCCACTTGATCAACATCAAACACCATCACAACCATGGAGAAAGCAAAACAAAGTTCAACAAAAAAACAAAAAAAACAACAAATGAAGCATAACGGTTCCCTCAATGCTTCATGACAATCAATTGTCCTTTACTTTGGCATTTTCTGCCAGTCCAAAATATCACAACTCTTCATCCATTATGTTGTTTTTTCATCTAGACCTTTATTCGAGCCTTGTTCACATCAAAAAATAAGTAACACATTTTCAGGTCATAGTCCTACCAAATTCACATGAAAAACATCTCAACACAAGCCTTGTGTTCCTTCACACCTCTATTTGCATCCTTTGCTTTATGTTCTTTCATTCAAATGATGTATATGTTTGCATCTTTCACTTGATGTTTTCTTTTTTTCATTCAAACAACTCCATGTACACTTGTATTAACATTACAATTTAGAAGCATTATTTACATCTCAAAACATTGAAAGACAATGTAAATGTGAACTTCCATTTCAAGAATACATGCAAAGGACCATGGACTTGAAGAATGTGAATGCACATTTATCATTGAGTGGTTACTTGATAGATAGTGATGATTTGATACAACATCTATGGACAGAAGAAGGTATGTCACATGAACTAAAACAAACAATCATTGTTGCATTGCAACATTATTCATTACAACAAGCAACTCATCATGTAATGACTTCCCTTTTATGGTAGGTCCAAATTCTTTTTCCCTTACTAGATCTATAAATTATCGTTTAGATGTACACCCATCCATCATATGCACACACAATAGTCTAAATGTCATTCACACATTTGCTCAAGTTCAAGCCATAATTTTATGCCCAAATCCTATTTGAACTTCAATCAATTTCTAATCGTGAAGACACTCTCTATCTCATGTTAGTACATAATGGAACTTGACCAATTTTTCTTAGTTTTATATTTTCATCCTAACCAACACAATAGTCCTTGAGTTCTATTGTTCAATGTCACTTTTTCACTTTCAATCTAAATTTGATCCATCAAGTTTTGAGTACCACCTTATGAAGTTTCAAATATGATTGCTTTCATTCTTTTTAATCTTTTTGTACAAATTCAAGTTGAATTGTGTTACAAGTTGAATAGATTGCTTCCATGGACGGGCTTTGAGCACCTTTGTATAATATATATGTGTCATGAAAAACTCCATTAAATTCCATTACAAATGCAACATGAGAAGTTGGTTTGCTTGAAGGCACATTGGGAAAGAAATGTGGGTGTTGGTGTGAAAGTTTGAGATGATGACGATGATTCCAATGCATTAGATGTAGCAATAGAATTGGTTGCAAAACTTGGGGTCACATCCTAGCTCAAACAACAGTGCAAGTTGTGCATCTATTTTACATTATGTTGTCACATTATTTTATTATTTTAACACATGCTAGCATACCAACAACATTATAAACAACACAAGGGTAGATTGGTTTTTGAAAACCATTGTCTTTTTCAATTTCACTAAAGCCATGACTATTGTGGCACAAGCTTGTGCTCCAAGTACTTCCTCCCTTGCCTTCACACTATGGTCTATTTGTTGTTACCATGCATTCATAAAGCTTTAGAGCTTAATGCACACCTTTTGCAACTTTGATTATAACATTGTCCTTGATGTTCATAGCTTCACTTGTTCAAGGTCACTTAATTATAGTGACCTTCACTTCTCAATTATTTGACCATTGAAAAACCACTTTGAATAGGAACCAATGACAGAGGAAAGTGAAAATTTGTTTATTTCCTTGCTTCACCCTATACAATGCAACATTTTTTATAATGTGTCCTCTTCTAATATCTTTGATTTGTTCCAACACAACCACAAAATGCATAAATTCCAATAAATATTAACATATCATGTTTGACTAGTGGGTACCCGTTAATTGTTTCAACCAATTAATAACTCTGATATTGTATGATGCAAATTAGCCAAATTTGAGAGGTGATTTTTGTCAAGGGTTGAAAGATTTCTCTGTTCCCTTTCTAAAGGAGTCCATCTGTAGTTTTTTCTAG
>Ga0209208_10011040_pt1 | contig 11621 bp, 10 predicted proteins | sample S1TSphfallax_3_FD_187694 | JGI IMG/M metagenome (GOLD analysis project Ga0209208, IMG submission 187694) | Host-associated microbial communities from peat moss isolated from Minnesota, USA - S1T2_Fd - Sphagnum fallax MG (SPAdes) (version 2) | ecosystem: Host-associated > Plants > Peat moss >...
ACACCCCCTTTCTTCTACTACCCACATGAAACAAATTGAAAATCCAAAACAACAACAAGACTTCCATCCAAATCCAAAACAATAAGGTTCTCATCATTAACAAAGAAAACAATCACGACTAAAGTCACACGCAATATAACATGAAAATTGTCTACAAACAAATTCATGGTAGTGACAAGGGGGGAAGGGAAACCCCAACCCCCTCCCACATACCCCACATTTTTTTCAAAAAAGAAAAAAAAACCCTTTAGGTTGTGTGACACATACTCAAAAGATGACAACAACTCTTTGCAAACACAATAGCTGAATGATATGTTTATGTAATTGTAAAAAGTCTTGCAAGGCCTTGTACACATTGTTAGTCATTGCCCATCTCCTACAAAATTAAGACCCACAGTGCTACCAAAAAACAATAACTACATAAACATTTGGGAATGGGAACTAGCTAGAAAATTTTAATTGTATTTTCCCATCACTCACAAGAGTGTGCAAATTTAAACTCCCCTACCCCCATCGCCTTGAAAATAAATTAAATTTCTATAATCCTTGAAATTTTAAAAACTATTGGGAAAGGGGCTTTCAAATACAAGGACACTAATTTTGAATTTTTTTTCTCCCTAGAAGGGAGAGGATTAACATGAAGTGATTGGGATCTCATATGTAGCAAATTACTACCCATCAAGGTTTTATAACCAGAATATTTCACAAAACACTTACAAATAATAAATAAATGTACCCAATTTCTAGCCCAAGTAATTTATCAAAATATTGTTGCAAACAAATTTTGGTTTGAACAACATTTTAAGAATTACAAGATCCAACTCCAAAAAATCATCATGAACTAAAATCAAATTTATTCAGCTACTAACTTAAGTAACTTACCAAAAGATTGTTGTAAACAAAATCTGTATGAGCAACCCTTTGGAAAGTACACAATCCAACTTCAAAATTTTGTGATTTTAACAAAGTGGAAGCTTTAGGTGTCTTAGTTTTTCAAAAAAATGCACCTAGACACAAAGGTAAGATCCTCAAATGAAAAATCAAATTTCTATAAGGAAATGCACTATAAATATAAAAACAAGGTGCTTTAAAGATTTTTTTATATGTAGGAAGGTAAATTAACATGAATGGATTCAAAAAGTAATATGCAAACAAGGTTTCTCACTAGTGGTACAACAAGAAAAGGAAAACAAGAACATGTTAAATATTAGTCCTTTTAGGAATTAGGTTCAATTATTATTACTTTCTTTCCAAGCAACTAATTGGAATCTAATGTAAGCAAATCGCTATTGCCCCCAAAATTCTACAACCAAATATCTAATAAAACATTTACAAAAACAAGTAAAAAAACAAACCTACCCAATTGCCAACCTAGGTAATTTGTTAAAATATTGTTGCAAACAAATTTTTGTTTGAGCAACACTCTAAATCACAATATTTGACTCCAAAGATTCACCATGAACTAAAATCTTTATTCAACTACCAACTTGAATAATTTACCAAAATGTTGTTCCATATAAAATTTGTGTATGGACAACACTTTAGAAATTACATGATCAAGCTTGGATATTGTCCATCATAAATGAACACAAAAATTGTTAAAATGCCACCATCAAACCACATAAACTAAAACTAAAACCCAAGATGATTCAAGACAAATGTTTTATGTAAGAATGCCACACCATATACATTCCCACTTTGATTTGCCAATGTGCAATGAAACACTTTATTAGCTTGAAGCATAAAAGCACTTCCACTTTGAGCTTCAAACTTGATTTCATATTCTAGTAAACAAAACTACGCTTTTGCATGTGATTGTTTGTCATCAATAGGTCCTACAAACAAAATAAATTGTAAATAATTTGGTCCATAGGGAAATGGATGAGCAAAGTCTATTAACAAAGTCATTAATAGACTATTGACCAAGTTAGTCAATAAGGAAAAAATAGACTAGGATGAACATATGTCCACAATTGTTTTTCATATAGGATTGCTTATGAAGTGGCAAAAGGTTATACACCTTACCAGCTAGTCTATGGTTTGCATCCTCTCATGCTAACAAAATATGTTCTATCAATTATTAGTGGGGACCACATAAATGCATAACCACCCAAAGTATTAATAGCTAGAATTACAAAATAAAAAAGTTATAAGAGAACAAATTGGAACTTCAGAACAATGTGGGAGCTAACCAATGGAGTAAATTTTTGTGGAGTCAATAAAAAAACATAGAGAAGAAGTTTTAATTTGGAGATTATATTCTATGGTACCCCAAGGGAGAAAAGATAAATTTGGGTAAATTCAAGAAAAGATAGTTTGGTCCATTCAAAGTACAAATTTCTTACCCAATAATACCATTATTTTTGTTCCAGTTAATAATTTTGAACCAAATCCAGTATAAATCAATGTTAACAAGCTGAAACCATACAAATATGTGGATAAGACATTGAAAGGGATTCAAAGTTCAAAGGATAAGAAGTCTTTACAATTTATAAATGAAGAACACATGGAAGAAAGATTTGATGAAGAGTTCAAAATATAGGGGAAAATAGAGACCATTGGGATTAATCAGATAGGAATATTATGAAAAGCTCTAATTAATTTAATGAGTTAGTAGGTTATGAAAAAATTCACAACCCATGATTATACAATTTCATAGTCACCAGATTATGGGTTAGATAAGTGTGTCACATCAAAACTCTATTGATTTGATCACTCAACATAGGATAAAGGAAGTTTGTAATGTAAACAACACTAGGTCATTAGATATAGAGATGTCATTAGAAAAACCCAATGCCATGTCCACAAAGTTTTTATGTCAACATGTATTAACTATAGCCCATGTTGTTGTTAATATGAACTTTAACAAGAGACAACAAGTGTCAAAAAATAAGGAAAAATAGAATCATTAAAACGTTAACCTTATAGCAAAAAGTGAAATGTTCATTTCATGAAATCGGGTGATTATATTTCAAAAGGCGGTAAACAATATAGTGACTTTTCATTTTTTTCTACAAGCAAGTTCCTATGGGTTTTTGTTTCTAGAATGAATGTAGAAGAAAGTTTTGTGGAGAAATTGAAAAAAAATTTAAAGAAAAATTATAGAAGTTGAAAAAAAAACAAAAAAGATAAAGGCAACAACAAAAATTTGCAAACACTTTGCCTTTGCACTTTAGGTCTCTAGAAAAAGGTCCTCCTTTTCCTCCTCTTGTTTATTCTTCTTCTTCTTCTTAGAGATCTTCTCTAGTATCCAAGTTTGAAAAAACTTTTAAAGTAATTAGAAAAAACTTTTAAAGTAATTAGAAAAAACTTTGAAGAGATATAACTTTAAGAAGTCTAGAAGAGAGGTAGGTCCTAGTGAGCAAGTTGGTTTGATTTCCATTTCAAATTTTGAAGAAGAGAAGCAAAAAAATGATTTGCAAAAGGAATAAGAAGCACCATTACATCAAGAGAAACCTCCTCAAGAGCAAATTCCAGAAGAAGTGTACATTCCTAATAAGAAGTGCACAAAGAGAAGAAGTTGGTAAGCAATGGCTACACATCTGTGTGGGAAGAAGGTGTAGAGTCACCAAGATGATGAGGTTAGGTACATTTTTACTTTTACAGATCAAAGTTATAATAGCAATCTAAAGAATATTTTTCTTTGGACAAGCTCTAGAAAGGAAGAAAGAGCTTGGGCAAACAAAGCTGAATTAGTAGGTATGTTTGAGGTTGACTGGAAGACTCCTCGTCACAACATTCTAGTTAAATTTTTGAACAACTAGAAGTTGGATTCTAAACATAAAAGAATCAAGGTTATGTTGGGGGAAGAGCAAAGAATTATAGACAAACATCTATTGGTAGAGGTTTTAAAAATTTGCCATACAGTAGTCACGTAAAGAAATTGGGCAAAGATGTTTGATGCTAGAGTAGCATTGGCAAATATAGTTGATAAAATCCCAAACACTTGCAATGTTGATGAAAGGTGGGTTGTAAAGAAGATGAGGTCAGAATATGCCAATAGAATTGTTGCCATTTTGTCGATTATCTACCAAAAAGATAAGGTGTAATATTTTAGCAATAAGTTTGCCATGATGATTTATAGAGTAGATCATGGAAAGTATGTCAATTGGGTTGCAATTATGTATTTTCAATTGGTCAAGGAATTGATTAGATGGGAAAAATGTAAGAGAAACATGATTAGAGGAATAGCCAAAAAATAACCAAAAAGGATGTATGCCATTTTGCCATAGTTTTAAAAGTTATGTTTCAAAAATGGTTTCCACTAGGAGTAGAGCCACAAGAGAAGAAGCATAAAAACAGCCATAGGAAGATAAAAGAAAAAAGGAAAATCTTAGGGAGAGGTTTATTAAAGACAAAAGACCTCTGAATTGTACACACATCTTTCTTAGAAAGGAAAAACAACCAAAGACTAGGACAACCAAAAGGGCAATTTTGATGTCTCAATTTGATGATGATGAAGCAAAAGAGATTTTGTAGAAGAAGTAGAGAAGACAAAAGGATATTATAATGAGGGGCAATATTAATCCTCAACAATAGTAGCAACATTAGAGATCAAAGGATAAATCCATATCTCCTCAATCTGATTTTAGACCACAAATCTTTCCCAAGCAAAAGCAGAGGTTAAATGGGTAAGAGCATCAGAGATGGCCCAAGAAGGGGCCAAAATCTCAAGCTCAATAGCCAAAAAAGGAGTAGATACAAGATCTGGACCTAGATCCACCATAAGTACAACAATTTGTTCCAGTACCATAGAATAATGAATAGAAGGTATGTTCCCTTTGAGACCAAGTTCTACAACATGTACAAATGTATTTCGGGAAATTTAGATTGCACATAGAAGTTTAAGATCTTCAAGTACAAGTTCCAAAGGTTAGACTCCTAGGTTTCATACACCAAGATCTATGCAAGGGATATAAGTAGAATTGGATGATTACATGAGAACTACTAATATGTTTCAACAAGTAGCATAATATAGTGTACAAAGGATAAATATTTTGCTTATACTTTCTAATTTGGAGATCAAGAATAAGCAAATCATAGAGGAGAAGGACAAATCTATCCAAAATTTGTAGGGGGCTTTAGAGAAGGAGCAAAAGCTCAAAGCAAAATTGTAGAATAGGAACAATGAGAATAGTTAGGTATTGGCAAAATTGCAAGTGGCCAAATAAAAGATAAATAATATGGAAAAGCATAGCAAGGATGTGGAGAACATCATAATAGAAAGGGATTCCTTGCAGGTAACTCTAAAGGAGATAGATGCTAATTACTGGAACTTAAATGCAGAAAAGGATATTCTGAGTATAGAGCATAGCGAACTTTAGAAAGATTACACGAACATGGGGCAAACTTTCTTGAAGCAACAGAAGGAGTTGGAGGAGCTTAGAGTGGACAATGCCAATGCATATCAAACCAAGAATGAGGTAGAAAGGAAATGTGACCAAAGGTATGCACAAATGGACAAAAATTTGTAAACATAAAAAGCCTTTAATGAAAAGTTGCAGAAACTTCGTGAGGAGACCCAAAAGCCTTTCAATTATGATAGTGTATTTAAAGAAAATAGTGAATTCAAGAAGCATAATACTTTGTTTCAAGTAAAATTCAAGGCATTGTCAATGGAGGAGAAAGATGTAGATCTATGGTGGGATGTAATGCAGGACATTGTCTAGAAAGATATTGGAAAGGTATGTAGAAGGTATGAGAGAAATGAAAGGTTGTATAAACACAATATTTATCAAATGGAAAAATTCATGCCATCATTTGAGTATGAGCTTTTACTTTTGTCTCCAGAACCAAAAACTTCAGATGAAGAAAAAGATAAAGAGAATACTGATGGTGTTTGACCATTGGGTACAAAAACAACAAAGGAAGAACTAAGAGACTTCAGAGGAGGGAGGGATAGCCTTAAGAGGGAGGTTACTAGTAAAAGATTTACATCATAATAGATTTTATAACAAGTAGAATTTGTTTTGTAGGAGGTTAGTTTTTAGGAGTATGCATCTACAACCATAAAAATAGGGGAGTAAATACAACTTGAGGAACACAAAACTCAAAATTCAAGAGGTTCAATAGGGTCAGATTGAGTTTGCATCAAAGCTGTAACAACAAAAACAAATTTAAATTACATCAACTTTGATCACATCAACAAATACAAGTTGCATCAAAGTTATTATCTACATTTGGTAACAAGTTGATAAAGTAAGCATGTTGTTAAACCTAATAGGTTTCTTAACCTATTATTTGACTTAACCTATAGTACTAATTTAATCGGTTATTAAACATGGTAGGTAATTTTACTGGGTTAGGAAGATAGGTTAGGAAAGGTGTTTTTTTTTTTGAGATTTTGGATTGTTAGTCTTGGTACTGACTAATGAATGTTTATAATGGTCAATCATGAGTGTTGTATTTGAAATAACTAGTACAAGAACTAGGAGGACAAACCTATTGAAGAGCTTTTCGAATATGTGTTTAATCTTCATTTATGGAACATGAATCAATTATTCTTTTAGCCAATTTCCTTTAAACTTTGAGCAATATGTGTACATGTTTAGTTTAGGTTTATAGTTAGTTCAAGTTTTATTAAAGTCTTGTGTGTATTTGTTGTTTTAGGAACCTATTGTTGGAAAATTCAAAGGTGAATAACCTTAATGCGAATAGAAAAACCCGTTAACATTTTGTGACCATGCAATGGATTAGAATTCAGAAGCAATCACACTTAATTTTTTTGGTTAGATTCAATAGTTTTAATAGATAAGGTTTGAAAAATAATCATGTTTGAAATTTTGATTTGTCACATGTTTGTTTGTTTTGTGTAAACTTTAGGATTTCAGTTTCTAATCTTGTATTAGTTTGAAAACATTAATTAAGAATAGGGTGAGGTTAATCTAAAGTTTTTAAAGAAAGATAGGCGTCCAATTTGTAAAAGAAGTTTTATACAAACTTTTGACTACTAGGAAGGGTCATTCTGAAAAAAATCTTATGTTCAAAAATAATGCGAGGGCTTTCTTAAAGCTTGTTGATTTTAGAAAATCTCAAGAATAATTATTAGTAGTCTTAAAAAACAGTTAGAACATGTTAAATATCAACCAACTTAAGAACATGCATGAAAACAAGATGAACAACAAGTGCAACCTATGGGAAATGAACCTATGAATGTACCAAACATAGATGCATCACATAGAGGAGAAATTAATGAACATCAAAATGTAGCAGAACTAGTTGTGCAAAGAGACCTAGTAGCACTCTCAACCATTCATCAAGAAACAACACAAACAATAACCCAACCAAGGGTAATGAATGTTTATAATGATGACAATCATGAACCTATTTAGCCATTTGATGAGGTTGTATCTATACAACAACCATGGCAATTTGCAACCCCAAAATCAATGCATTTACACCAATTACAACATCTTCTGGTTTTCAAAACCAAACACCACACACCAATATTCATTTAGTACCCACTAATTTAGAGATGGAACGACTCCACTTACTCAATAGGTTGGAGCAATTTCATCACATCGCCCGAAGATTATTTAATCAATCAATTTCCATACCACATGTAGAACCTATTGAACCTAGAGCAACACCCATAATTATTCAACAAGGAGTCGCTTATCCACAAGGCACTTGGCCAACAAGATCATTACATGGTGTAAGTGAATCATCGCAAGTATTGCATCATAGATCGGTTTCAAGAGGAAACCAAGGTGTTGGAACTATGATTTGTTCATATTATCATCAAATGGGACACCTATTCAATTGCTACCCATTTGTTGATGATAGGTTAAGGTAGTTATTTAAGGAGGAGGTGATGAATACTCGTCAACCTGCTCTTTCAACCATTACAATAACAATACCCAATATGTCTATATTAAAGACTCAAACCATGAATCCTAATACAGGTTATATGACAATGCCTATTAACTATCAAACAACCTGGTCACAACCTGTTATACCAATTATACTAGCTAAAATTAGTATGTTGCCTATTTCAACATACCCTATGTGGTATAATGTCATACCCCCTTTTGTGCCTTTAAATCCTAGTTTGTATCCAAGTTATTAAACTAGAGCAAAAGGATTTGATTCCTTGATCTTTAGGTATTATACAGGTTATGTACCTAGGAATGTGTACCTAGTACTTAGATAACCTATTGTACCACCAACATATATACCATACTTTGTTGGAAATCAATTTCTTATAAGGGTTCAACCAATGACTAGTAGGGATAGACAACCTATTTAGTAACTTGTTATTGCACTAGTGCCAACCACAGTATAGGTTACTACTAGTTTACCAACTCACATACCTAGAGTTTCTACTCACCAACCATCGAATGGAAGACAACTTGGAGATTCACCTAGAGGAAGTTCACTTGGAGGAGATCCATTTGGAGAGCCACCTTTCAATCCACTTGTTGAACCTTTTGGATGGTTAACACCTGATTTGCACATGTTCATACCACCATGGTATTAACCACTTGTTGTGTAACCTATGTCAAAACTAGCAACAAAGCTGCCATACAAGAAGTTACAATATCCAACCTATGTCAAAGACATTGATTCTGATGCTCACATCAAAGTGTTAAAAAAGGTCATTAAAGCTAATGGTGAAATAGTGAAATTTGACATCATAAACTTGTTTGGTTTTACTTTTAGGGATAATATCTTTAAATGGGGGAAAAATTAAGTTCAAGACCATCCAAATTGCATTTTTGAAGAATCGGAGCAATCATTTTGCAAGCAATTTAGAACAATGAAGAACGATGACAAGGTCTACATGTAACATACAACAACAAACCACCAAACGTGTTGAAGTTTATTATGAATGCCAACTAAAACTAATTAACTATCTATAGGTTAGAACAATAGATGTTTTTTCATCGCTATTTTCAAGGTAGGTTTATTACCTTACCTAAGATTAGCTATTATAGGTATGACAAGAAACACCTAGTTGAACATAAAGAAGTTGTTGTAATATGTGAAGAAAGTGGACATGTTAGTATGAATTACAATGCTCTATTAACCACACCATAAGCTAATGCAAGAGTTAAACTTGTAGTACCTTCTATAACAGTTAAATCAACATTAACTTGTACCAATTGTGGTAAAACCGGTCATTTAATGGAAACTTGTGATAAAAGAAAAAAATGGTACTAGTTGTGCCAATCATTACACTTAAATCTATAAAACTTGTAACATGAGCTAAAACCCAACTTGTTAAATCAGGAAATACACATGTTCATTATCCTTGTATAATTTGTTCTAGTGTATAACATAGATCAAGAAAATGCCCCCAAAAATTTGAGGTACAAAACATGTTTAGAACTAAACTTGTTAGTTTTAATGCCACAATAACATCTAAATCACCTAAAATCGACAACATGTTAGTTAATGTAGTAGCTATTGTTACCACATGTAATTGATAGTCGAAACAACAAATGTTCAAGGAGAGGGAGTTAGTTAAAGCCAAAGGAATTGAAGATTGGCAACAAGAAAAACATTTACATGATTTGTTCATTGAAACTATTAGATAACTATGACATAGTGGAGCTGAAAACCAACTTACTACTATCAATGAAAGTTCATTGTAGAATAATTGGGTTGGATTGCCCAATAATCTTGCCAAAACTCAACTAATTGAAAAAAATCAAACCGGTGAAGCAAATCAACAACCTACCATTTCAACACAGGTTATTATATAGAAGATTTTAGAAGAAATTTTAAGGGATATTAGTAAACAAGTCTTGGGGACCAAGTATAAATTGAACTTGGGACAATTATTGCAGGCAATTATTGATATCAAAACTACATTTTTAACCTAATACCATCAAAACCTACTTTACCATAATCGATAGTTACATCAGTTACCATTGATCGTCAAATGATAATAATATAGGCTCAAGTAAGGAAGAACTTTATTGAAGATGTGCTTCTAGATGGTGGTTTTGGAGTTAATATTATTACAAAAAAGTTAAAGGTACAATTATTTTTGTCAAAACCAAAACCTACACCTTATAACCTACATATGGTTGATCAAACCATTACAAATCATGTAAATGTTATGAAAATCTACATGATTTTACATATTGATGTAGACCCAAAAAAAAACATTTAACTCTTAAAGATGTTAGAGGTTTGACCATTCCATCCTATACAATAAGTCATCTTGAAATTAGATTCTCTCCAAATCTACGGGGCAATTGATTTTTTTTCAAATATAGGTAGTTACTATTGTTGGCTACACATCTAAGCCTTCACATAACATAGATGCCCATGTATTTGTGTGAGATGGAACCAACTTGGTGATTTAAAGAAAAACAAAGGTGGTTATGATGGTTATTTGTTATTTTCACATGTCTATATAATGGTTAAAATGGTAGTAAAGGTTATTTTAGGTTATTATCAATTATTATAGGTTTATCCATTTTAAGCTATTTTATTTTAGGGAGTTTATTTTATTATTTTAGATTTTTTTTCACTATTTTAAACAATTTAAAATTATTTTAGGCTATTATATCTTAGGCTATTCAAGACAATCTTTGACTATTATAGGCCATTCCAATCTTCAGTTATTTTAATTTATTTTACACTAAATATTCCAAATTATTTATAATGTTTTAAAACTATTCCACCCTATGTTATTATATTTTAAGCTATTTTATTTATTTATTTTACCTTATGTTATCATAGGTTGTATTGTAAGTTATTTCTAATTCTTTTAAATTATTTTACTTTATGATATATGTTAGCTTAAAGTTAAACAACTTAGAATAACCTATAATAGTTTAAGGTGGAATAATTTGCAATAGTTGAAAACATATTAAAGTGGAATAATATATAATAACATAAAATAATTTAGAACACAATAATTTAAGGTAGAATAATTCAAAATAACCAATAATAACCTAGGGTATAATAACACATGTACAATAGTTTAAAAAAAATTTAATAACAACTTAAAATCCTAGCCTATGGTAGCCCACACATAGACTTATGAAACTTACACTAATTTAAAAATAGTCTAAGGTAACTTATTAGTATCTTAAATTATGTAGATATATGAAGTAATGTAACAAAATAACCTAAGTAGAAAAAATACATATGATGAATATTTAGGTAGGTTAGGAAAAGAGTGTGCATAATAATATGTTATAACAAATCATTTCATTTGTCAAGAATATTCTATTTGTTACATGATTATGTTTGAAACATGTTTGTCATTGAATTTGAGGCAAAACATTGGAAACATCTATTTGTCGTATCATTTAATGAGACAAAACATTATAAATACATATTGTTGGATCATATAGCGGCTTGCAAATCAGAATATTTCTTCAGATTTTCAACTTTCATAATGGTCATTTGTTAATTTTGGACTTTTCAAAAGTTTGAAATTAACTAAATACACGATCCTAGTTATTGTAAGTAAATTGAGGTAAGTTAATTTGAAATTGGTTCTAGTGTGAATATAATTCAAAATATTTGTATAAGAATAATTCAAGTTGTGTGATCTCAAATCAAATGTTTGAATGTGTTGTATCATTAAGAATATTTCTATATTATGTGTTGTATGTGTATTGACAATGATGAATGTAAATGTTGACATAGGGCCACAT
>Ga0209208_10011041_pt1 | contig 11621 bp, 5 predicted proteins | sample S1TSphfallax_3_FD_187694 | JGI IMG/M metagenome (GOLD analysis project Ga0209208, IMG submission 187694) | Host-associated microbial communities from peat moss isolated from Minnesota, USA - S1T2_Fd - Sphagnum fallax MG (SPAdes) (version 2) | ecosystem: Host-associated > Plants > Peat moss >...
TAGAGGTTGTCACAACCCGAGGATGAAAAAAAATAGTTAACTTACAAGTTGTCACAACCCGAGGATGAAAAAAAATAGTTAACTTACAGGTTGTCACAACCCGAATATGAAAAAAAATAGTGAAAGTAGTTAACTTTGTAGTGGTAGAAGGTCTGAAATATTTGATGTTGTTTGGTAATTTTTGTGCATTGTATCCTTGTTAAGGTTTAAGGTTTATTTATGAACAATTGCATGCCTTTTAATGTGACAAACAAACCCCCATAACCAAACATTGCCTTTGAAAAAAATCATTTATATTTTTGTTTAATTTGTTTCAAAATACACCCATAACCAAATGTTCAAAACTTGATTAAAATAATTTTCACTTCATTTTTTTAAAACAATATGCATGAAAATGTGTTGTTCCTCTCCCATCACCAAACATATTTAGATATGATTACTCTTTTTCTAAATATTGGTTTTTCCCACGCCCATAATTGTGCACAAAAATAACATTCCATTTGGATACCCTAAAAAAACCAAAGACAAATTTTCAAGATGAAGTGTTCAGTCCTAAGGCCTTTTTAAATATTGATTTGCACACATTCATTAGTGTTCATGGTCTACATTAGACCAACATTCAACTATCAAGTGATGATTGGTGCAAGGCATGTTTACATTAATAAATGTTAAATCTACCTTAAGATCCTTACTACATATTCCTACTTCAAAAAATTGGAAAAAAAAAACATGAGTTCAAAATATAAAACAAAATATTAGATTGAAAAATGATAATGCAAAAAAATTCTTACAAAATCAAAATGATAACAAACAAAACCTTCATTTTGTGAAAATGCAAAAGAAGTCAATAAAATATTTTTTCAATGGGCCCAAACACAAGCATCTTCATGAATGGATCTTTATTTGAAGCGAATTGCCATTTTGATTTCAAAAAATTTAATTCCAAATATATCTTTTATTTCACGTAAATTATATAATAACATATATGTACATATATAAGCATTTTATCATAAAGATGAAAAATATATGAATATATTATGTTCATCAATATATATGAAACTTCACATTTATTTAGTTATAAGACATTATGAACTTATAGGTTTCATTTAGAATTTTAATTTAATTGATTGTACAACCTCTGTTCATACCCATGGAAAAGAAATATATTTTAAAAATTGGTTTTTTTTTTTAAATCATTATTTTTTTTAACCATGATTGAGTTTTGTAATCTTGCATTACATGATGTAAAAAATAATATGTAACAACTAGTGTTGGTCTGGTAGTGATTTTTGAACATGTTATAATGTTCATGATATCATATTTTTACTTAATTTTTCCCATTTTAGGTGGAAACTACTATTGGGTATTTTAAAAACTTTCATATTAGTTTAGTCTTGGTATCGAATCCAAGATTGATTTTTGGTTGGTATGAAGCAAACATATTATTGATATTGATATACAAGTCATACAAGGTTGGTATTAGTTGAAGTCCCTACCAAGCTAATATGGATATAAGGTTGGTATTGCCACAACCCGTACAAGATTGGTAGGGTCCTTGCTAGTTGTGTTGATAGGTCAATGTTGATATTAAGCATAGGCCTATATACCAAACCAACACTAATAATAACTAATAACATATTAATTAACTAACAATTTGTTACAAATGTATTCCTTTGAATTAGAGTATGTGAAGACTTTTATTAACCTACTATGACATTGGTGAAAATAAAAACTTGTGAAATTGTTGAAGAGGTGGATCATCATCATCATTTTGAACAATTAAAAAACATGTTTTTTAATAGGGATGGGTTGCTTGAAACAATGTAATGTAAATAAACATTTTCATTAAAGCACGATGTTGCCAACTATGAAACAAAAAGTATGTTAACCCAAACATAAAAGTAAACATAACCTATCAAAATGCTTGGTAAAATAGATATTGATGTTTTGAATGCCTTCAAAGTGCCCTTGTTTCTTCCAATGTTGTTGGTCAACATACATCATCACATCCAAAAATGAACTAAGTTAAATAGCTAATTTCCTTTTAACTTTACCTTTGGAATGGGTGAAACATGACTTTTTCCCAATTTGCTATGAGATAACAAACTATAGGATTTTATGTCATTTTATTTGTTGTTTATGGTGTATTCAAAACTCATAGACTTTGTTGAGTGGGTTGCGTGAGATAAAAGATTGTTCACTAGTGATAAGGAAAGTTGATTGCAAAAACAAAAGGGTAGACAAAGGTGAATTATATTCAGAAAAAAAAGAAGTTGTTACACATGATGAAATTGTTTAACAACTATTTACTTTCCACTAGTCCAGGAGGTGGTGAATTCAAATACACCTTGACAAGGGTAAATGTTGTGTAATCGTATGGGAGGGGGGAGGAAAGCTTAAATCCAAGGCCAATTGGTTCTCATGGACTTGGTTTACATTTGATTCAAAATTTGTGTTAATATTATTAAATGTCGTCTATCTACTTTGTTGTTTGCTTTCACCAATGGATTTGCATCTATTTGGTTTATTAATAATAAGTTAACTTTCAAAGATGAAATTGACACAAAATAATTGTGATAATGATTTTGACCTATAGTGCTTTGGCACATGGTCTATAATTGTTGTTATTTAAATATGAACTCTAGCTTTGGTCCTTACTTATTTATTTTCAAAATTTTGGATGTCTACTATGCAAAGAATGACACTTCTATTACAAAATAGTTTAAATAATAAATGCCTTGTAACCAACATTCACTATCTATGGATCATTTTACATTTTGACATTTCTATATTATTGATAATGGGTGAAGCACACGTGAATGGGGAGGTTCAATTTTTTTTTTTTCATTATTCATTGTTACAAATTGTAACAAATTACAACCATGGCCGATAAGGTGTAGTTGTCCATCCACATTGCTCCATATAAAATAGTGTGCAAATTTTATTGGTTGTAAATCATTGATTGGAATATTACACAAACATATGATGACTTGTAACATGGAAAGAATGGTGTATCATGATCAATGTAATCAAATAAAAAATTGTTTGGCCTTAATTACTCACATTCATGAGTCTCATTTGGTCACTTTTCTTGTGAAAAATGCACATAAATCATTTCATGAAGTAGTACTTGGATAGATTTGCAACATGCAAACAAAACTAATTGCACCTAAGTAAAAAGGCATAATGAGGGCATAAAACCAAAATTCAAGGTGTGAGGTACTATAATTCAAATACATTGGCAAAAGAACATCCATTACAATAGGCTTCTAGGTTTCACATACTCAAATTTATATCCTCATGTAAAGTATTTTGATATCACAATATTGCAAATTCTAGTTTTATGCAAGTGATATCCATAGACATGAGGAACTTGGTAGAATGTAAGGAACTTTCAACAACTATGTTTGCCACTGTATGGCCAATAATGTGAAACAAATTTACAATAGGTAATGTAATTGTGAATTGTGAATAAACAAGCTTTTGCTTACCAAGACATGTCTTGTTTTCCCCAAGAGTTCCATTTGAAATAGGGCATCTACAATAAGCAATGATTACAACCAAAACCATAACCTTAGAAAAGGAAAACCCCATTGATGCACAATTGGGGATTAATGTGTTTGCATGCTATGGTGGACCCAAATGTAGTCAAAATTGGATGTACATAAAATATTAAAAGTATCACAAATTCAAATTCATTTATTTTGAATTTTTTAAAAAATTACACTAAGTTGACATGGGTTTTAAAAATAAAATAAGTCAATATAAACTTGAATATGAAATTGCTTCATGTTTGTTTGTTTCGGTAAATGTACACAAGTTACATTATAAAACTTGTTTGAAACATTATATTTGGCAGCAACAACCATTTTTTTACTAATTAAAAAACTCAATTTTAATTTCATGGATGAATAAAAATAACACCAAAAACATCTACATTTTCAATGGACGAACATTTTGCAACTTACAAACATCATAATCATCATCATTATTGTAAAATAATGCATTACCAAATGTTTACTTTTAATTTAAATTTAACTTCATGATTTTAAGTCAATTTGAAAACAAATTGATGAAAGATTGTTTTTTGTACATATATACATTAATCTGAAAATTTTTATTGAAAATTTGCAACTAAAAGAAGTATTTCCTAATCCTTTTGTAAAAACAATGGTTATGTGACAAATAATTGCATGTCACAAATGTACTCCAAAGGACTATGACATCATTCTTATTAACACAAATTTCACAACATACTGATAGATTAAAATTTGGGCCACCTTTAATTACACCTTTTGACCATTGCTCCTTTTCTAATCGCATCTCCAAAAATTTCAAATCTTGTTTGTACTAAAAATTATAACATTGTGACAATTTTTTGGGTCCATTATAACATGCAAACACCTATTAATTTAACAAAATGAGTTATGTAAATTTAATGATTGCTAATGTAAGTATTTGTATTGTACAACTAATTAGATGTGGCCATCTAATTAGGAAGTACAACCTACCTATGGTTTAGAAAAAGGGTAATATCTAGATGTTAAAAAACAAGACAATGTAATAATACTCATTTGTTTGAAAAACCAAAAGTTATTTTTATAAGGTGTTGAAACAAAATTTGATCCCAAATTTGATTCTAACAAGAGGTTAATTTGAGGTATAATATCATAGTTTCCAATTCGATCTTAGTTATAATAGGAGGTGATTCCTACTTTAGTTCCAATTTCACATTTTCCAAAAGTGTATAATTTTTAGTTCAAGAACTTGAAAATGGCTTAGAATCTAGAATCAATGAAAATTTATTATTACCACATTTTTCAATCTCTAGATTTTTTTGCAGTGTTCTTTATTGGAAATAAAATTGAATATGTTCCTATAATTTATATTTGTCAAAATTATGTTTCCAAAATTTGAATGATTGCCTTTTCATCCATAAGCACATATTGGATCGAAATGTTTAATGCATTATTTGATGCAACAAAGTAACCAAATGAACTAACGTTATGATCATAATACATGTCTAAATCTCAGTAAGTGTCAAAGATTGTATTTATTTTGAATTACATATATTATAAATATACCAATAGTACAATACAAGATTACCTTGGAGTATTATCACCATTGCCATTATCTTATGTTGTAACAATGGAAGTGAATGTTATAGTTCCACATCATATGTTAAACATTGCACACATATGCGTCTTTGAAATAAAACTATGATGCAAAGGTTGGAGAAACCACCATTTAAAATTACATAATTTGTGCATATGATGGGGATTAACTTTTTGGAAGTAAAACCAAGTTGTATAAAATCATTGACATAAATTTCATTGGGATTTTCATTTTTCACCCCATCATGTACCTTCCATATTTTCTCAAAAATCGGCACTTAAAAGTTATATATATCTTTTATACATTTTTTTAATCCTACAAATGTTCCAACCACAAAATCCTATGTGGATGTTTAATGTTTGCATATTGTTATCCCAAGGGTAGAAAACATAAAATGTTAAAGTCAAAATACATTGTTACCAAAATTGTTATTTACCATTGTAATTTTTTCCAAACAAGTTCACGGTAAGTAACACTAAGGTTTGAAACCATTCCTTCCTCCCCCACACCACTACTACATTACAACACAAACACTTTACAAAATTGCACGATATTCAAGGTTGCACCACCTTTGTTTTGTTTTTGCAAACATAACAACTTCACATTTCAACACAACAATGTCACCATTGCTATGCAACACACCTTTATGAAAATTTGGCACACAATTTAGAATGCTTCATATTTGTACCTTTAGTTTGCTTTATAATGGACACAATGATGTACATGACAATTGTGCACAAAAGAAAATGGAACAAGTATTTACAATCTTCACATCAAATTGAATCAATTCAACTTTAAATAGAATTGCTACTTCGTTTATCAACACCTATCACGAAACAAAAGGATGGTAGTAAAATCCCACACAATTACAACAAAAAAAAGGTCAAAGAATCAAAGATTTTGAAACACATCTTTGATGAAAATAGAAGAAAACTATCAAATTTGTGTGAAATGCATTCCAGAAAAGCCAACCAACTCAATTGGGAACATGTTGAAATCATGTTGATTGATGCAAAAAAATAAAAATCCTTATTAGTTTCAAATTAGTGGATTTTTGAGACTAATTTGAAAAAATAATTGTAAAGTTATGCAAGATCACAAAGGCAATCATGCCTTCACCTTTCTAGTGGGTTAACATGCATAAATAAATGGGATGCAATTTACACTATGAGAAATTGTTTATGTCGAAACCACACTACCCTACAATTAAAACTCAAAAACAATTCATATACAACTATTGTGTAATTATCCCCATAGAAATACAATGTATTAATAAATAAATTGCCACATGAGAAAATCGGTTAGTTGTATTATAATTGCAAGTGAATTGAAAATGGGCCTTCTAAATAATAATTTATACACATCGTACATACATGCAGTCAACCATGTTTGATTTTTTCAAGAATTACATTGTAATTCCATGTGGCAACTACTTTAAGACTATTATAAATGTGCCACTAAAGTAACAAACTATGTTGTAATTAGTGTACAATATACATACATGCAATCATGCCACGTGTCCACATTTCCACCACCCATTATAGGATACATTTGCAACTAGTTTTCAATTATGATTCTCATTGATACAATTAGTATGGCCATTAGTGTGTCACTACTAACATACTATTATTCAACTATGTTATGACTATAATACAACTACTTATAAATTAATAAGGATACATATTCATCAATTATTTATATCTTCATCATATGTGCTTCATTTTGAGTGATTTAAAATGTTATGGGAACACTACCTCAAACTCTAGAAATCATCTTTGAAGTGCAAAGGAAAAGGAATAATGAAAAAATAAAAAAAAGAGAAATAAGTTTTCCAACTTACAAAATTTATTTTATTATTTTTCTTTCTTCCTTTTTGGACCCCTCTTACTTAAAAACCTCATAATTTTCTTATTTCTTGTTCATTTCAAACAATTTAAAGTGCTATAAAAACACCACCTAAAGTTCTACAAATCATCTTTGAATATTAATAGCAAAAAAACATACAAAGAATTTTTGGGTGTTTGGGAACTGGCTTTTGTAGCATTGGGTGGTTTTTTTTTTTGGAGTTTTTGACCCCCCTACTTTGGGGGGTCGTAACTTTCTCATTTTTATTTCATTTTTGATGATTTTTACTGCACCATATGCACCAATAGAAAGGGTTTAAATTTTTTTGGGTCATTAAAAACAATGGAGCCCTCACCTTGGATTTGACCTGCCTTGGAACACTGCAATGTTATGGTCGCAACTAAAGAACAACTAAAAAATTTAACCCATATGTTTTGTTTTCAAATGCCATGTTACAAACTACATAAAAAAAGGTTTGTTCTTTTATATTCTCACATTAATATACAAGTGTCATTTTGAGGTGAGTTCAAAAAAGCTTAATCTAAAGGCAAAACATAAATTTTAAGAAATAAATTATGGCTATTCTTTAGTTCACTTAGTCTTGTGTTTTCCTACCTACTTACTTACTTAGGTAAGTAAGTCCTATTTTCTACCTACCTATTGTTATGTATGACCTACCTAACTACTAAAATAGATACTTATTTTTAATTTTTTTCCAAAATATAATTAATATGTTATGTGGCAAATTTTTATGCCATGTGTCATAATCTCAAACCATCATTAATAATCATAATGAATGATAGAGATCAATATTTTGAAAAAAAAAATTGTCCAAAAATATTCATAGTGTCACGTGTTAAATTTTAATAGATGGATGACAATTAATGATGTTAACATAACATCATGGGTGTAGTTATAATGGAGTTGCATAATAGTTGAAATTTTGTTATTTTGACATAATTACAATTGAGTTGCAACGTGTTGCATGGTGTACATGGTAAGTTGCAACTCTGCAATTCATGTAATTTGTTTATTAACACTCATGGTGTATAAATACAATGAGTTGTAAGTGTCTTCTGTAATTCAAAAATTGAATTATAAGGCCATTTGCAAAACAACTTTTTTTTCTCGTAGTGTTACAATGATTTCAAAATGATTCACAATTACATGCAAAACACGAGTCACAAGGAAATATATTAGGTCTTGTTTTAGACAAACTAATATAACATTTATTTAAAGACATTTAGCTATTCCATGTATGAAATGATTGAAACTCTCATGGGGAATAGGCCTCTTTTCCACCTGCTTCATGTTGTTCAAGATCTCGTGAAAAAAAAGGATAGTGGTCTTACTCACAAGTAGAAATATGCAAGACAAGGTGGTTAAAGATTGTTTGGTGCTTGAATTACTAGAGGAGAAGACAATAATATTAATCTTTAAACTAAAAGTTAAAACATCACAAGACCAACCAACATCAAAATCAAGTACATACATTAAAATAGAAAGTTGCAATTACACCTTAGCCAAGTGTTCCCCCAAGACAAGCAACTATTAATCCATCCCTAGCCAAAAACATGGGAATTCATGATTGTTCAATTCACCTCAACAATTTTCAAGAGGTAATAGCGGATGCCTTACAACTTGTGTGTTTATAGAGTGTAATTCATTAGTCCAAACTATCTCCAAGCCAAACAATCATGTCCCAATTGGTAGCAATAGGGTTAATAAACAATCATTTTTAGTGCATTAGAACATGGTAGAAGCAATTGAAACGGGGACAAAAATGTGTATTAATTCCCTTGGTATAATTCTCACCATCAACCAAAGAATAAAAGAAAAACATGCAAAATTTCAAGAAGATGTCATCAACAAACAATTGTAACATTACAAACAACAAGATGAAAAGATGAATACAACTCAATAGAACATGGTGCAAGCCATTTTTAACTTCACACAAGTTATGGGCATGTTTTTTCATGAGACCTATTGAAAACACAACATCCAACAATGGTGACAATCACAATCCTACACATTGACATGTTAAGGGTGTAGGCCAATTATATTGGTTTAGATGAACAAGGCATTAAGGATAGGGATTGATCATTGGACATTGGAGGTTTATATTTTGAATTCTTGTTTAGTTTTGAGTCATATTGGTGACTTGGGGATTGCCCAAAGATGGGAGTTATGGGGAAAGGATTTTCATTCTTAAACACACAAATTTGGGAGTAATATTAGATGTAGGTACTTTGTAGCAATAACTACAAACTTTATTTTTGATATACCACATGTTTACTTTTGTTGTTTGATTTCATTTCAACAAAACATGGGATTTTTTTGTTATATTTCAATTGAAATTTTCAATAAAAAAGAGAAGTATAGACTTTTGTAGTGATTTTTATATTCATATTGTTGTGTGAATTTTCTATAATATCAAAACTATAAGGAAATGAAATGTAATTATATTTCTAGATTTTTTACATCGTATCTTGAAATACATAATCAAGTTATATGAAATAACCATGAATCTAGTGTTTTAATGAACTATAGAGGTAGGTATGTTTTGAATCAAGGCATGAATTGTGAATGTGTGCATATTGTAGTGCAAATGTCTTGTTATAGTAAATGTGGAATAGTTCTACATGAATTTAATCCACATCTACCACAACCGAAACCTAAAAATAACATTACCTTTAATGATGATTACAAAGGATTGCATAAACACATGAAGACATATTTATAGTCTTTTCAAATATATTCAAAGACAATTGCATGTATATTCGAAGGCATATAATGTACTTTTGTCATAGTAGGTAAAGTTTTCAATCTACATCCTTAGGTGTTTCATTTAACATAGTTTAAATGATATACATTTTTTCATTCCCTTTTTGAACCATACATCTTCAACTTTCTTTGTTTGCACTAAATCCAAAGACCAATTGCATTAACACAACAAACAAATGATACAAACAAATACACATATTTAAACAAAAAATAGAAACAAATGACTTTTGGAAAAACAAAATAAGTAAATGGGAAAGTTGATGTAGAATAGAACGAAGTGGTGTGATGTGGCAAATTCAAATTTGATGTAAGGCATAACATTGTGGTGAAAAATAGGAATGGACTGTATTAAATCAAGTTCAAACGCAATGATGTAATCTTGTAACCAAAAAGACATGGTGTGAAGGGTTGTAACATAGGAATTTTGAATAGGATACACAATAAACTATGTTCGTGCAATTTGTTATGACACAACTACAAACCATCAATAAAAAATTGTGGAACAATTTCAACAAGATACAATTGAGCAAAAAGATGCATGAATTTCTTTTTTATATAAAACAAAGGGATGCATAGAGATGCAAGGAAATCAAAAGTTTAAAAACTCGTGAGAAGGTGAAAGAGGAAGGAGTGACATGAAGTAACATCCATCAATTTACTTCTCTTGCAATCAATTCAAAGGTGTAGATATGTGAGACTAATGATATTTTAATCTCCAAAATTTACATAACATTGTGCAAAAATGAGAATAGAAAATAAATGTCAAAAGTGAAGTTCTCCCTTTTCCAACCATGGGATTAAGGTTCCACATTGAATGCAAATAAGATTTAATTAAATGTTATTACAAATTTTATTTTTGACTATACGTGTCTAGATCTTACCAAAGTTTAAGTCATTGCTAAGATGTGAATGGTTGGATGCAAATGTGAATTGAAAATGCATGAATGTAAGTGAATGAAATAGATTACTAGAGATGACACTACAACAAATCATATGAACCTTTGTTTGACTCTAGTTCATGGTTCATTACTCATGTTTTGCTACCTTGTTGCAATCCCCAAGGTTGCCACTAAAACCACAAGGCATTAGGTGTATTCATTACACATTGCCTTTTGATTCTCTTTGACAAAATGCACACCTAATGTGAAATCAAGTGGTGTTTGTTAAAAAACAATTGCAAATAATTGTGTTGTTATTGTTGAGGAAATTTTTAACAAATACCATTGGAAATGCTTAATTTAAATCTCACCTAAATGAATCTAAATTGAAGACTTCAATCTCAAAGCAAAATAAACATATAGACAACACATTATAAAAACACAAACAAGTTGTAGGTCATCAAGGAGCAACCAAATGCAACTTCCAAATTGTCAATACCCAAATCAAATTTGAATATAATGTGTGTGCATTAAAGGGAACATTGAACATTTGAGAAATCACAATAATCATTATGAGAAATCTTGTTCTATACAACCAAAAAATCAATGATTATAAATCGTCAATGATTTTTTTAAATGAATATAGTCATAAAATACAATTGTTTATCCTATGTGAAAAATGTATAAGTCATAAAATATTTTTTTGGTAAAACTAATATATGATAATGCTATAAAAGGAAGCAATGAAAATTTAATTCATTGACCATTTTTCATCCACAAAAGTTGAAGTTCCTCTATTTATATACAATATGACAACATGGAAGTTCATTTGCCATATATGGACAACGTGCAACAAGAAATGTCTCATATATGCCTATAAAATGTTTATTTATCATAACACCTAGGTGTTCTTATGAACACATAAATAGGCCAACCTAATCCCTATGTAACCTTGGGTAGATTATAAGTAGCATGAGTAAACCCTAGGTAAGCCTTAGG
>Ga0209208_10011042_pt1 | contig 11620 bp, 4 predicted proteins | sample S1TSphfallax_3_FD_187694 | JGI IMG/M metagenome (GOLD analysis project Ga0209208, IMG submission 187694) | Host-associated microbial communities from peat moss isolated from Minnesota, USA - S1T2_Fd - Sphagnum fallax MG (SPAdes) (version 2) | ecosystem: Host-associated > Plants > Peat moss >...
ATATATGTTAGTTTAATCAAGTTTTCCTATATATCACATTTAGTTAAATATATTTTTATGTAGCTAAATTTAGTGAAATTTACCCAAAGTTATGTTGATTTAGCCATTTAGTTAATATTAATTATTTAGCCTATGGTGACCTACCTTAGGTCACCATAGGTCAACCTAGGTTGGCCTAGGTTGACATAGGTTAAAAAAAATTAATGTTTATAGTTTTGTGACAACTTGTAAGAAGTTGTAAAACAATGGTTGAGGATTTAAACCCCAAAGTGGAGATGAAGGGTTTCAAGTCCTATCATTTACAACTTAATTACACCTATGGGGGTTCTAACAACCTAAACACATGTAGTGGGTTTTAATCTAGGTTTAACCTTGGTGGCTTAATCTAGGTCTAGACTAGGTTCTTTAGTTTAAGTTACATAGTCTAGGCTATGCCTTGCATGCCACGTGGCATCATATAATTGAGTTAAATAATTCAAAATTTAACTTTAGGTGCATACCATGTGGGGTTCCATAATTGGGCCAAATAATTAAAAAAAGTATTTGAAGCTACCACATGGCATCATGTAAATTGGGTAAAATAATTCAATATTTTGCTCTAAATTGCTATGTGGCAACTTGTAATTTTTCATAATAAAATTTTAAATTAACCTTATATTGACACAAGGCAACATAAAATTTGTCAAAAACAATGTTTATTTATATTCAAAAAAATTGTTATCATAGAAGACATAATCACAAATGGTGGTTAAGATTGCAACCACATTTACAACTAATGGCAAATGCAACATGGTATTTTGGACTACAGAGTCATGTAATCATAACCAGTCATAAATGACATATATGATTGCAATTTTGTAGTCATAAATGCTACATTTTGGCATTGTGTTAGAATTAGGGTTGGAGGTAATGGCATGTGGTGGATTAAAAGAATCTTTTTTCAGTGAAAGCCCACCACACCTCCAACATTTGTTTTATGTCCCTTATTTAATAGAATATGGTGTGGATTTAAAACCATGATATTGGTGTAACAAGCTTTAACCCTAATAGGGATGTTGAACTTGTGGTTTCATTCAATCCTAACCTAAAAAAACGCATGCATTCACAAAAGTATTTCACAAGCCCAAAAAACTTAGGCACATTATGAACACAACAAAAATGGTGTACCGGCCATCAACATGATCTTATCACAACAATGAACAATGAAACATTTGGTGATCAAATTTGCAACTATTTGCACTAATGGCAACCTAGGAATGCAACCTAAACCCTCTTAAATATAATCACCATATTTGGGCAAATCCAACATCAAGTTATACCTACTCAATGATCTAAATTTGGTGGTAGCCTTGTCCCATGCTTGACCACTAATCAAACCAATTATAAGCCCAAGTTTGCTATGATAATGGCATGTGTGAAAAGGCTATTAGTTTCACTTGGACACTTGGAATTTCTTACCACATAATAAACATAAATTCCCAAAAGATCAACTTGCAAAAATTTGTTCACTGCAATTTGTAGCCAAATGGCACGCATGTTGTTAATCTTAGGCTACCTCCTAAACATATGTGATAGCCTAACCAACGTAAAAACAAAAAACAAATGCAACCCAATAAACACAAAGTGGAAATGAATTTTTCATATAAAACAACCTCCATTTTTATAATTCTCACATGGGAAATACAATTCAAAATTTTCCATGTTCATTGATGGTGTGGCATTCCATCTCTAATAAATTACAGGAAAGGGTGATTATAAAAAATATGATAACTTTGTCAAAAATCAACCAAAAATCGTCTTCACACATGACATGATTCACACCTTGTAAAAACCTTCTAGAATATTTGGTCTCCAAAAATGTTAAAACTCAACACATGCATAGATTTTTTTTCTAAGGTTTTAATGTTGCAATTGACATTAAATTTTAACTTTATATGGCAAATTTATGAATTTTGGAATTTTGACTAAAATTTTCCCTAAGACGATTATTCATTAATGAATAACCCCATAATTATCGCTTTACAACTCACCCTCAACCAACTATTTGCTAACAAAGAACTCCTAGGCAATCACAATCACATTGCTACTTAGTAATGAGTAGGTTAACACTAATGCCTTTCTCATAAACAAAAAGTTCCAAACCTTTCAAGTTATTCATTGGTGAACAACCCCTTGCTAACTCCGATGTTGCATGCACCAAACATTCCCGTGCCTCCACATTTGGGAACCAAAAACATCACATTCCCATGCTTTGAGCAACAAACATTAAATCCGATTTGTGTTATTCACTCGTGAATAGTTTTGACACATTTGAATATTATTAATAACCTTCGAACATGTGTTTGCTAACAAACTATCTTAAATTTGTTAGTTGTTTGCTAATGTTCATTAATTATTGTTCATTGTTTGCCAATGAACAACGTCTACATTAAAAACCTTTTTTACAAATTTAAAGGGATGTGGTAGGTTTAGATTAATTCCAAATTTGATTTTTAGGTTTGAACCTTGAGCCTAAAACATTGAGCCATGAGCCTAAAACCTATTTTTATATTATATATATATATATAAATTTCATCCACATTTCATCTATAATTTCATTCAAAATAATTCTTTGTACTTTTCATCCTAATTTCATTCCCATTGTGGCTCCATTCACATTTTCAAAGCTTGTACCCATATTTCATCCAAATCAACCATGATGTTGAAGTTGAAAATATGTTGGTTGAATAAATTAATTTTATTATCTTCCCTGGATACATAATGGTATATATGCCATTATAAAATGAAGATTTGAACTTTAAATTTGTTTGGAATAGGTTTTTTTTATTCATCAAGAAAATATACACAATTTGAATTTTGAAATTCTTTCCTAATTTAACTTATCCTATTTGTCAATTGAAATCCAAAAAAATCCATAATTTATTAAATGCAGTGTCATAAGCTTCATGATAATTGTTTATGTGGAGTTATGGTTTGTAGAGATTTCATGAAACTACCAACTATAAGGCCATAGATGTTTTTCATAGCCAACTAGCAAATAACTCACATGTTTGATTTTTGTTTCATAGTTTTTTGCCCTCAATTGCTTTATAGCCACATTACAAATTGCAAAGTGTTTAAATTTGTTGTAGTGGAAATTTTAAAAGGAAATATTTCCTATATATATTTTTTCCATATCCTCTAAAAACCACTCACCCCAAATGATTATACATTTTCTTCATTCCACTCAAATTTGATGGAATTTCACATGCCATCTTTTAAATTTGCCCATAATTTGGGCTTGCAATGCATTTTTAAAGAAGATGTGGGAGTCTTTGAATATGTTTGATGTATATTTTTCATATTTTCAACTTGTGAAATATTTTGTTCATTTCATATATAAAAATATAAGGAATTTTTCACAACATTGATTTTGTATAACTTAAATCCCTTTACCAACCTTGTGCAACTTCTTGATCATTTTTTTTTAATGTCAACCCATACAAAAGTTAAAAATTAACTTTATTCTAGCTCATGTCCATTCAAATCTAAAACCCTACAAACATAGTTGAATTGATGGCCCTTTATGTTGGCCATATTTTACTATTTATTTACCTTGACAAGGATAGTTGTAACTACATGTAACATCAAAGTTTCATTTTTTTACACAAATAGGGAAATTATGTGGAACAATTGAGGCATGTTTTAAAATCTTCCAAGTTTTTAAAAATGTAAAAGCGAAGTTGATAGTGCTTTATGTTTTGATGATAATTTTACAATTTGGACAAACCATTTACCAAGACAATAATGGTTAATTTGTTGATATGTGTTTGCAACCCATTTTTCATATATTTATAAGTTCCCAAGTAATAAAGTAGCTTCATGCACTTGCAAAAATGGTGTTAGATCATTGTGGCTACAAAAAAAAATCAAGAAACATTTGAAGCTTTCATTTTTATAATGTAAATGTCAGAAAAAAGTTATCAATTATTTTCCAAAAATTGCCAAAATTTCCAACCCACAAAATTGGGGGAAAAAAAAACATTGTCCTAGACATTTCAATTTAACAAACCTCATGGGACAATAAAGGTTGCCCTTTGCAACAAAGTAATGACCTCATCAAAGTTTAAGGTTGGTTGAATGGATGCAAATATCAAGTTCAAAATTACAGTGCACGACATGGCAAAATATCTAGTAAATGTGTTTGCATTGCACCCACTTCACCCTCTTTCTTAATGTTGCTATAGACATATTGATGAAGTCTAGACAATTGCAACTTGGGAAATTCCCAATTGTGACATGATATTGGTGCGAATATGCAAGAACTCCTATTTATATGGTTATGATTTTTCCATAACCATGTAGTGGAACATCCATAATTAGTAGTTTTATAATGGCCACCATACAACCAATGAATGTCCATTTGTTGTTGTGTCAATGTTTGGAACAACTAGACATACCTCCTTGCCAAAACGAGTTGTGGGGTGGGCATGGGAATTTGAACATTGCATCACATCAAATCCTTTGCCCATATCAACTTTTGAAAATAGTTGATGTGGTAAAATCACTATTTTTTTCCAACAAAAGCCTAACATCTTCAAGGCTAAGGACTTTTTCTTTAGTTAAACACATCCTTGACATCAAAGGCCACATTGTGGGTATAAAAGGCCTTGTCAAAATGTGCTCTCTCTTGGTGCCCATGACAACACCTTGCAAGATCATCCGCACAAAACCAAAACTTGTGTTTAGCAATCTATCAGTTAGGACTGTATGAAGGTCTTTCCTTGTTGCATGTGTAAGTGGGAGTCAATGTCCCCTTCTTGGACTTACATATTTGGGCTATACATTTCATTTTCATGTCGGCTTGGAGTTTGAAACATTTGGCAATGGATCTACAACATTCAATGTGCCACATTTGTTCCCTACATTCAGTTTCCAATATTTCTTTGCCATTTTGGGAAAACACCTTCAATGAACCACTTGAAAATTCACCAATGTTAGCAAATGGTATAGATGCATTAGTTTTCCCTTTCACAACTCAAACCCCCTCTTTTGGCATTGAGAAATTCACACGATCTAATCAATGGGAATCCGTATCTGAACTTGGCGATAACTCCATTTGCTTTTTGCAATAACCAAACATTTTTTCCCCTTCTAGGTATGGAATTCTAGATGCCAATCTACTATGCTTGGATAAATTGGAGATGGTTTCCATGCTTTTGGGGATTGCAATTTCTTATGGTTATTCTAAGTTTTACTTCTACTTTGTTTGGGCCCCTTTCAAATTGCTTGCCATTTCGGAATGACATGTTGTTGGAAGACTACACGACTATTCGAACCAAGTCATCACAAGTTGCATCATAGAGGTCATGTTGTTGATTGACAAATTGTTGTAGCATCTTGTTGTGTATAGTTTTCGATACGTTACAAGTTGGCATATTAATAAGTTCATCAAACATAAATTTCTATTAACATCAAAATTAGATCATATTAAACACAAAGGCACAAAAAAAGGTTTTTCTATATGTAAATTATGTGGGCAAGGGATGGGAAACAATTATTTACCTATTTTGTGAAATCCCTCCACTAATGCATTCGAAAGTGCTAGAATCCTAGCTCATCATTCAATTTTGAAATGTTTTCTTCACCTATTGCTCCACTTGAGTACCACCATGCTCAAATGGTGGCATACATTTCTTGCACTTTCTTGTCAATTTTGCATTTTCTATATTGATGACAAAGCCTTTTATGTTCCTTAAGAAGATCAAGTTTAATCAAATGTCTTGTGTGCATCTCCATGGACTACACCCAATGCATGAAACAAATGCGTTCTCTACCAACCACGGGAATTGTAGGGTCCCCAAAACCAAACATCCTCCTCATTGCATTGAAATTTGTTTGAACATTATTTGCCATGAAACCTTTGAAGTTGACATTTTCTATTATGCCTACCTTCTTAACAATCTTGTAAGGGAAGACCACATAAAGACTTGTGAGTCAACATCATCAGATTGCATGTCACATACATCTATAGTCAATACCTTGCAATATGTCATGTCATAAACATGACAACCCATGGTAATCCAGCCTTAAACACATTTGACATGATCAAACATGATCCATGCATTCTTAAAGTCTCCTTTTAGTTGCATGCACATTACAATATCAACACCACTTGCAGGCCAATGTGTAGACATTTTGAAAAGGTACACCTTGGGAACACCTTGATAAGGAAAAACATTATCTTGGATGTAGTCATAGTGTAGCCTCCTTTTTAATTCAAGGATGCTATCAATATAGCCATTCCCTTTTGTAACATTATTGAAACTTTTAATGGTGTGACGAATGTTGGGTGAGCTTAGCATAGAAAACTTGTCAAACACATTATTGAACTCAACATTGGACAACATGATAGTAGCCCTATTGTCATTTGCCAAAAGGTGGGTTTCAAGAAACTCTTTGCTAGGCTTTAACTGCTAATTGAATTGCCAAATTTTTAGCTTTGGGCATTCACATCACTTCCACCCCTATCAATTATTTAACAATTAAAAAAGTCTCCTTGTAAGTTTTTTTCTCCACATGATGGGCATGGGTGCCTATATGGATGTAAGCTAAAATGGTGTCCTTGTTTCTTGGAAGGACATAATAGATGTAAGTATCACATGTATTTACACACACAAGTGTTTTTTTGCAATAGTTGCATGCCAAGGTGGACTTTGAGGGGGGGCCAACTCCCGAAGGAAGTTGTGAAATAAAAAAACCATCCCACTCGGTCTTGTTAAAAGAAGCCAAATGAAGGAATTGAGGACAATTTAAATGATTGCATTAAAAATGACGAAGGCATGTGACCGCCTAAAGACAAGGTCAAGGCACTACTACAAAATGTGTCCTAAATCACTTTGGGTTTCATTAGATTTTGAGTGAATTTGGACATTTTTACCTAGTGAAATTATTTAACCCCTTAATGAACAGGGACTAATTGTTATGGACAATGACTTGTTTCACTAATACCTAATGAAACAAGGTTACTCTCGAGTGAAATACAAATTTATCAAACCATTCACTTGCTACTTAATTAACTAACCAGCATGCAAATCAATTAAATTTTTAGATTAAAATTTAAAATTTTAATTTAATTTAAATTATTTAATATATAATATTATTGATAATTTCATGATTTTTAAAACCTATTATTTATTGACATGTATCATTACCTATGTTAGGTTAAAAACCTAGCTTAAGTAGGTAGGCCATGTAATCAACCTAGGCACCTATTTTAGGAATTCAATAGGAAAATATTCGGTGAACATACCATTGTTGACCACACACAACACCACCTATAAGGTTTGATCCCTTGACCTTTAAAATGGAGGTAAACACTCTTACCATTAAGCCACCCCACTTGTTGTGATAATATGTTACATCACATTCTATTTATCAAATACTTCATTTTAAACATTACAAAAACATAAACTTTGAAAATTCATATCTTATTGAATTTTTGTTCAAATGAAATGATTCGAATTTACTTTTTTTAAAATTTCAATAATGTACATAATTACATTTATTTCCTTTTGAAAGTTTAAAATCATTTGAACAAAAAAAAAGTTGAATATCATTATTCAATAACATTTCAATGACCATTCTTTTGAATTTTTTTTTAATAAATAGTTTTTTTTTGTTAATATAATAATATTACCTATGTTAAGCTGCTAATTACTATATGACTATTTTTCATTAATTTAAATTATTTCACCCTACATTATTTATAGCTATTTATGGCTATTTTCAATTACTTTTGGTTATTTTTGGTTATTTCACCCTAAGTTACTTTTGGTTATTCTAAGTTATTTTTGGTTATTTTAGTTTATTTCACCTTAGGCTATTTTAAACTATTGTAAGTTTTTTGGCTATTCTATGTTTTTTTGGTTATTGTAAATTATTTCAATTTAGATTACTTGTAGTTATTATAAGTTACTTTTGGCTATTAAAGGCTATTTCACTTTATGTTATTATTAGCAATTTTAGGTTATTATAGGCTATTTCACCTTAGACTATTTTTGTCAATATTAAGCAATTCTAATACATAGCTATTGGTTGTTCTTTTATTATTGATATTGGTGGTTATTAATGGCTATTGGTACCTATTATATTTTTGGCTATTAATGTTTTTAGTGGTTATTTTATTAATAATTATTGGTGGTTGTTCTATTAATGGCCATTAGTAGTTATTCTATTGGTGGTTATCTATGGTTATTCTATTGGTGACTATTCTATTAATGGCTATTGATGGTTATTTTATTAATGGTCATTAGTGACTATTATGTTTGATATTCTATGGTATAATATCATAGGCTATTGGTAATTATTATATTGTAATGTATTTAAAATTATTTTTCATAGGTTATTAATTTTGATTCTAAGTTATTTTTATTTTAGGTCATTATATTTTGTTTTAGATTATTTTAAGTTATTATACTTAGGGTAAAATAATTTATAATAACATAAAGTAGAATGACCTTGAGTAATTTAAAGTATAACTTGAAATAACATATATTAATTTTAAATAAAATAACCTAAGGTAAAGCCTAAAGTTAGTTGAATAATTTAATTTAGAATAATTAAAAAACTTATAATAACTTTAAGGTAAAATAACATATGATAATTTAAGGTACAATAATTTATAATAGCCTATAATAACATAAAATATAAGTTAGAATAACTAAAGTAGTTTAAAATAATATAAGGTATATTATAAAGTAGCATAGATAGAATATTTTTAAAAACATAGAAATAAACCTATTTACTATAATAAATTGTAATAGTGAATTATGTTAACTAGTAATGAAAGTTGATGTTCACATAATGATATTATAGTGAAATAACTTTCACCAGGGTGAAATCAGTAAAATGCAATGAAGTTATTTCACTTTTAAGGTCCCATATTGATTTAAGCTAGTAAATTGCACCCCACTTTGGTAGTAGTGAGGTCATTCTTTATGTTGGTTGTCTTTGTGATAGTCCAAGCATGTCCATCATCCTTTTTGTCCATTCAATGATGCATTTGACCACCTCCTAGCATTTTGCTAACAAATTGTTTAATGGTAGATTTTGGTGGTAGGTCAAACATTATTGTCCCATCAAATTTTGGAAGTAACTTCAATTCACACTTTGTATATTTATGGTATGATAGTTTAGAGTATGTAATTCACTTTGGCATCAACAAGATTTGCCAATTTTTTTGAGAAGCTCTACAATACTACAATGGGTCTTTAGTATTTGACTAATATATTGCAAGTTTAGTTCATGCGTGGGTATCAATATTTTCAATTTAGTGTTCACAAATGGATCATCTCTGGAACTAGGCATTATCAATGGAAGTTCAATAACATCATCTCTAGAAATGGGTGTCATTGATTGAAGTTCAATAACATCATCATCTCAAGATGAATCACTCAGAGTATGAACAACCGAGGAATTTTGAGACTTTATTTTGACCTTAACGACATCATGGTCTTGATTGATAAAGTTCACTTTATCAAATGTAATGCTAGATGATTGTGATGCACTTGGGACCTTTTTACCCCACACCTTATACATGACAACTTCAACTCTACATTCAAGACCTACTAGTGTTTGGTGTGGTTTTTGGAAATGAGTAAAGTTATTGTCAACTTCTTTCATGACCATAACACTAGAAGGCATGAAGTTGCTAAACATGCAAAGATGGTGTTCAAGGACAACTACAATTCCATTGTTTGAATGTGGCCATGAAATGCAAGTACTATTACCACTTGGCCAAATGATAAAACATAGGAACACAATGCAATGTTAAGTAGAAACTAATGCACCAATGCTAAGAAGACCTAAAACATGATTGTAAGAAGTAGAATGCAAATATTAGCAAGGAGATCCAAAAACATCCAAGTACCAAATACCATTACACATTAGGATGGTTAATGGTTAATCACTCTACTAATCCACTAACCATCTACCTAATTGCTTCACTAATCTAGTGACCATATAATGGTTGGTTTTGTAATTAAAACGAGGAGAACCTTGGATGTTAGAGGATATGGTGCATAATAACTTTTGTGAAAGACTATAAAAGATTGACATATATATGCCATCCACTAATGTTACCTTCAAATAGCAATGATTTTTTCAATTTTATCATGTAGCTAAGGTGGCAATCGCTCCTAAGATGATTGCCACCTTAGCCAAAATTTTGCAAATATGGCAATTATAATAATTAAAATAAAAATATATGTAGATTTTTTATATTTTTGACAACCTACGATAACTTAATATAGAAATTGGAGATATTTTAAAATATTTGTGAAAATTTTGTCAAACTTTGGTGACCTAAAAGCCCGAAAACACCTATATTTCACCATTTTGAAAAACATTGTTAATAAAAATTCAATGCTTTTAAATATTGACATATTCCACAATTTTGGTGTTATTAACTTAAAATGGTTTGACACATTGTCCTATGTAGCAAAATTATTTTAGCTTTATGTGCCAATGATCAAATGATTTGCAACCTCCAAACAAGATTTTGCTTGTTTGATGGGGACATTAATTGTGAACAATTCTAAAATTTTAGACCAATAATACCCAAAAAAAATGTTCAATTTTTGGATTGCAAATAATGTGCATCCTTTCTAGATGGGGTGCATTCGCCATATCCTCATGTACTTGTTCTATTTTCTTTACAATGGATTTCATCCATTTGTTTCCAAAACCAAAATAAAGGACAACATCCTTACTTATTGATTTGAATGAGCTTATAACTTTAGTAGGAGATAAATGGGAATTTCATTACTTCAAAATCAAAAAAATTCGTAACCTCCAATGTTAATGATCTATCAATTTGATGGGACAATAATTGCAAATGATTCTGAATTGTAGTAAACAATATTTAAACTTACATGTGGATTATTGGCATACTTCCCAAAATATGATGTAACATAATAATTGGGCCACAAAAACCAAAGTTATTTAGTAAATTGCAATACTTTTCTTTAGCAATTTTTTGCAATTTTTTGAAAAATATTTTGGAAAGACATTTCATTCCAAACCTTCATCAATTTTGGGTTGAAATTGAAATTCCCAACCCAAATGTTTTCTTAAAAAATTTGTGATGTTGCTCAAGTGGTGATCATCCATAAGACTATTTAGCAAAATTTGGCAACATTAAAATATGTTCAAGTAGGAAAATATTAAACATTTTTTTCATTAAAGGCAGCCTTAAAACAAGGTGACTTTACAAATTATTCTATTATTTATAGTTACACTTACACCTCCCAAAACATTTACATAGGGTTGTGTAAGTGTATGTGACAAATATTTACATTAGTTGTAAATATTTTAAAAAAAAAACATTACAACATGATAAGTGTAAGTGTAAAAAATTTGGATGTGTAAGTGTAAATGGTTAACATTTACATTGGATTTACATGCCATATACAGGTATTGACATTTAAATGCACAACATTAATCTATTTACCTCTAATTTACATAGTTGTAGTTACTTTACCTTTTTACTTAGTTACATGAACTTAGTGTAATCAAGTCACAAGACATGGAAATTATTTTTGACAAAAAGTGTTATAATATGAACATGTGATCCATTGGC
>Ga0209208_10011043_pt1 | contig 11620 bp, 10 predicted proteins | sample S1TSphfallax_3_FD_187694 | JGI IMG/M metagenome (GOLD analysis project Ga0209208, IMG submission 187694) | Host-associated microbial communities from peat moss isolated from Minnesota, USA - S1T2_Fd - Sphagnum fallax MG (SPAdes) (version 2) | ecosystem: Host-associated > Plants > Peat moss >...
CCTCCCCATGTAATAGGGATCCACCAACAAAAATTCAAAATAGTTGTTTTCATGAGTAAAGTATTGGCACCGTTCCTTATAAAGTGTGGAGTGTTGAAGGATGTTAACATTGTGGTAAGAACTATAATATCCAATATCTATATGTAGATGAACAAGCTTGTGTGGTCAAGAACAACAATGTTATTCATAGCATAGATTTTCTTTTGTACATTAAATCAAGATTGATGACCTTGGTCCTTCCAACACTTTCGAATCTCAACTAAGGTTCCATCAATGAACCATATGCATATTGGTAACTTGGGCAAATGGGTGCCCAAAGTAGCTCTCTCTTTAGTTGTAGGCCAACGAATTTCATTTACAATGGAAGCATTAATGCAAGATGAAATGAACAAAACATCATCCCACATGGAGTTCTTGGACCAATTCCACATAAAATAGTCATACCTTGTGACATTGTCATGTTTCATGAACAAAATAAAATTTAGAAGCCCTTTGCCAAGGGTTTAACTTTTATGGTCTCCTAGTCATAAGATAATCTTCAAATGTAGAGCTAGCAAGTGAGATGATGGTACTAGGCACCACAAAGGATGCAAGCTCTTCAAACTCAATGGCAATAAAGTTTGTCAAGTTCTTGAACAACGTTGGGGTGGCATGCATTGTGGCCAACACATTTTGAACACCAATGGTTGGGTCCATTGATTGCCCACTACCCCCTTCCATTTCATGTGAGTTGAAGAAATCTTGAACACTCCATGCCACCAACTCACATTGAAAGAGCATTGTAGCCTCTTCATCCATGTCATACAAGATATCATCACTTGAAGAAGAACTAGAATGTGAAGAGGTGCTTGAACTTGAAGAAGAATCCATTTGCTCAAAAAAAAAAAAAAAAAAAAAAAAAAAAAAACAATTGCAAAAAAAAAAAAAAAAAAAAAAACTTAAGAAAAAGCAAACCCTAATAAGAACAACAAGAAGAAACCACAAATGTGAAAGAGAAGACCTTGGGACAAACCAAACCCTAATGAGAAATGAAAAAACAAATGTGAAATGAGAAAAAAATGCACTTGGAAAACACCCAATCCTAAATACAAGGGCAAGAGAACAAACAAGTCAGATCTTTGAACGATACAAAACCAAAAGACAAAACCATTTGGGGCAGCCTGAACGTTTTTTGTCATCCTTAGTTTTTGCATTTAGTCCTTAGTTTTCAGGTTTCATCCCCAATTTGACAAACTTTGTGGACAACAGGAGACTAAGAATGGATTGAAAAATGGCAGTTCAAAGGGGGGGGGAATTGGGTGAGATTTTACAAATAACTCTAATATTTTTAAAAGTATACCATGATTTCATAACAAAGTAAAAATATATCATTTTATCTCAAATAGTTCTTTAAATATACAAGCAAAGTGACCTCCCTGGCCGCCCAAGTAAGTTCACAAGTATAAGCACAATAAAAATATAAAGGAATTTTTTCCAAAATGTTTTATGAGTACCATAATACCTTTTCAAGTTTGGCAGGATATATGTTTGTTTTTTAAATGCCAAATTTTCTAGAAATTATTTGCTTGAAATTTCAAAAGTGAAGAAAATTACACAACTCTCTGCTACCCATCCATGCTGAAAATTTGAGAACTTGACACAAATTTGTAAGTTGTATGGAGGGTGTCTCATTTTCTTTGGTTTTGGTCAATCAGTATTAATAGATGAGTCACATACTAACCCATGGTTGGTAACAAAATTCTAGTATTTATTACAATTCACTTAAGCTGTTGAATAAAGTATAGTGCCTACCACTTGCACCCTAGAATTGTGATGAGAAAAGAAATTGTGCAATACCTCTGTTTCTAATGGGATCGTTTACTGTGGTTTTCTTGATCACATTAGCTGGCATGATCTTCTGGTGATGATTATGCACTTGTCATAGTGACCAAAATGTTTTTTTATTGAATGAGTCTTTAAAAGTTGTTAATGTGGAATGGCCTTGCCCTTGCCGTTTAGGACTTGTAGCTGAAATAATGTAAAAAGGGGTGGGGGGGGGGCAGTAGAGGCACCCAACACAAGGAGAGCAAGGCCTGCTCATCCTAACAAGCTTGCCTGGGCAGCAAGCAGCCAAAACATTTGTTATTGTCCTACCTATCCTGTAACCAAGTCTGGCTAGATCCTCCTGTGAATGGTTGCCAGTGTAACCACAAAAGTGGGAAAAAATTGTGTGCCTGTATGAATGCTGCACCACTGCCACCAGAGGGAGGGGAGGGTGTCTTGAATCTTGAAGGTAGTATTATTGTATATTATTTCTCCTATTTGATGCTGCTTTTGAACTGCTTGATTTCCTATCATGAATAATTTCGATAATGCATACCTTGTGTGCTTTCTAATTGGTGATGAGGCCAAGATTAGAGAAATAAAAGGGTGCAAAAAATAAGTCTTCAGTCTCACCAAGTTTGGAATGTTTTTTTTTTTTTTTTGCAAGGAATCATTAAAAAGTTGTTGTGCAATCACAACACAAAAAACAATAAAAAAGTGAATTAATTTCTATACAAAAAATCAATTGAAGAATGCAAAGAAATCTTTATCATTGGAGTCAGATACCCTCATCAGTGATGAAGAATGAAAGAAAGTTGTTTGAAGTTTTTGGTTCTACTTGCTTTGACAAAGAGAGATTCTCAGAATTTCTTCCACAAAAAGCATTGCAGCAGATTCTGCTGCCCCTTCCTCAAGAAGAAGAAGCATTCACACGGGTGACGGAATTTTGCAGCTACGAGGATATGAGCGAGCGAGAGAGAGAGAGAGAGAGCATGGTTGTTGAATCAGCACAATGGGTAGTGTGCAGGCGGTGGTGGCAATCGTTGGTCGCTTCCATGTCCCTCATGCACGAAGAAAACGGTCTCCATTCCCCAAGACTGGTGAATCTCTATGTGACAGTGAAGAAGCCAGGCTCCTGCAATCACGAAACCCTGCATCAGAAATTCTCTACTAGAGAACAAAACACTCGCACTGGGAGAAAGACACAGAAGACAGGCGAGACATAACAGAGGGAGAAAGAAAAAGAGATTTCTAACAGAGAGAGGTTTTGGGGCTTAAAGTTCTTAGGGGGGAAGTGCAGGTGAGAATGAGGAAGTTGGCGATTCAGGAATTAGGGTTAAGAGGGAGAGAGGAAGAAAGAAAGATGAGAAGAGAGGAGGAGGAGGAGGGAAGAGGGGTTTAGGCTTTGTACCAGGGTTGTCAGCTCGGAAGCGAATGGCAACCCAGCCACCATAAGGCACGCCGTAGGTGTTGCGAAGAGGGGGATTCACAAGGTTGAAAGTGGCAGGACTGGTAGCAGGATCGTAGTTGCCGCTACCGCTACCCACGATGTAGAAACTGTTGCCATGAAGATGGAAAGGGTGGATCTCGAATTGCAGGATGGAAGTATCCTGCAACACCAGCTACAAGACCACCAACAACACCGCCAACAACAGCATCACCCACCATCACAAACTCCACAATGTTAGTCCTAGATTTAGGGTTTAGGTCTTGCAAGCTCCCTGTGCATTTCCAAAGCAAAACCCAATCACCCACAATCCTTGAAGCTCGTCAGCATCCCATCATCTGCCACAAACTCCACAGATCTGTCTACTGCTGCTTGCCTGCATGCCAGGAGAATTCTTTTTTGGTACCCACCTCAACACTGGAATTGAAAGGGATCAGACTCAGGCGAGTTCCGTTTTGGGGGAACCAGAGAGACAATGGCAGTTGAGATCCAGTGTAGTTGAATATGTGCTCAGGGTGATCAGGGAAGGTGAGATTGAAGGAGCTCCTGGAAGTGGAGCTTGTGAGGCGTCCTCTGTCATATTCGTATCCATATTGCAAGAAAGGTTTGTTGCTCTTGTTGGGTGTGGGTGCTTTGTATGTTATGTTGTTGACGGACCCGAGAATGCGATAACCTTGGTAGCCCTCGCATTGCGCAAGAGGATAGCAACTGGTGTTGCTGGCCAAGCCATAGCTGACAGTGAAGAGCAAGTGGATGTCCACTGTTTGCGGAATGTAGAACGTTTGATCGCTTGTGTTGAAGCTGAACTGCTTTGCATCGAATGCTTGTCGATAGGCAGAATCATTGTGAGCAGGAAACATGGGTAGCATCATGTTGTTGTTGGTCACTGTGGAATCATCATTGTTGTTGTGATGCAATTCAGAAGCAGCTCCCACTCCCACATACTCCACAAGCGCTGTTGCAGAAACATTGGGGAAAGGAACCTGAGGTACACACACAGATACATCCAGAAAGACAGATATCAATCTATAGAGCTTAGAAGCTTGCTTCTCTACGTCACAGTAGCACAACATGATTGCAAATGATAGATCTAGCATCCCTTGAGCACAAGTCTTCTTCACAGATGATAGAAAACTGGAAATGCATGGGAGAGAGATGATGAAGAAGCAAGCAAGGCTGGTGAGAAGAGAAAAAATAGAGAACAGTTCAGTTCAGAGAGATTCAACATACGACAGTGGTATTGGGGATGGAGAAAACTGATGAAGCCAGATAGTATCTGCCATGGGAGTGGTTGGCATGGAGAAGGACATCAAGAGTTTGGCCAGGAGCGATGAGGACGAAGTCAACATCGAAAGGAACAGCATATGCAGAATCCAGCTGCACCACTGTAAGGGAATGGTTTGCAACTCCCACGTAGAGTGCAAAGTTCATGCAGGAGTTCACCAGACGAAGAAGGTACATGCCTCCTGAGGTGATATTGATTCTGTATGCATCAGCTGCTGAAGAATTGTACAGGAAACCGGGTTGTCCATTGATGGTCAGTGCATCAGAGGTGTTGTAGCCTCCTCCTCTTGCCAGTGCATCTGCAATCACTTGTTCCACATCCGTATTCCACCATTCTCCTGCAAACCCATTGTCAAGCTCCAACACCCATCCAAAACAAAAACCTCAACAATGTCCAAATCCATCGGCAATGCACAGGATTCTTTCTTTTCCATCCACAAGCAAGCTCTGTGTCTATGCAATTTTGTTCCATCCAAAGCTCAATGACAACTGTGTGATGATGATGACCCATCAGAGTATTTCAAGCATAGATTTGATTGAATCAAGAGCTGCTGATGCCAGGGGTTGTGAGATTGAAAAAAGACTCGCATTACCAAGGATGATGGTGAACTCTTTGCTTGGTGTTGTGAAGGGGTAGAAGACATTCTTTCGAGGCTGCACAATGATAGCTCCATGGATGGAAGCACGGTGCCATGAGGTATGTGCATGGTACCACAATACACCTGTCTGATTGAGAAGCTGAAACCTGCACATCCATCCTCTCTCTCAAGCTCTCTTGAGCTCTTAGCTTTTGTTTATGTGCAGCAAATCTTGAATGCAATGGACTGCTTCAGATAGAGAGAGCAAGAGGGAAGTAATACCCATCTAAAAAAAACAAATGAAAACAAACAAACAAAGCCCATATCACAACAACTCACAAAATTGAAACAGAAAAAAAAGAAGTATCTGATTGAGAAAGACAATGACCACCCACAACAAAAACCATTTCTACCTGTAAGTGAAAGAAGCATTCTGTTGAAGAGGGCACTGTGTCACATATGGCACTCCATCATACCACCCAGTTCGCAGCTGCCTCACACCATGCCTGCAACAATTCATGACACCGCTGAAAAACCTTCTCTCTCTCTCTCTCTCTCTCTCTCTCTCTCACACACACACACACACACACAAGCAGCATAGAAACTTCTTGAGGCAAGAATTCCAGAATTTCTTCAAAGATGAGTTTGTCTCACTATTTTGGCAGCAAGAACACCAACCAGCACATGCAATGTCCATCAGCTTCACATCTGAAGTTTTGTGATTCAACCTCAGAAGCAATGAGAATGATCACCAACAGCAGAAAGGAGAGAAGAAAGAAAAGAAAAGAGAGCAAGCAGAAAATTACCAGTGGATGGTGATATTGGGGTTGACAAAGCTGGTGACATGGACAACAATTGTATCTCCTTCATGGGCATGAATCGAAGGTCCTGGAAATTGTCCATTCACAAGCATCATGCTCTTGGTGTGATTCAGACGTGTGACATTTGTGTAATTCACCTGGTATGTACATCAACCCAGCACTCTTATAATTTGCTGCAATTGCACATTCTTCACAAAAACATCAACCCACTCTATATCAATTCACTACAACTGCACATTGTTGACCAAAACATCATCAACCCACTCTTATCAATTCTTTGAGATTTCTAAATGTACTAGCTGAGAATCCAAACAGCTTCCAAACAGCTTCTGGACGATGCTTAACAGATAGTTCAACATCATCATCAGAAGAAGGAATCAAACCAACAACAATTGATCACATCCACGAGTGCTCACTAAAATCCATGCACAAGCTTCATGATCAAAGCTCTCAATCTAATGAGATAAGAATCCTTGACTGGAAAGGGAAAGAAAAAAAATTTGATTAATTACAAATGAACTTGTCTTCTGTACCTCAAAGTTGTAGTAGCGAGTACTGACACCATTTGGTTGAGTTTTGATGTGGTAGTAGTCATTGTGAGAACTCATGATAGACCTGCTCATGTGGAATTTGTTGGACCCATCATCTTTTTGTTGGAAATCTGCAGGTGTGTGGCTTGATGCACATTGTGCAGATTCTGTGGGGAGATTCAACACCGAGACAGTCACAATCAGGTAGTACAATGCTAATGATGCACCTGCTGCAAGTGGATTCCAAATCATGTGGTGATGATGATGGTGATACTGAAGATGATGGCTGTTGTAAGACCACCAGTGCTTCTTCAGACACACCAGGGTTGTCTTCTTCCTGTATGGCATTTTTCTGCTACAAGATGCACACTTGAACATCAGATTGGACTAATGAGCTAAAACTTGTGCAATGCCGTTGTGGTGGTGGTGGTGGTGGTTGTTGTGTGCAGTCATAGTAGCTTGGACAAAAGCAGAAAATGTAGAAGCTAGAATTGGAGTCAGGGGTGTTGTTGCTACATTTTGGAATCTCTACTTCTAGAGAGAGCTGCCGAATGGTGCATATGAATGAGCTAGGCATGGACTACTGCTTCGTAATATACTAATTGCTCAGCAGAGCTTTTTCCATATTTGTCAAAACTTATTGAAATCCTAGAAGGACCCCAATCAACGACCAATTATCTGCAAGAAATTTTGCCAAGGAAAATATTGAATCTTCAAGAATATTCTATTTGTTGAAATGGAAATTTCAAAATTAATTAAGTTATTCAGCAAACATGTGTCGAATTTGCCAAGGTAGTACTACAGTAGTTGATTATTTGTGAAGGAAATTTTTTATTCATAGTGATTCAAGCCTAACTTGCTATTCACAGGACAGACATGAAACACAACATAAATAACATATTAGTTTTCTGTCAGTTTCAGAAAGGCCATCAATCCATGGAGCTTTCAAGTGCAACCAGCTGAATCATATGCAGGGTGGGTGTTTTTTCATTTATTCATTTCAGGCTTTGTACAACATATTTGTAATTAATTAGTTTTTTGGACCATGGCCAAATTCAAGGCATTAAAAGCATTGAATGTTCTGAGGCACATGAATTCCAATCCAAATTGTGGCATAATCTGGACTACACGAAAAATTCATGAGTGCTGAGCTTTTCAGCGTTTTTCTTTTTTGGGTGAGTTTTTGCCACTTGGTGACAAAACAAATAGTAATCCAGTGCACAACTCATACAAAGGATTTTTGTGGAAAAAATGCGCCAAAGTTGCCAGATTTGGAGGAATATTTTTCTGAAATCATCATATTTAGACGATAAGTTCCAGCTGGTTGCCAAAATACAGCAGGATTTTTAAAATTTTCCACTTCCCTATGTGATCTATAGCCAAATTTGGCTAAAGCGCATAAAAAGGACTTGGAACTGCAGTGTCTAGTATGAGAATTTTCATATTGTGGTGTCTAATCCCATTTGTAAACCTTCTAGATGAATTGTCTTTGGCTTCTGATGGGTGGTGTCCTTTGCATAGCCTGGCTGACAAAAAAACACAGTTGTGCAAGAAAAACACCATGCGGGATTTAGGGTTTAAAGTTTAATGCACCATCCATTGGAAACCCATTATGAGTTAATTGTGGATGAATCACAATTGAGTATTCTGTAAACCCTCCTACTTACCCCTCACCTGACCTATGGTAACTACTTAGGCATGTAAGTAAGCATAATGGGCAAGCGGGTAGGGAATCTAAGTGGTTGTTAAGAAGGCAGGTAAGTAAGTGCAACACTTGGTGGCTACTATGTAGATAGATGCACGTGGATGGTTAGTTCATGGCTAACCATAGTTGACCACTGTGGTTAGCTATGGGATGGGAACACAACTTTTGAAGAAGTGGTGTTTCGTGTCCACACAGCATCCATCCCCTATGGTGCACTGCTAGGTGGCAGTTCAATCTGGCTCACATTGAGATGATTTGAATGTAGTAGCAAGAATGTTAGGGACCAGTGACGGTTGGCTCTCCCCTCTTTTATTTTTAAGTAAGAACTAGCAGGTAAGGAGCGGGTATATGGACCCTTGACTAATGGCTCTTTAACGGTCAAAGAACCTGAAACCCCTAGTTCTTTACTGCTTGTTTCATTATACCTGTCAGCTCTTTCAAATTCTTTGGCTAGAATGAGAGGTCTATTTTGAGTTTTTTTAAAAACCTAGAACCACAACTTCTTTGATTCTGGAAACTTTCAAAAACCTTCCAACTGGAGTATCTAACAAAATCAAACAACCATCCAACACCATTACATATATAACAATGGCTACATAATTGATTACAGAGAGTAGTATCTCACTAATGTTGTAGCAGGCCATTGGACAAGAGCTCCTGAATTATATCACTTATTTTGCTGCCTTGTGACATTTCAGTACCCCCTAATACCTTTTTGCATGGCCTTGTCTTGCTTGCTTGTTGGTTGAGCTTCATAAACCAAGCTCTTATATGTGTCCCATTTGCATGATCTTGTTTTGCTTGCTTGTTGGTTGAGCCTCATAAACCAAGCTCTTAGATATGTCCCATAACACATAAGCTTGGTGCTCTGGTACATTCGATTATGTTTGGTAACCTGCACACTCTCACCAGTTGTTTAGTCCATGCGTCGTGTCCCATACTATCATATGGTACCACAGACATTGAGATTTAGTAAAACCTGACTTGTGCTACTGTCCAATTAGGCTCTCTCACAAGAGTCAGGTAGGTCAGGTACACCCTGAACCACCACTTGACCTCAAGGTTGAGCGTGGGAGTCATGCCAAGAACTTAATCTTCCTAGGTGAAGAGGAAGCTCTACTGCTCTAATAGCAAAAAGAGGGGGTACCAAGCTTAGATTCTATGGGGTCACCCTTGAGTTCATAGGTTGATTGGGGGAACTCTACAAATATTTACCTGCCTAGGGCCGGTTCTCCAAACCAGTGGTGAGCAGATACATATAAAAGCAGGAACAGAACCCCTAGTTATTAGGGCAGTGCTTAGGGTTTGTAACTGTAGTTCTTAAAGATTCAAGAAATGGGTTATGATATCTATATAGCACCATGGTTCTTAAACATTAGCCTATGAAACTGTCTGGCAGTTCTTCATCAGTTATTTCATGAAAACCACCAGTTCTGGGCCCAAGTCAGCACATTATGAAGAAAAATAACCTAAAGTCACCAAATTATAGGAAGAATCCTAGAATTTCTGCTCTGCCCCCTGCCCCCATTCTGACCTCTAGCCAAATTTAACTAAGTCCTCTTGTGTATGATCCAACCCACTCACTTCACAAATCTGGAGAAAAAACAAACTCTGCTACCAACCTTGAAAACCAAAGAGAAATTTCTCTGCTGGTGGCCATACTCAACAAGTACCTCAATGAGTGGAAGTGGTGCTGCAACAACTCTGCATTCCCTGCTGCAATTTGTTCAAGCAGTCACGAGGCTTGTGCAATCAGAAGTGAATAATGCATGCATGCATGTATATATATACATATATATGTATTCCCATACCTACTCCTCAATCCATACCCATGACTATCGTCAATTTATGTGCTGATTACTCGTGCACATTGCATTTTTCTCTCAATTCTTCAATATTTTCGTACTCCTTTGAACATCCTGCTCTCAGTCTTGGCTCTCTTCATGTTTGAGATTCTTCAATGCTTTTTTTTGTCCTGTACAGTCTGCAAAAATTATGGAGTGGTTGAAAACCATGACAGAAGACAAGTTTGGAATTGAAAGGTGTAATAATAAATCATAATATATATACTCCAATTGGTGCCCCCATTTAATTGGATGCACCCATCTCTCTCTCTCTCTCTCTCTCTCTCTCTCCACAGCTGGGAGATCGGTAACTTGTATACCATTATGCACCCTACACGGGCAACTGAATACTCAAATTTACACTACTTTGGTCAAATTTGCTCTTCACATAAACTTTTTTTTTGGGTGCCATGATGGGTACTTTAGACAACAAAGAAAGTTCCAATTATTTTGGCATCAGGTCAAGCATTTGGAGACTAGTGTTGTCAAGATGAAATATGGTGCAATATTGTCAAATCATCTTCAGCTGTTTGTGAAAATATCCCAACTAGTCTAATTCAGAAAGCTATAACACTCAATTTTGTTATAGAAAAGTGCAAATTCAATTATAGGTGTAAATCAAGTGCAGAATTTATCAGCCTTATCAATGGACAATTTCTTTGACATAGGGTCAGGATAAAGGCAGTGGTCAATGTAACCCCACTTTTGAATGAAGTTCATCATATATGACATATTGGCAAGCTCAAAAGATGATGATCAGGGATTAATTTTTTCAATTTTATGATGTAGCCACAATGGCGACCATTCCCAAGAGGAATTAGCCAAATTTGGCTAGAGGTTAGATAGAAAAGTACAAAATTTTAAGAATTCCTGCTATATTTTTGCAATCTGCTGGAACCTATAAATAAATATGGCAATTTCAGAAAAAAAATAATCCCTCTATCTCTGGTGACGTCAGAGCCTTTTTTTTCACAAAAATCATTTGCAAGTGTCACACTAGATTTAATTTTTTTTGTCGCCAAGTGGAGGAAATAAATTCGCCCCAAAAAAAAGCAGTCATTGATGATAGGAAAACACCTCACATGAATAACTTAGATTCCAAAGTAACTAATTTTGGGAACTGTTTTTGACAAGCATGTACTGTATCGATGAACAACCTAATGGGGGGTTGGTAAAGGGTCAAGCAAGGACCTGAAGGATTCATTAAGTGGTAGCTTCATCAAGGAGGTGGATGTAGCTTCTGTACCCACCAGTTGCCAACTAGCAGCAACCAGCCACTCTTTGCAATTTTGTACTGGCTTTTGCCATTGCAACAATATAGGAGATACACATTTATTCCTCTACCAAAAGGTACATCATAATCAAATCATCTTGTAGAAAAATTTATGCTGCCCAGACATCGTCCCAAGGGTCACTCCAGTTGCTTTGTTCATTACCTACCTACCTACTAACAACACACTAGCCTTGCCTACTTAGTAACCATCTATGCAGGGGGTTACTTCAGTTGCTTTGTTTACTACCTACCTACTAAGTACACCCCCTAGCCCTTCTTAACCATCTACATCTTATATATTAAAGTTACAGTGGTGGTGTCTGTCTGTTAGGGTT
>Ga0209208_10011044_pt1 | contig 11619 bp, 8 predicted proteins | sample S1TSphfallax_3_FD_187694 | JGI IMG/M metagenome (GOLD analysis project Ga0209208, IMG submission 187694) | Host-associated microbial communities from peat moss isolated from Minnesota, USA - S1T2_Fd - Sphagnum fallax MG (SPAdes) (version 2) | ecosystem: Host-associated > Plants > Peat moss >...
ATAATGAAGAAAAAAAAATTGTGCATGTTCAAACATAGAAATTTCATAACAAAAATGCTTTGTCAAAAATCATAAAAACACAATTTTAATATCTTTAATTTTATGGTTAACCTTTATTCTTTGTTTGTGCTTGAAACACATTTTCATTGGATCATTGACAAACTTATAATATGCTTTCAAATTTGCATTTTTTTGCACTTTGTGCAAATAATTTGCACAAAATATTTACATAGTTACAAGAACCCACACAAATTCTATATGTTTCTAATTTTTGAAGCAAAAAATAAAAAATACCATGCATAATATTTAAAAGGATTCCATCATGGTTGTTTCCACACACTAAATGCAAAAAACATTATTTCATTATCCCCTTTTGCATTGACATCTACACCTTTGTTAACAATCTCTTGAATAAGGTTAGTATATTCAGATGAACCCTAATTAAACAACACATGTTCATATGTTAATGTCGTGACATGTTGAAATGATTTTGATATAAATGAATTTTAATCAAAGGATAGTGATAATATGATACAATGTGTAACACACAATAAATATTCCTTATTTGCACCAAGAATAACAACATAAAATAAAAAGGAAATAAGAAATATCCTTGTGGAACAAGAAAACTTTATAAATATTCTTAAAATGAGAGACACTAATTCATTCCTATATGAAATTGAAGCATGAATAACATTGCAATGCAACTTGAAGTGAATTTGAATTCAAATACAATGAATGAAATTTAAATTCGACCAATTGGATTAAGATTAAATTGAATTAAATTCAAATTCAATTAAAGACAAATGGAATGCAAATTGATGAAGAATGTATTCAAAATCTTCTTCTGAATATGGTGTTGGAAAAGAAAAGCTTTTAAAAACATAAATATAAAACAACTTTCCATGCCTTTTGGGAATGGGTTAAACAAGTTCCAACTATTTTGAACTATTTGATAATTTATGAAACCTAATGTTGTCCTACCTAAACCAACTTTGATGAATCATCATAACTAGAGTTCAATTATTTTAATATTAGGAAACAAAAAGGCAAGTGTTTTTCATTCCCATGTAGGTGGCTAGGGGAAAAAAGTGAGACAATTATGATAGAAACTATTTTATTTTATTTTAATGTCAATGAATCATCAAAGCTAGTTGGTTTATGTAAAACAATTTTAGATTTCATAAGTTGTCACTTAGACAATTCCAAATTGAAATCTATTTAACCCATTTCCAAATAAAGAGGCATGGAAAAATGTCTTTTTGAATATGTATTTTTTTAAAAGTCTTTTGTTTCAACACCATATTCATGAGCAAATTTTCAATGCTTCTTCATCAATTTGCATCCTAGTTCAATTCAATTCAATCCAATCCAATCCAATCCAATCCAATCTTGATCCAATTGTTGAATTGAATTTAGTTAAATTAAAATACATTTGAATTCAGATTCCATTTGATGCATTTGAATTCAATTCAATTTGCATGCAATGACATTCAATATTTTCATTCCAATGAAACTTAATTTGCACAAAATCAGTTCCTTTTTTCTATTGATCAATGAGTTGCTCATCACTACAGTGTATAGAAGTGAGGAGCCCAAGTTAGATAAGTAGATGTTATCGATTTCATCATTTGAAATGCACCTTGCCTATCTAAAGGACAAGGTTGTAGCTTCAAAGTTCATAAATGTTTGGCATGGTCCCATATCATGATTTATCATGACCTACATAAGTTCTACCATCATCAAGGTTACTACCTGAAATATATAAATGGTAGCAAGGGATTGTTCTTTTCACAGACTAGGGTTTGGTTATGGTCTGAAGATCTTTTGTCAGTTGAATGGGATTATTAGGCTTTTTGCTAGATTTTGTGAAATAAGGTTGCATGTAAGCAAATTTCAAAGATTCATCTCGAGTTGCATCTATTTAACTTGAAGAAGCAGCACTGCAATAGCCCTAAGTCTCATGTAAGCCAATGCACCAAACAAATGGAATATTTCAAAGATGTAATTTGGTAACTCTCAAATCATAGTGCAGAGCTACATCATTATGAATGTTCCCAACAAATGGTTGTCTATTTATGATTATTACATATCTAAAATTTAACATCAGCTACTAACAAAGGTTTTCTGCAAATGTGGGACTCTTAAAGGTCCATAATCAATATATGCACTATCATCTGTGATTGCTGTCTATGTTTACAAATTATAATCTCTATTATGTCTCCAGGAGCATCCAAAATTTACCTCCTCCATCAAGTCTGTTTTGTCTTCTTCAAACAAGTTAGTGTCTCCGCCACATGAGAATTTCGATTAAAAAAAGAGAATTCTCCTCCATCTGTCTGTCTGCTTCAATTTTCTACTGCGAGTCCGCCAGTCATGTCTGCACCCCTGTCAGCATTAACACTTGCATACATAGCTGGACATGGTAAACCCAGTTCAGAAGTCACCAATCGAACTATTTCAGCTGTTGCACTTCCTTGTGATAACTTATTCACAGTAATTGCAATTGCAAAATTCGAGCCTGGCAAGCAAAAGCCTGTTGAACCACCTACACCTGAATGCCCAAACCCTGTAATCTCATTGTTGGAACTAACTTTACCCTCAGCAGCAGCAGCAGTTATCCTCCTGAAACCAAGACCAAACTTTTCTGCTGTGTATGCAAGACTGCTATACTCCCCTGACCCCAAAAAAGCATCATGTATCCTTGGGTTAGAATAAAGTTTTCTGGGCCTCTCTGATGTGGCACCTTCTGTGTCAGATATATCTATCTTGGTCTCCAAAGCTTCCTTCTTACTCTCCTTACTCTTTTTTGCAAGTGGGTCAAACTTCTTGTTTTCTGGGGTCAGACTTCCCAAAGGTGGCTCACTTGAAGATGACTTAGGTGGGATAATTCCACCTGTAACCAGCATTGCATAATACCGGGCCAAGGCACGAGCTGAGAAATGGCCATTGGCAGCTGGAATTATTGCTCGCCGAACAAAGAGAGTGTTAAATAAAACTGGGAGGGTAGAAATGGCTGTTGTTACATCTCCAGCGAAAGCATTCTCTGGCAGAATTCGTTTGACAATGCTGTCAGATGATTCCACCATACCCTGTGGAGGGTTACCCTGCATAGTTAGACCTCCTGCCTGCGTTCCAGAGTTCTTAATCATTGTGTCCACGTCTTCAGAATCAATTGCAAGAGAAGCCAATCGGTCTTCCAACCCTGCAACAGTCGAACCAGTTTTAACTTCCATCAGTTCAGACAAGGAAATAATGAAGACCAAGAGATCTAAAACCATGGATTCCCCAAAGTCAAAGAAACTAAAATCAGGGTCCAAATACAATAATTCAGAGATATGAAACAAATATAGTACAATGCAAGTAACCCAGAAACACTTCACAAATTCACCATTAGCACAACAACACTCTGCAACACGAATCTGGATTAAAATGGAGTTGATATCTCTATGCTGGTGGATTGATTGATAACACAGGTTTGATGTTCCTACCATGCAATCTGATTGCCTAAGGTTTCTAATGTCAGTCTAAGGGGTAGCATAAAAACACTGGATGTCCTCAATTCAATGTACACAAAGGTGAAGATGTATACCAGCAGGAATACCAATGTAAAATTCTCCACCCAAACCAAGTGGTTGAACAAAAGCCTTATGGAGGACATCCTGGAATTTCTGTCCTGATGCTTTCTGTTTCCCCAAAACATGTGCAACAGCCCTATTTACTCAATTCCGCACATCCTTTTCATAAATTGGACAAAATTCTGGTTCAAATATATAATTTTAGTGCAGAGGGTTATTGGTAATGATGTGCCAAACAAACTGCAACCCACATTATCAACAAATCCACCAGCAAATCAGAAGCAAATGAAAGACCTTTTACTGTACAATCAAGAGATTGTATCATTGTTTGCTACTCAAGTTGGTGCAATATATCTACTTAATTTAAGACACTAATACTGTAATTTGAGATAGATGGCAAGTACTCAAGGGTGCAGGATTTGGACACACAGTCTGGTCACCTTTGGCCCAACAATACATGACACTCAGAGTGCCAGAGAAAATTTCATCACAACTCTTTGAAAGTCACCTTTAAGACAAAAGTACACTATATTCAAGCATGCTAGATCATCCCTCATTGGAGATGAAGACAAAGACCCAATTTATAGATTTCCAAGGCAATTCTTCCACCCTCCACATCTCTGACTTGAAATCAATCTGCCACCATTCCTATCTTTATCTCATAAGTGTACAAGATAATTTCTCAAGATCAAAAGTAAGCACATCTGCAAATAAATAACTCCTGACTCAACATCTTGCAAGGAAAAAAAGATGAAGAAAGTTCAGAGGTGGGACCTCAATGATGCCTCCACATAACCAACCAAATGAAAATGCATGGTACACTTGCTTTTCCCCAGGCAATGATTCCGGTGTTGCTTCTGCCAATTTCTTTAGTGACTCATCCCAGTTGCACATAAGCAATGGCTCTAATTTTAAATCATTTGAGAGCGCATTCTGAAGCCCTGCCGTATGATTCAGCACATGCGCAACCTGCTCAAAAGATCCAAATTCTCTTTACCAAACAGCAGAGCTAAATAGATAACTTCTCAGGATTTCAGTATTGTTCAGTGACACTGTGAATTATACTGTTCTACAAAGCCCTCCACAGCAGTCAACTATTGGAATGTTCAATATCAAACTTGCATCACATCTATGGAAGTAGATGCACATGTATCTTCCTAGCAACAAAAGAAGAGCACTCAACATTACTTTATATGTACAACCAAAGACATCAGTAAATTTAGTATGAAAATTTTATGGGGAACACTGGCAAGCATTTACCAATTACATAATGACAAAAACTGAAAACTTTTCTGCCTCAGAAAGAAAACATACAGTGATATTTTCTTTCCCATTGCAAGCAAATTCTGGCCAGTAAGTAGACACCTTCTCGCTTAAGCTTATTTTCCTGTAAAAAGACCATTCACATCATTAGTCCTTTTCTATTTACTGCAATGCCACACAACCAGAAAAGGTCTGTGAGGCACAAGACCAGGCAGAAACTTTAATACACCAATCATTACTGGTAACGACATACACAATGATAAATTTATTTAACATAGGAATCCTCTACTGAAGCACCTCTTTTTTTGTAAAGACCATTTTTGGATGGAACATGCATGTTCTTGTGAAAGGTTAAGCAAAGTTGAGCTCATATTAGTTTTCAAAAAATGTTATAAAGAGACTTTTGTACCCTTGATCAACAAGCCAGTGAAGTAGGCCTGCAGTAACACCCTTTGTTACAGAAAAGCATGAGAAAAGGCTGTCTGGCTGCACGGGCCGAGGATCAAATTTTCCTAAAACACCTGCTGCTGTATCTATCACTACCTCCCCATTCTTGTATGCACACACCTGAACACAGATTCTTGTTAGAAACTGTGCAGCTTTAACCTCATAGCATACATCCTTAACCCTCTACTCCAACTGGAATGTAATGGGTGTGTGGATTTACTCAAGCAGACAATTTTCTGAACATTTCCAATAGCTGCTGTGATCATTACGCATCATAAAAGCAAAACACTATCTTTTGAGATTGACCATCTTTACCCATACTCTCTGAGACAATTCTATCTGGAAGAAAACACCAAGCCACACCTGAACCCCAAGCACGCGTTGCTTGCGCCCCAACTCCACTAAAAGTTCCCGTAATTTTGTCTCAGTTGGAGAGTGCGAGGGGGTGTTACAGATCCAGCTTGATGTTTCCAGCAGGCGTCCACTTTTCACCACATTGCCACTGCACAACCATGTCAGAGTAATCAAAATCAGCACAAACTGATGCAGGGAAACCTTCTTAGAGAGTGAGCAATTACAGCACAGTGTAGACCAGCCTTGTGGCAAAGTTGAATCAGGTGGCCAAGTCCCATGACTCAACTAATCAATGGAAGACTGCACCATGAACAAGTCTTACTGGGGCAAAGAACCAAGAAACTCTCAGGGAAACTAGGTGGACATCCTTTCTATACCATGTGCAAAAAGTGAGACCACTACTACAAATCATTCTCTAGCTTAGATTTCCAAGGATACAAATCAAATGCATCACTTACAGATGATCTCGTCCCTCAGATCAAGTTAAAAACTGGTCAACATGCTGCATGTACCAAGCAATCCATCTTGCTTGCTTGGGTGCAAAGAAAACCACAATCTTCTTGCAAGATGAATTACTATCCCGGTTGCTACTCAGTCCTTACTATGCATAACACCTAGCCCTTCCCCAAGCTGAAAAAGACATACCTGTACAAAGCCATTTCTGCGAAGGGACGCATAACCTCAAGATACACAACCTGAGCACCAAGCAAAGATGACAGACCTGCAAGCATTTTCAAAAGGAAGAGCACCTTGCTTGTTAAAGAAAGGGGACCAATCTGATTGTGATATACAGCTATTATATTGAAAAACACTGGATATATTTCTATGTGAAAATAGGTCAAGTGCCCCTGAGCATAAACCTAGAACCAGTAATAGTGAGCCACTGACCTCGTAGTAGATCCAAAACTCGCATAAAGAACACAATATCTCCAGGAAAACCATCCACCTGCTCATCACAATACAACACAAAATAGCTCCAAATTTGTAGTGGCAATATATGTTGGCAAAATGTACAAGACAGAGGTCCTGTAATTTCATAAACACAAGGACCTGTAGCTACATAGATGTTTTCTTATCACAAGGGACTTCAACGAGCAATTTCTAGAGAGTAACTTCAGGCAAATCAGCTGAAGGAAGTTCTATTAACAAGGAGAAAGCATGAACAAAAAAGTGGTCCCCTATTACCAGATTCCTGCTTCTTTTGGCATGACTAAACCTATACCAACCTAGGGTGGTAAATTTCCATTTGAGCTTTCTGTTATATTACAGTCAACACTGTAACATAACATACTCAAACATGGCAGTATCTCCTGAAAAGAGTACTAATTAGGTCTTGATGTATTGACTTGGATTGAAGAGCTCATGATGGGTATGCAAAGTATGGTCCATGAATGTCCTACACAAAGAGTTCAGCTCTGTTCTCTTATTGCAATTGAATTCACCAGGTATCTCCATGAAGACAATTTAAGTCAACCTGAAAAGAGTTGACAAAGCTATGAATTTTTCAGATCAGACAGCAAAATGGCAACAATCGGCAAGCATGAAAAAGAAATCCCTCCCTAAAGAAAAGTGAAAACAAGACCACAAGACAGAATGAACAACAACAATGGTCATATGCATGTTCCCAGACCTTCAACAGCAACATGTATGGCAGTGACCAACTACCATAACAACCCCACTGACTTCATCGGTTCCTGGCAATGAGTCAAACACTGACCATCAAACTGAGTTCTGTCACAAGACTGGCAGTAACAAGAAAACTCAGCCATGATCCTGGCTAGCTCAACAAGAGACCCCAAGAAGAAAGAGGACTGTAGAAAGGGGAAAATGCCAGACAAAGAAAACCCAAAACGAGAAAAAAGAAAGAAAACAGAGAGCAAAAAGAAAGAGAACTTTGAGATAAAGACTTTAAGAGGATAACAAAATGCAGCTGAACAAACATGTGAAGGTCATCATACAACTGAAAACTAAAGTGTGGATTGAACAGCACACTGGATTCCTGTGAAGACTTGACCACTCTTCCTCTTTTTGCTTGTCCTGAAACCGCTTCCTGCGTTCATCTCTTTCCTTAGTCCACTTATCCATATCTTCCTGCAACCCAGATTCACGAACCAGAACAAGAAGCCCACTCATCCTTGAAATTATTACAGCAACTGCAACCAAATTATGGAATCTTTGAGGCCTCCTTTAGTCATAAACTAAGAGAATGTGACCAAAATACATTTGATTCTGTAGCCAAAGGTTTGTATCAGATGATTAATTGTTTGTGGGACAATAAACCCTGGCCAAGTCTTAAGGACCTTACAAAAGGCAAGCACCAAAAAATTGGTCAATTTCACACATTTTCTCCAAACTCACGTCTCCATGTGCTCAGATGCAAATGAGCCATGAATGAGACCTGTTGAGATGTCTATGTCTGTTTTCTGGAGTAGTCCTAGCTTAAGAAAGACAATAAAGTTGAAGAAAGTTAATGTCTCCTAATCCAAAAGTCTTCTTCATTTTTGCAACATTCTGTTCATGCCTCATTGAAATTCTGTCTTGGTATTTGCCAGAAGCAAGACCAACAATCTCTGTACATCACTGTAACACCAGATTGTGGGCACCTTAGCTCCTAGCTTTCACGTGGCTGATGGGTCAAAGGGAATTTACAAGTGACATTCTATCACAGAACCTTGTCATAACACGAAAATATAAGGAACCTTCTGTTACCTACTCCAGACAAAGCTTCAGAAAGACAAACATACCTGGGATGCCCTCCCTGGAATGGAACGACGAAAGAAGAAATTCATAATTGCCATAGCATCCTCTGGCATGTCCATCCGGAGCTTCAACCCTAATTCAGCAAATGATGACAAAAGTGCAGCATAATCACCCTGCACAAAAGAAATTCAGCCAACATTACCAACCCACTGAAATATCCCACTTCAATCAGCTAAGGTGAAAAAACTCACATTACTGAAGATTCAAGAAAATAAGTCCAGATACCTCTGCACAGGCAAGAAGCATTTTTGCAAGTGCTTGCTTTTTGGAAAATGACAGGGTCTTAGTGAGGCCAAAATCCAGAAGAATGGGCTTAAATGGGGGCTCCTTGCTCACAAGAAAATTTCCTGCATACACCCATAACATAAAGTTTGAAACAGATTTCTTTTCTTACAATGGCACAGGCCCTCCTGAAATGCTCAATGACTGCAATCTGCAATGAACATATCAATCTTCTACCATCAGACAACATAGGTGTGAGACAAATGCCTATGGAGATCACTTGGACAAGTTTAGACAAAATCTGGAACTTATTTGTAGACAACTAACCAGCCTACCTATTGTAAGCTGAACATTTACAAGTTTACCAGGGTCTTTAAAGATACAAGAAAGATGTCTTACCAGGATGAGGATCTGCATTGAAAAAGCCATCAACATAAATTTGGTGCGCATATGAGCAAGTAATGGATTCAATTAAAGCTTGCTTATTGACACCCAATGCTTCAAGACCTGCAACGTCGTTAAGTCGCAGACCATCCATGAAGACCATAACAAGCACTCTTTCTGTAGACTGCACAAATTTCAACCCAGATTCCACATAAATGCTTTACTTTTCAGCACAAAGGGCATCCATCAGTTCTAAGATTGTACATTGACCATGAAAAAGTGTACAAGTTGCTGTTCATGACATTTTATTACCAGCTAGTGTGAAACCCAACCTGGATGACTTCAGGTACTAGAACATCAAATCGAACATCTCCAATATTCACCGAGTCCTGTCTATTCCGGTAATCCAAGTTGCTTGCAACTTTGCGTGTATTCTCTGCAGCAACATGAAAGAATCAGGTGAGATGAGGGTGTCAAAAGGAAGGGGAATATGAATCATCTGGTCTAACACCACGGCTCAAGGGGATTTATTGAATGAGCAGAATAAGACAATCTCCAAATATAGCACACTGCAGACAAACCTAGAAAGTCCAAATATGGAAAGACACAAGAACTGTGGAAGTGAATAACAAAACTGGATAAATTGCATAGAAAAGCATTGAACACATCTTACACCTAAACCTTGAACATTTAATTTAGCTAATCAAAACCAGAATCTACACACAGATACCTGAGCCAGATCCCAACCAAACCTGAAACTGTCAACACTGCTCTGTATTAGGTATTGACCACAGATAAGTAAAAAACAAGACAAATGCACTGACAAAACAAGATGAGAAACAAACTTGAAGGAGTCAAAACATGGTCCACAAAACCAATACACAACATGGATTACCAGCTTCGAGGTTGAAATCAAGTTCTTTTGGAACTTCATTACACCACTCATCCATCACAGGCCCAAAATCATAATCTGGTTCTGCCCATGCCACCCACTGCACTATAGTGCGAGCATTCTTCAGATCCTGCAAAACTCACATTCAAATTTAAACCTGCATCAGCCCTGTGAGCTGCTTACCCCAATGGCACATATCAACAAAAAAGAAAAGAAAGCTCCTTTGTCAGACAAATCAAAAATCAAACCAAAAAAGTGCTCAATTTTGAAAGCTTGTGGTGCTGGAAATAGGGTAAGAACAACATGACAAGATAGCCCGCTGCATCTCAGCAGCATCTAAATTTTACCCCTAGGTAGTTGCAAGTTCCATAAACCCAAGTAGTTACGCCCAGGTTTAGGATTGACAGGGAACTTGCTGGCACCCAATTCTAAATCAGCAGCATCTGAATCTAGTTTACATCTGTGTCAGCAAGTTCCCTGTCGATCCCTAACTGTTGCAAATTGCACAGTGTGTGTCATACTTGGTGACAACACAGGCTATGCAAGGACAAAGACAAGTGTCTAGTCATGCAGCCTTAATAATTATGACCTATGGTACAAAACACAAGTCCTAGAAATAAGCTTTAGGCAAAATAATTTGATACAAGACACGAGACCTGTAAAATTATGTTCTTGATTCCCTTGTGCTGAACTTTGACCACCACATCCAAACCCTCTTTTGTACGTGCACGATGAACTTGTGCTATCTGCAATTCAAAAACCACATCATTGAAAGCTAGAATCAGATTGCTGCTTTAGCAGCTCAAAAAATGTAGAAATCTCATGGACTTTCACCAGCAACATGTTTGGTATTGACCACCTACGATAACATCCCCAGTGACTTCATCAGCTCCCAGTAGTGCGTAGAGTCCAATGTCACAAATTAACCAATATACTGAGTTTCTGTCATAAAACCAGTAGTAACAGGAGTGACTCTGAGTGACTCTGACAAGTTCAACAATTAACTCCATGAGATCAAGCAATCTCCATACTCACAATTAAAGTTCACCAGAACCAGGTGAAATTTTTTATTAAGTCAAAGGAAAAACTTCAAATAAGGACTAAGGAACAGGGAAGGGACATGGAAGGGAAGAGATAATAAAAATGAACTACAAAACTAGCAGGATGAACAACAGTGCCAGTCTCTCACATGCCCACTGACCATCAATAGTATCCTGTATGATTCTGTCACAAGTCTGGAAGCAACAAGAAGGCTCAGCCATAACACTGGCCAGTACCATGCACTAAAGAAGAGAAACACACAGGAGAAAAGAGAGAGAGAGGCATATAATGAAGCAAGAACAAAATGTAACAGACAATGTCATAAGTGTCAGTAAATAATGTCAGAAGAATAGTGTATTATCCAAATCCTGACCCATGGATTGTCTACTTCTGTGAAGGGCATTTCTGCAGTTATGGTCCTGGGAGAACTGACCGAGGCTGTTGCAAGAGCTGTCTTGTCAAAGTCTGTGAAAAGCTCTGATGGGGACTTTCCCAACTCTTTCTCAATTGTTTCACATACCTGCAAAAAGTTACACAGCTACTGTGAGAACAAAATGTGGCAGACAACTTGATTTCTTCAACATCCACAGATTCCTGTCCAAAAGCAGTCAACTCACTTTACTCCACAACCCTGAATATTGAGAGGCCAAAATTGGACCCAAAAGATCTGAAACCCTG
>Ga0209208_10011045_pt1 | contig 11619 bp, 9 predicted proteins | sample S1TSphfallax_3_FD_187694 | JGI IMG/M metagenome (GOLD analysis project Ga0209208, IMG submission 187694) | Host-associated microbial communities from peat moss isolated from Minnesota, USA - S1T2_Fd - Sphagnum fallax MG (SPAdes) (version 2) | ecosystem: Host-associated > Plants > Peat moss >...
TCTTCTTTGTCACCAATCTCACCATGCAGCTTAGCTATATATGGTTTCCATTTTTGACTCTTGTTGCTGCTGCAAGTGTTGCCTTCTCATTTGTGAGACCCCTGACCCCAACTCCCACCCTCCCCTAGAAAAAGAGAGATGGGCAAGGGCTTCAAAAAAGTTGAAGCATTACACATGTTCCAAACATGTTCCCAGTCTGTTTCCATAGCTTCCCAATGATGCTCCCAATGTGTTCCTCAAGTTCACATGTGTTCTTGAGCTGTTCCCAATAACACCACATTGTTTCCCATATCCTTTGGCCAAAACTCTAACCCTTGTAACCTTGATAGCTAGACAAATTGGAAGGGCTACATAATCTTCTATATTAAGAGAGTCCATAGTTTGAGTGTTTGTTTTGGTGATGGGCCAATCAAAGATGTGCATCACCAAAACAAAACAAAAGTCCATGAGAAATGATAATTTACAAAACCAACAAATAGGTACCCACACTCATCATGGAGGGGGTATTAGTGTAGACAAAAATGGGTTTGGGAGGTGGGGGAGGTTTGGATTTTCTATGTCCCCGAAGTGTTCCCACCAAGTTCTTAATGTGTTCACATCAAATTCCCAATGAAATATTGTCATGTTCTCATAGAATTCTCACAAATGTTCCCAATACCATCACATTTTATCACATATTCTTTGCCCAAAATGGAATTCTCATACCATACATAGGAGGGTTAAAGTTCTAGGTGGAGATCATCCAATGACATAGAGGTCTTCATTGGGTTAGATTAACTTGGTGCAATAGTCAATTATTTGAAATCAACACATGGTTGCATATGATTTGATCGATTAGTGAATCATTGATGATTCAAAGGTGTATTTGTCACTTCAAAATTGGAAGGATTCAATAAACAACTAAATAATTGTGAGATAAATGGATAACCCATTGTGGGGGTGGTCAAAGCTTCACCCCGTATGATCACATAATCAACTTTTTAAATCATCTATTATTTGAACAAAATAATAATCATTATTATTGACATATTAATGTAGAAATTCAAACCCCTTCAACAATTTTCATTCAAAGCACATGGATATGTGAATGTTGGATGTATTTCATGCATGCATATCAATTTTTTGAATGGATTGGACTAAAAGAAAAAAATTTGTTGGGCATTGGGTTACATGCTAAGCCAAAACTTGGAGAAAGGCCACAAGGTTTGGGATGTGCAAAGTTGATCAAAGTGACCCACCCAATATACTATATAATTTTTAGAGCACTAAATTACCACACATTGCAATCTTACTATCCGTTTCCCTTTGTTGAACCCTATCATAAAAAGGTATTATTTGAACAAAACATATATTAACAACTACATGGTAGCATGCCATGTGATCATACAAATTGCAATCATTAGGTTTTTTTCACACATTCCAAATTTGTCATTGTCATGAAGTTCCAAGAGTTTTATTTAGTGTTTTTTCATGCACAAAAAGAGAAAGCATCGTTGACAAATGGAAACAAAAGTTGTTTGCCCAATTTGAAGACAACCTAGATGATGATAATGGGGAGGAGTCATCTCTATTGAAAGCTTTGGGCTCAAACTTTGGAAGATGAAAGGGCACATGCATGGTAGCAAAAAAATAAGGTAGGTGAAATATTTATCAAGAAAAAAGGAGCTTGGGCATGAACACATGTTTTAGATTATTTTGCTCCTTGATTAGTCAAGAACTTTTTAAACGCCACTATAAGACAAATCACAAACTTTTCATGAGAATATTACAAGCTGCTTGTGATTACAAGTTTTTTTTTCTTGCAAAAACAAGATTATACAAGGAAGTTTGGGTTGTTTTCAATCCTAAAACACACAATTACATTTCACATGTTTGCATATGAAACAAGGGTTGATGTAGTAGATGAATATTTTCAACTTGCCAAAAATATGGTAATGGAATGGATGAAACAATTTGCACACATTGGTAAACATTAACTCTATTTCTATGCAAATATATCAAAATAGGTATTAGAATGATATTTCTAACTACTTGTTTTCAAATTTATTATCAATTTTATTACTAATAATCCTCACAAGTCCTCTACTTGCAAGTAATGACAAGTTTTAGTTATTAATTTTTTTTAATTCATGTTAGTTTTTTTCACCATAACCTATATTTGTTCTGCCATACAAAATCATTGCTTTGAAATACATAAACATGAAAAGAAAAATGATACACAACAAAAATAAGGAGGAGAGGAAATGTGGCCCCATTTCCTTTAAAAACCTTATTTGAAAAGAAAAAGAATTAAAAAATTCTACACCATGTTCCAATCTAGACCAATAGTGAAATTTGTTTACATGTCCAATCTTAATCTTGTCTACCCATCCCTTAACACAAGCCATAGTTGTAAATTTTCAACTAAAGTACCTTTAAGAATCCATAAGAACAAACAAAAAAATCAACTCAAGATCAATGTAAAAAGGGGTTTTCTACGCATGTTTGTGAATATTAATTATATGCATTATAGGTGGAAGAATTGTTTAGTTGAATGGCAAGAGCAATTTCAAAACAAAGATGGAAAAAAGTCCATAATTATGGAGGTAATTGCATACTAATCTTTTTTGATTTGGCTTGCATTTTTGGGCTACCAAATGGAAACAATGACATTAATGTGCTAGATCAATCACCTCTAGTTACAAACATGCTAAATGGGGCATGTAGTTTGAAGTGAATGACAATGTCTACATTTGGTATATTTCTTAGCAAATAACATCTATCCTTCATGGTCTTACTTTGTGCAAACCATACATGAACCTCAAGATGAAAAGAGGTTTGCAAAAATGCAAAAAATGATGTACAGAAATCTTTTGGGGTATCGTAATCCAAATTTGCTATCATTCAAAACTCGTGTAGGTTGTGGCAAATTGATGTAATTTATGATCTCACATGACATGTTGTGTGATTCTTCATAGCATGATTATTGAAGATGAGTGAGACTAAAATTTGGAGCAATTGTTTTATGGGGCAAATATGGCATACTTAAAAACAAGTTTGGCCTTCTAAGCATGTACGGAAGAAACACAAGAATTAGATAATTTGCAAGTTCATTACAATTTGAAAATGGATTTGGTGGAACATTTGTGGGCCCAAAGCCATTTGAACATTGGATGAAATAAAATTTACCATTATTTCAATTATAATGTGTTTGTGATTTTTGCAACATTATTGTGTTTGTGTATGTTTCAATTTTTTTTCCATGGCTTGTGATTTTTTGTGAACTTCAATGATTATTAGAAGAAGAAGGTGTTTGTGATTTTTTGTGGGATTCATCAAGGGCTAAAAAAAAGGCTACTTGTGATTTTCTGTGGCATTTAGCCATGGTCAAAGTTGGAGGGTGCTTGTGATTTTTCATGAACTTTGGTGATGGTTAGAAAAAGAGGCTACTTGTGACTTTTTGTGGGATTTGGCCATGGCTAGAATTTAAAAGTGCTTTTAGTTTTTTGTGAGCTTTAACACTAGTTAGAAAAAAAGGTTGCTTGTGATTTTTTTTTGTGGGATTTGGCAATGGCCAAAATCTATGGGGGTTCGTATTTTGTGAACTTCAAAAATGGTTAAAAGAAATTATTGCTTTTGATTTTGTGTGAGCTTTAACAATGGCTAGAACAAGGGGTTGCTTGTGACTTTTTCTAGATTTTAGTGATGGTTAGAATTTGGTTTGCTTGTGGTGTTCTTTTGAATTTTGTTGACGGTATACTTGGAGCACCCAACTTGGGTTTTGACATGTTTCAAATGTATTCCTAGGAATGTGGTGAGCTTGGTAGGGTGAACTATTGTTTCATTAGGTGGTAATGGGTTCTTCTAGGGCTTATTCTAATAATTGGCTTGGATTGTCAATTCACATTTCAAGTGCCTTTATTAATTGTTAATTTTTATTAAAATTAACAATGATATCCCCAAATGTAGAGCTAATAAATGGTTACTTATTATGCCTATGAAAACACATGTAAAAGTGCCTAATTAAAACATAGAAACCATTTATGAACATTGAAAAGTTGAGCTCAACATCCATTGGAAACCCCTTAGGATCGGATGAATCATGAATGCATTATTGGGTTCCACTTTGGTAACTTATCATGTAGACCTTTCTACTTTCACCTCACACTACCAAAGAACTAGTAACTACCTATATAAATGGGTAAGTATCATAGATAAATAGGTAGGGAATATAGGTGGTTACTATGTAAGAAGGTAATGCACTTAATTGTTACTATGTAGATCCATGTGAACAATTTAGTACATAATTAACTACCATGGTTAGTTGTCGGACAAGAATATAATTATCCACACACCATTCATCTTACATGGTGCACGAGTGGGTGTTGGTTCACTTTGGTCAATTATTACTTCACAATGCACATCACAACTATCCATGAACATGCTTTAAATGCCCCTACAACAAGGAAATGTATTTGTGGATAGTAGTTGTTGTGAAAACACAACCCCACCAATGCTGAAAAATGGTATTTTTCTATGAAGCTTCATGAAATTTTGCAATGGACCTTGCAACTTAGTGCACAATGCAAGGCTCCATAAATGATTGGCAAATGTTGGCAATAGGTGGACATGATGTCTATCACCATTGTGGAGGTTTGCAAGGGAAAAAATGCAAGAATTCGGAGCTTCAAGGTCTTGTGAAACTTGAAGCTTTCAAGCTTTGTAAGAGTTCAAAGCTTCAAGGTCTTGCAAATGTGATGGCAATGGTGGACTCCCATAGTTGGAGCTCCAAAATGAAAACAACAATAGATTCCCTACAATCAAAGCTCCAAGCTCAAAAGTAATGAGTGTGAATATGAACTCCTTACTATTGGAGCTCAAATTCAAATAATTAACAACCTTTTCAAATGTGTCTCATAATGTTTTTTTTTTTGGTTTTTGGGAATTAGCCCTAGTGGCTCCTATTGCCCTAGTTGTGGTGTTCAAGTGGCTAGTAGCCTACAATTATAGGAGCCTTGTTTGGCACCATTTAGAGTTTTAAAAAATTTAAATGTGGCTACTAATTTAATTGATGTGGTGAAGTTTGTGGCCTGCTTTTTATATTTGGAAGGGAAAATGTTTGGCTATAAAGGGGTTGTTCAAGTGATTATGAAATTGCACATGTGTGATTTATGGCATTTGATATATTTTTGTTTTGTAACTTTGGCCCTTACATTTGTGTTCTAGGAGACTTTTTGACGATTAATAAATAAAAAATGGAGGGGGTAATTTGGTACATATTATATAACACATTCTTATCCAGCAACTAAAGAATAAAACATTCATACAATATACTATCGAACCTGTAACACAATACTATTAAACACATAAAACAAAGGTCACTAATATTCAAAACCTAAATGAATTCAAACCAATTGAAAGGGAATTGAACCCCTAAAATTTGCCTTTCCAGTTCAATTGGCTTGTAATGTCACACCAAGTTCATTTATTATAAATTTACAACAATGTAATACAAAATCCAAAATCATGATACAAAGTAGGAAAGAAATTATGAGTTGAGGGAATTAACTTCAAAAAAACATGAAGAACATGCGAGAATCATGGAAACAAAAAAGGGCTGCCAACTTAGGCATTAGGATTCACCAAAGGGGTCTAAACATGATTAGGGTACCAAATTTGAACCCTAAGGATTCACTCCAAGGACTCCCAAATTCACCTTTTTTTTCATTTTTCCCATGACTGATTTTACATTTCACATTTCTTTCTCATGTCAAATGAAATAATTTTGTTCCAAATTTTATATAGGGCTTTAAAGTATCTATTTTTTTCACTTATGAAAGTGACAATAATAAAATTTATTCAATGTGGGCCATGTTCTATCAATGGCCCAAAATTCCTAAATATTTGACTTTTTGAAACTTTTTACATTATAATAAGGCATTTGGTTCTTGTCACATTCATACATTTTATACACATTAACACACAATGTGTTTGTGATAAAAATCATGGGCCAAAAAAAGTTGTTTAAACATTCCTTATGGGTACGTCCACAATAAAATGAACCATACCCAACTCTTTTGTTCCTTTAAAACATGCAAGGACTTGAAATTGGAAATTGAAATGGCATGCAACCATTGTACAAAATTTATGGTTTAATCACATATTTGACTTGTACAATATATTCTTATAATAAAATTTAGTTTCTTTGAATTTTAAAAATTATTTTGATATTTATCCAAGAGTTATTGAAAAGAAAATTACAAATTCTAAATTTTACAATTTATTTATATATCAATTTCAATGATGATCCAAAACCATGTAAAGTCTAATAATTATTCAATCTACATGAATATGAATTTTTTTGAAACAAATCTAGATTAATTTTGATCGTTTTTTTGTGATTAAATCAAGACCTTAGGACTAGTTACAAGTGTTTAATTTGTCCTTTTTCACCTTCAAATGTTGAAATAATTGACCCATATTTTTATATTTCATTTTTGAATGTATATTGTGTTACACTATGTAGATTACATGAAAAACATTTAATTTTAAGTGAAGTTAAAATTTGACAAATGTGTTATTTAAAAGTGGTTACACTTGTAGGGGTTCATTATATTGTAGACGTACCTTTATGACCTCTTGAATTTTTTTTTCTCATGAAACAAAGTCCTCAATGTTTTTCAAGGACTTGGTAGGAATCCTTAAACTCGTTCAAATTTCACATTCTATGCATAAAATAATACTTTTGTAATGTATTTATCTATGAATAAAATCAAACTTTCAATATGAATGTGTCATTAAGTTTGAACAACATGTTTAAGTGAGGAGGTCCAATGAATATAAAATGAAATAGTCTTTTTGGGTACCCCAACCATGCTTTGACCCAAAGATAAAAAGCAAACTAGCAAACATCTACTAGCACAAATTATGCGCATGCCATTAAATCCATAATTCAATGCATTCTTCATACAAGAAATTTTGTTACTTATATAATATAGAGGTGTTGCACAAACATCTACACAACAAGTAACAAATGGGTCGTCAACCTATTATGAAGCTGGATTTCATAAACACTAAAATAAATAAACATCTTTCATCTTCCACATTACCAACCACTTGCACCATAGCCAACTTAGCCAATTTGACGTACTTGGGGAAGCTAGTAATCAGAATGTGAGATGTTGTCACAAGTCGCCACATCTTGGTGGGAAGATTAATGTCAAATGGGGGGGCCATGCATGCCATTGCATTAGACTTCATTGTTAATTTGAATAGTCCTTGTTGGCATTCAAGGTCCCCTGCATTAAGGATTTCAAAGACTTGAACCTCTTGTCCATTCAAGGTGGAAATCTTGCCATAACATAATGAAGTTTTAACAACCTCCAAGTGCTTCTAAAAATGACACATCAGCATCTAGTTAGAGCTAATATTATGGATACATAATCCTTAAAACATCCATGATTGCATGAACTAGGAATTTGGTATCCAGCTCATGAATGAGCCTTTTTGCACCCTTACCAAAATAAAAAATATTTAATCATTAAAAAAAAAAAAAAAAAAAACCCAAAATACTTGAAACCTTAAAATAAAAACCTTAATTTGGAAGCTTAAAAAACCCTACATACTTAAACCAAAATGTTGAAATTGGAACCTTTAGAACAACACCTTAAAACTAGAACCCCAGAAAAACCCCGGTTATTGAAACCAAAATTGAACAAATTTGAAACAATTGGAACCCCCCAAAAATTTGGGTTTTAAACATAAGTCATATTAAAAAAAATTGGAACTCCAAAAAAAAACCCTAGTGATGTAAACTAAAACTGCAATTTTTTTGGAGAAACATGTAAACAATTGGAACCTTAACAAAAGCCTTGTATTGACTGAAACCATACCTGAAAAAAAATTTGGACAGATTTAAATGTAATTGGAACTCAAAAAAACCCTTATTAACTTAAACCATAATTGCAAAAAAAAATTGAATATACCTGAACTTGATTAGAATTTTTTAAAAAAAGTTATTGATTTTAATTATAATTGGAAAAAACCCTAGACTGACTTTAAGTTAATTGAAACCTAAGAAAAACCTTGGTGACTTAAACCATAACTGAAAAAAAACTTGGACACACTTGAACCTAATTGGAACTTTATTAACCCTACTAACTTAAACTAGAACTTAAAAAACCTTGGACATATTTAAACCTAATTGAAACCCTAAAAAACCCTAGTGACCTAAACCACAATTGACAAAAACCCTGGATAGACCTAAACCATTTACCATAACTTGAAACCTAAACCACAATTCAAACAAAAATTGGACATACCTTAAAATAATTGGAACCCTATAAAGTTGATGCATGGTTGGGTGGACCAATTTGAAATAGAACCAAAGTCCATATTTACTCAAAAAATTGGTCAAAATTTGGAAATTACAACTAATTACAACTAATTTACATTGATTTCCTTTAAAATTTTCCATATCATTAATGGCACATCTAGAGTTTTCATTTCTTTAAGCATTTAAACAAAAAAATTGTAAAATATTTCTTCTTCCAATATGATATGGACTTATGAAAAAAATGCTCATAACTAGCCCATTCAAAAGTCCATAAATATAGTTTTAAAATTTAATTCATTAGTTATTTTGTTCTTATGCTTCTTTGATATGATATCTTACTAATTCCAAGTCCTTAACACATAACCCATTAGTCAATGGATCATAGCATAGTCCACATAGGAATGGAAGTTAAAGGTGCAATTCATGAGTTTTGAGTTCCATGGCTTTTATGATTTAAAAAAATTTGTAAAATGATTTTATGCATCATGTAGATATTCAAGTTAAGATTTTAAGACCTAGTTCATTTTAATAAATTTTTAAACCTATAAAGCAACATGGGCATTACAATGGCAACCACAAAGCATAATTGGTTGGCATGACACCCAAATTGGTCCACCCAACCATGTATCGACCCTACAAAGATACCACATGCACCTTAAATTAAAACCCAAAAAAGAAAAATGTTAGACCTAAACCAAAACCCTAATTTTTTTTTGTTCATACCTTAAATTAAAACCTTAAAAAAATGCAAAATAAAGTGATGAACAAAGACATACATGTGCATTGGTTTTTCACCAAAGACTCAACATCAACAAAAAGATCTTGGGTCACAAAAGAAGCCACCATTGTTTCTAAATCTCGATGCATTGCCCAAATGTGTTAGCCATAAACCTTGAAGGCCAAGTGGCAAACTTTTGTATTAACATCTAGTATCCATTGCATGTGGATAAAATCATGCTTGCAATCAAGTAAAGATTTGAAAGACTAGAAGCTATCAATAGCAAACTTTGAGGTTTGATCACAATACATGTTGTATAAATCACCTTTGCAGACCTTGACAATTGCCACCAAGTCATAAACAAATATGTCTTGTATTTGAACAAACTTGATTAAATCATGCACAAATTCTAGCAAGGGCAAAATGCATGCACAAGTTGAGCACAATCTTGAGGTCATAATGATGTTCAAAATGATGTTTACTTGCTGGTTTGTACTATTGTCCATAGCCATTTTCAACAATAAGGTTATGTACTTTGCCACGATTATTTTCACAAGACTCAACATGGAAATCCATTGAGTTTTCATGTTGCAAAGGATTTTGTTCCCCTTCGTTTCCATGATCTTGGCAAGTTTTGTAAACTCCAAATGTCGCTTGGGAGAATGTACAAAATATGTATGTAAAGTTTGCAAGAGACTTTCAATGCACTTCACCAAAGGTATAGTAGATAAGGTTTGCACAACTAGGTTCATATGATGTGCCATACAACGCATGCTTATGGAGAAAGATGCATAATCATTTCGAATTTGTTCAAGGTGACACTGGTGCCTTGAAACACATTGACATCATTTGTTCCAAAATTCATTAGCTTGCTAGCAAGTTGATTTCTAGGCATACCTTTGCCTATGGTCAATGCCTCCATGATCACTTTGGTCAAATTATCAAAACTAGATCCTTCCAAAACATAATTAAGGGAAATCAAAATAGGGATCCTTACTCAATTTTCCATGACATAGCAATGGATTGATAACTAGGATTGGTTGTCCAAGGTGGAAACCTCATCATAGTTGATAAAAACATATCATCCAACCATAACTTTGGTCATGCTCTAGTTGTGACCATCACCTATTGGTGCACAAACTTCCCCATTTGCTAGTTGGAAATGTTGTTCTAATGTTTTTTTTAATTTCTTGGAACTTCCAAAAGCTCAAACAACACCTTCATCATGGATTCATATTCGAACATAGGACAACCCTGTTGTAACAAATGCAAAACAATGGTGAATTGCACCAACTTCCTTGTTTTTCTCTAACTATACCATTTGTTACTTGATGGGTCGAGCAATTGATTAACAAGCTCAACATGATTCTTTACATGCTTATAATGCTTTGTGGAATACCACTCCCCTTTCTTTATTGAACTAATATTTTTCTATGCTTTCTTATAACCTACGTGCTTGCAAAGTGAGTCCCATTTAGGAGCAAACAAGTTGTCTTTTCCTTCCACTTGATTGCATATCTTACACTTAAAATTATGTAACAACCCATTTGACCTTAGATGCATTTTTGCCCAAGGTAACCTAGCAGCCCACAAATCTTAATTTTTTTTAATGTGATTGCAATTTCGTTTTTTTCAGATTGGATAAGGAGGGATGGAAAGCTTTGCAACATCATCAACAACTAGTTTTCTCTCCTTTGGGTTAAAAACAATTGTTGAAAACGCAACAACACTTGGATTGATGTAGCTAGATGATGCAACATGAAAAGAATTGATGCAATTAAAAAATGCAACATGAGCAAGATCGAGACAACTAGAAGAAGATGCAACATGAGTAGGATTGATGTAACTAGATGGAGGTGAAAAAATTGGATTATGATTAGGGCACACAAGAGGATTGTCAACACTTGGGTTTCTGCTAGAGAAGAAATATTGGAACTTGTATGATGGTGGAAGTTCAAGAGGCATTGTGAGTGAGGGAAAACATGAAAAAATAACAAACGACTCAAACAAAGTTCAAGCCTCCTCAAGCAACAAAAAACAAGAACTAAAAAAAACAACTCAAAAGTTTCTCAAGTTCAAACCCTAGACTTTCAAACTTTTATAAAATACAAAGGTTGTGTAACATCTGAAATTTTTGAGAGAATCGATATGCTCATTGCTCACTCTATTCACAAATTGAATCTTGCATTGAGTGATTAATAGCTTGTCCTACACAAATTGCACAAGAAATCTAAACATCAAAACTATATTGAAAACTAGAGTTGTTCACTTGGAGGTTGGGCAAGAAATTAAACACAATGGAAGTTGGATGCTCATAACTCTTGTAGCCTCCATTTCCCACGAGATCACAACAAAACATAAATTGATCCTCCATTGAATGTCGGAGTAACCCCTCTCCTTTTGCTAAAGCCTAAAACCAGCAACAAGTTGAACACAATAGAGCTACAAACAACGGTTGGCAAGCAAGGGGCATGGAGTATGGTGAAGCTGGTGAAGTTCAATTTAGCTCATAGTCTTCTAGCAAGAGCAAAACATAGAGAGGAATAAGAAGCTGGCAAGCTTAGTAGCAAGTCATGAGAATGGAGGC
>Ga0209208_10011047_pt1 | contig 11617 bp, 7 predicted proteins | sample S1TSphfallax_3_FD_187694 | JGI IMG/M metagenome (GOLD analysis project Ga0209208, IMG submission 187694) | Host-associated microbial communities from peat moss isolated from Minnesota, USA - S1T2_Fd - Sphagnum fallax MG (SPAdes) (version 2) | ecosystem: Host-associated > Plants > Peat moss >...
TTTTTCTATTTTTATGTATTTATGTATTTATTTATTTATTTTCTTTTTTCTTTTTCAAAAAGATTCTAGTTTTTTTAATATGTTCTATAATGAAAATAACTGCCTTGCCCTGCCCTGTTTTGAATTGGTGCTGCAAGAAGATAACAGCCAATAACTAAAAATGTCTGCCCGCCCTGCCCTGCCCCTGCCCTACCCTATTTGTCAGTCAATCAGACAGATAGACAGACATTGTAGCTTTAAAAGTTTGAGCACATGATTCACACATTTCTCCTTTAAATTATGTTAAACTTTTTTTTCTTTATAAACAACCATGTGAAAGAGAGGATCAACATCCAACCAAAATACAGCACCCAAAAGCGCAAACCCATCATGGGGGCAGTCAAAAAGAGAGAGCTATGGAGAGCACCCAAAAGGGTGACAAGGAGAAATCAAATTTTGCTATTTTCAAAAATATTCACCACATTTTCGATATCAAAAATTGGAAAAAAAAAGCTTGTCACCATTCTAAACTCAGTAGTAGATTCTTTTACCACAATTTTAAATTTGGTAGCAGCTGTGTTTGGATGGCTTCTTTTTTTTTCCCCCTCTTTTTTTAGCACAAATGAAAGAATTCATTGTGAAGAAAAGGAAACAATAAAAGCCAGCCCACCACCCCAGCACAGGAGGGGAGTGTGACCCGTCTGGATGGCTTCAAAGGTGATATGTGTGTGGAAAGTTTTGGTTCACTGGACGAGCACCTCAAGCAAGCTTTTTGAGTCACCAGTAGCATGTGAGTAAGGAGCATGTTTGTGGAGCAAGCTTATGAGCCACGAATAGCATGTGCGTCACGACCATGTTTGTGGCATGTATTACAGGATCTGTTTTGGCTTTTTTCATGTCTATTGTAAGTTGTAGGAAGGTGATGTGAAGGTGAAAGCACTCCATAGTGGTCAAAAAATGTTGTCACAAATATTGTTTTCCAAAACTATGCAACTTTCAACTTCCACCAAGCCAATATAGAAAGAAGTTTTCATAAAATATATTCAAAATAAGGTAATTCAATTGTCAAATAATGAATGTTTCAAAAAAAACTACATTTTCATTAATATTAAATGATTAAATAGTATATTTGGGAAAAAATAGATGTTATCACAATATATTGCGAAATGTAAATATATTTTTTAAATGATTCAAATAATTACAAAACTTTATGAAATATTTAACTATATATTGAATATGAATTGATTGTACAATTTCAATTACAATTGAAGTTTTTTATTAATGTGATTTCACAAAAAACATCTAGATAAGTTTTTCATTCAAATGAACATAAATGTGTTAAAAAAACATTAACCATTGAAAAGTTACTTTCATTTGAGAGATAATAGGAAATACGTTGGAGGCTTTGTATCAAAAATCATTTTAAAATAAAATCATAGTCAAAGGAGTCACCCAAGTGAGTGGACATTTTTTTAATTACATTTTTTTATTTTGAAAGATCACAAGGGAATCATAATAATTTGGATTGTCATAAATGTTTGACACAAATAAAAAATGTTTTTACATGTTTAAAGCACTCAAACCTCGAATGTAAACAATCCTTGTTTTTTTCAAATGTCTTTTTTTCTAACAAATGTGCGCCACTCCTTTTCAAAACTAAAGAGGATTTTAACATTGATGATTAGAAGGGCAAAAGGACTTGAATTGATAAATTAGTTTTTTATAACCCATTTAAGCACATTTAGCTAAAAAGTGATTTTAACTTTAAAATTTATGGATTTTGAAAATGTGGCTTTAACAAAAGTTATTCAATATATATATGATAGAAGGCATGAATGCATAATATACATGATATATAATCAAATTTTTTTCAAAATGAAATATTAAATGGGGTACTCAAAATACATAATTTTAAGTTATAAACTAACATAAAAAATGACACGTGTCATGTGCAATATTTGGAAAAGGACTTTTACCTTGGCGCCTTAGCTCCTTTGACCGTGATTTCACCCTTTATACCTTTATCAAAATGTTAGATGAAATTAAAAAAAAATTGCCCCCAAAATAATGCATTTTCTTATCTAAAATAGTCCTTTCATAATGTGTTTTCAGCCACAACAATGGCTTTCATGTTCAAATGTGTACATTAAGCCTTTGAAATAATTCAATGTAGTGTTTAGGTTGTTGCATTGTGTTCTTGTAAAAACTCGATGCAACAGCTTTCAAAACCTTTCATCATACACCTAATCTTTATAACCGTTTCAACTTGCTCAATTTTATTTTGGCCATACTCAAGATTGGGTCTACATGGTCAAGACAACTTTTAAGACTTGTGAACAACAATTTTGATAAAAATTTCGATCTATTCAAAGTCAAACCTATGTCCTACAAAAAAAAATTGGAAGGATTTTCAAATTATGACAATGTTTTACATGATTCAATTAGGACTTCAATGTTTTTTCTCATGTTTTCTTTTCCATTCAATTTGAACTTCTCTCTCACCTATCTATTTCTTGCACACTTGAACTTGGTGGCAACATCTATCTTCCTAGACCTCTCCTCTTACATTTTGAAACTTGTTGATCTTCTTTTTTTAGCTTCTTCACGATTATGTTATGTAACATTAAGAAGCTTAGTGAAAGGAAAGGCATTATTTAACATTTGTGAACTTATATCTTTTTTTGGTTATTTTTTAATTTGCCTTATAGTTCACCAAGAAGCTTATTGATTCAAAGTTTAGAGACTATGGCTCTCAATGTTGCTTGGTATGTTGAAAACAAAAGTTTAAAGACAAGAGGGATTGATGTTATCAATTTAATGAAAAAGAGGTGCCATCTTCATAAATCAAAAAAGCGTTTGGGCCCAAAAAATGGGTATAGGTATGATAGAAAGTTTATTACCAACATAGAGAAGAACATTTTTGAATTATACACAAAGGTCATGAGGAAGTCCAAGGTTATAAATGGGCATATTGACAAAAAAATTGCATGACGTGTGATCTATTAGTTCAACTAGGCAAAGTCTGTGGTTTATTGTGGCAAGTATGTTTCAAAATTGAAAGAAACAAAGGCAACCAATGTAGTTCAATTGGTGGAAATTGGTGGTGAAGCAAAGTGCAATGAGCTTCACAACAACCAAATGTTTAAGTGCATGAAGAAGGGGTTTGAAGTTGTTGATGCATAGACCCAATAAAAGAAAGGTGTTTAGTTTGTGTGAGTTTGAAACCAAAAAAAATTATCAAGGGAAGAAACCGGCCTTAATTAGCATGTAGAAGAAATTTGAAGTTGTGAAGATTTGTTGCAAGTGAAAAGGCTAGTGTTGGGAAGTGCAAAGAAGGTGATTGATCTTGCCACCACAAATAATAAAAAGACAATTATTGTTGAAAGGAGGTGTAACATCACCTTTGATGATTTTTGAAATGTGCATGTAATTGTTGTTAAAAAAGTTTTAGAGGTTGCCCAATGATCTACATCAGAATCTTCTTTAAAACAAAACCATACAACTCTTTGAAGTGTTGTGTCAAAAGTTTGACAACACTCAAGTTCAATCTAAATTTAATTCAATAGGGTTCCAATGTTTTAAGGTGTACTAAAATTTTGTCACAACGTCACCTTTTTTTTTTTTACTTGGTCTTTTTTCATCATGTAAAGACACATTTATGATGGAATCTAAAATTTTCATGGTTTAAAATATAGTCCTTCTGAAATTTTTAATAATTTTTGACTCATTATTTTTTACAAGGATCAAAATATAAGGTTAAAAAGGACTGTAATAAGGACTAAGCCTTTTTCATGTTATGCAATACACCTTAAAGGATTTTCACCCAACAAGTTATGATGGATTAAACATGGTTGTTTCATGTGTTTCTAAAAATGATTTTGTTAGGCCCATTCGATGAATTCCCAAGTGCTTTTGGGTATTTGATTAAAAATAAGTACAAACTCAAATTTGTTGGTGTTTAATGACAAATAGTCATTGTAAAACAAGTAAAAAATAGTTAAGCAAATAACCTACCACTTTTTTTAAAAAAAACAAGTAGATCACAATAAACAACTATGCAACATCTCCAAAGCTTGCAATAAAAAACAAGTGGAAAAACAATTTCAATACATTTTGTGAAGCAAAAACAAAATTCATTTCATGCAAAAAACTCCAATGTGCCAAATTACATTACAAGTTGAATAATAAACAAAGCTTTGCAAATAAACCCCTTGAGTTTCCCCAAAAGAAGGCTTCAAGTCTGTTAAAAAACAATCGGAATTCTAAAAAAATTGAAATTCCTTTTAAATCTTCTTAAATCCCAAGTTATCCAACATTACCTTACATCTAAAACCTGGAACAAAAGTCAGAAGCGACAATTGATTTTCAGTTCTATTAATAAATATTTTTTCAAAATCGATAGTGATCTAAAACCATTAGCATTTTAAAATGGGTAATAACCTAAAATCAATAGTAACCTAAAATTGGTTCTAATTTAAAATCAATAGTAACTTAAAATTAGTAGTAACGTAAAATCGATAGAAGTGTAAAATCAGTTTATATATCAAAAACCAATAAAATTTTATTTTCGGTACAAAATTACAAACTCTTCAAAACTGGCCTAGAAAATTTTCTAGCCTTAACATTATCTTCCCTTCTATTTTGGATTTTGTCTTTGAGATTGAATAAAACTATCCTATTTCTACCAAAAATTATTTGCATCCTTCGATTGAAGGTTTTCGATACCCTCTTCAAAATCTATGATGGTGGACAGGGTGGAAAGATGCATGGATTTGATAGTAGTTTCAATAGTATCAGGAGCAACCTAAATGTTTTCAATTGCCACTTCAACAACAATGGAATCCACCTCCATTGTTGGTCCAATTCCTTCTTTTGCTCCTCCCATATTAACTATCCCAAATCCAGTTTTGGATGTCATCCTAGCTAGAGATTGAGGAACAAAAGGTAGTACAACAAAATCCAGGAAGGCTTGGGCATAGGTAGTTAACTGAAGTTTTAAGAGTTCCTTGTCTTTTTAGTAGTTGGCAAAGGCATCATTCAAAATTTTGATAATCTACGCCTTGTAGAATTCCCAATATTTAGTTCGATTCTTTTTTACCTCCTACCAATAGATGAGGAGCTCTACCTTTATGAATGTGTTTTCAACTTTGGTCACCTCCAACTCGACCATTTGGTTGAAGGAATAATTTGCCTCCTTAACTTTCCAAGTGAGCGACCATATTTGCCTATAGGTCTTCTAGCTACTCCTAAGTGATGGAAGTATGGCAGAATATCTCCTAGACACTAAGTTGTAAATGCTTGATGGTTTCAATAAACTTCTTCAAGTTGTTTGTCGAGGAGTGATTTTCACATCTACGTCTGCATTTTCCTTCTTAAGACATTTGGCGCATTTTGTTGCAATTCTAAGCTCACACACATCCACTATAATAATGAACTCTAAAGATTTTTAGTGTACTTCCACTTTCTGATACTCCACCTCCAACTTTGTCTTTTTGACTTGCAAGCAATCTAAATTAGCTTAAATGATTGTCAACTTGTTTTAGAGCATAGGGAGTTGAGCTCTGTATTCTTCATTTTTGGCCAAAAAATTCTCTAATTGGCTTTGCATACCTCCAAGTTGGACTTGGTTGACTTTAATGCTTGGATTGTTAAAGTATCGTTTTGAGTTTACGTTTGAGTTTGGCACAATTCATTTTTCAAACACATCACCTCAAGCTTCACATTCAAGGCCTCCTCGAATGTAACCTCTTTTTCGGTAGTGGTTGCTTCAAAAACATGTCGTAATGTGCCTATTTCTACACATAAGTATTGAAAACACACAAGTGGTTTTCCAAACCTTGCAAAAATGATTACAAGGGAGGAGATTTTGGCTGCAATTTGGTTCCAACCAAACCAAGGGTGTAAAAGAAGCATATTGAAAATGACGCCTCTACATCCTTGGGAGGGGACCTTGCTTAGGTCCCATCGGAATTGAAATTCAATGGAATGTCCATTTCCAATATGCCATCAACTAAAATACCTTCACCTTGTAACCTATCATGCAGCCTTTAAGACAAAGACTGGGTGTGAAAGGGCATGGTACTAAAAATTGTGAAGGCAAGCCTCACAAGTGACATTTTTGATGGAAAATCTGGACTTGGATTCCTCGTCATGTGTTGTCGTTTCAGGCTTGGCTCCCGTGACTAGGATCACTCACCAGGTGTTCGTTTCCTAGGAGATGGGGCTAGCTAATGTTGTTGCAATTATCCCATATACAAATTGCCCATTATTAGTAATATATATTTTTTCAATACAGAATCAGAAAATGGTTGTTGGATCAACTAACCAACTTCCTATTGCATTTGAAGAAGGTTGTCAAGATCAATCAACTCACCTTGAGGGGATGGTATCAACCTTTTACACTTCACATACGAATTGAACTCTGTTGAAAAGTCATCCTTGTCTTCATCTTCATTTTTAGATTTTAGTAGTTAGAAAGTCGGGTCAACCAAAAACCTATGTCAAAGGATGATGTCTAGCACTTGGGTTGCATCAAATTCTATTTCCTTGCTAAAATATTCTTTTCTCAATTTGACTATAGCAAACAAATCTTGAAACTAAAAATACAAATTATTAAATACCACTTGAGCCCAATTTATCAATTTTTGGAGTTTGGCTAGGGCCACCAAAAACATAAACTTCTTGAAGACATGTTTCCCCTGAATCCTCTTGAGCCAAATTGCTTGAATCAATGCAAAAATTTTGGCTACATACTTTCCCTTGAGCTTAAAAACTCTCCACCTTTCTTTCTACACAAAAACACTCAAAGGTGCCATCTGTAGGCATAAATTCACACCTCTTTAGAACACATTGTTGCCAACTTTGTGATTTTGGTTTATAACAAACACAACATCTCCGTAACATGGTTTTTGCTAATAATTACCAAAACCCCTTGCACCACAAATTTTATGGCATCTACATTCAACCAAACCATCAGCTATAAGAATTCCTTGACAACTAGATATCTAATGAATGTTAATTTAAGGGTTATTAAACTAGAAAGCCCTATCATTTTGGCCCATATTACATCCTTGCTAGCTACCCAACACTAAAACTTATCCATTTGGCTAAACATGAGCTTACTTGTGCAACCCTGGCCTTAGGCCCACAATCAGGGCAAGGGCTTACATAGGTGTGAGCCAAGAGGGAAGCTCGGGAGTCACATTTCATGTTCTTGGGAATGTAAGAGAGTGTGAGGGAATGAACCCACACATTCCCAAGTGGGCTCCCATTTTGAAAGTTAGAGTCCCAATGAAGTTCCAAATTTTCAAAGGGCGATTGCAGGGGTCAAAATTCATTACATTGAAAAGTTCCTTATACCATTGGAAAGCTCTTGAGACGAAAATGTCTCAAATATGCTCACATGATCCATTTGTATACTTAAAACATAAGTTACAACCAAAAGAAAGGGTCAGGAATCAAATTGCCAATTTGACTCCTAATCATTAAAAGTCAGGAATCACCTCGATTTACTTGCGTTCAGGTGGCATGCCACACATAGTTAGAAAGCTATTGACAAGGGCTACAACTTTGCTTCAAACTTAATCTTAATCGGAGGTCTACACACAAAGTTATGGGCCCATAAAGTCGTAGGAGTCCCAATTTTAGGAATCTCGAGACTCCTAACTTGGGAGTCCCAGAACAAAATGACATTTAAGTGCTGGTCCCATGGCCAGGCACAAAGAATACTATAAGGGGGAAAGTGGTTGCTTCCCCCAAGTCCAAACCGTGGTGAGTCATGTGAGTTTATGTTTGCCCGTGGTGAATTTTATGAATTTGTGTTTGCCTATGGCTCATTCATGCACCAAAAGCGCTCAATCTATACACTAACCAACTTGTTGTTTAGTTTGTGTAGGTCTGTGTAAATAATTGACTTGCTTGTCATTCGTTCCCATCCTGGAGCTCTAGCACACCCCTCTACCCTCGAAGTGCTACAAGCTAAGGAGTGTACCTTAACTCCTCATCCTTCTACTATTTTCACCTATCAAGAAGCTTGGGGTGTGTCATTACCCCCATTAGAAAAATTCACAATTTTTTTTATTTTCTCATTTTTTTATTTGGTCTCCATTTTGGTGCCCTCCTCTTCCTTTTTCTGTTCTACAATATTTTTTTGCTTATCCCTACCTAGATGTGTAAGTTTTTTTACTTCTTCCTTGCTCACTCCTCCTTTCATCTTGCCAAAAACTATATTCTAATTGATCTACGAATTTTCTATACATTAGGAGTTATTTGAAATAAATGAAATAAAATAAAATGCAAAGGGTGAAATGGGAGAGAGGGCCTCACATTTATACTCAATGGAGCAATTGAGTTGTTTCCCAAAATAATCGCATTATTTGCGAAACACAAAATCGGTTCTTGGATATTGATTTGGGTGAAACATTCTTTTTTTTTGTTGGATTCTGAAAACGCGTTGCTACTAAAACATGACATCAATTCACTAATGCCTTTCTCATGTTCTTTTTTATTGAATTTCAAAAACATGTTATTGCCAAAATGCGACATCGGTTCACTAATGCCCTTTCCACATTCTTTTTCGTTAGATATCATTTCAACGAAAAGGGAAAAGGTGCCAATGGATGCAAGAAGACGAGTTTTACTTTCATTCATTGATTTCCCATCCATGACATTAATGACTTATTCTATTACATAGGCATTAGTTGCTAAATATTTCGAATTTGGAATTTAACAAGTATTCACTAACTTCACAATTTTAGTTGAGTCAAGAATTTTGCTTATTTGTACAAAATCTCAAATTTCAGTTCTAGAACATGAATTTTCAATTGGTAATTCATTTTTAATTCTAGACCATATGGTTGAAATTTCAATCCCAATTAGGCTTCCCCATTTTCAGTTTCAGTTAATGTGTCTTAAATTTTAGTTCCAACCATCGAATTTTTGTTTTTAATTACATCCACCAAAAATGAAAATTTAATGCTTGTATCTTGTGTGTTTACTAGGGTTGCAATGTGGAACCCTAGTTTGGTGTTGGTTGTATCCTTCCCCCTTTTGAATGTTGATTCTAATCCTCTAAAAGTAATTGTGTCTTAGAATGGGTAGGGCCTCCATTTGTTGATGTTGATTAAAATGGGGTTGGGATCAAACTTGTTTATAGTCACTAGAAGTGTTATATTGTTTGGTAGGCAATATTGAATCTTGTATGGTCCAAACTAGTGGTGTTTGAACTTGCCTTTGTGTTCCTTACATGCTTTTGGAAATCAAAGCACATGGTCACCCTCCATACACCAACTTTAGTGTATGGGAGAAGGACTTGGTTCAATAATGATTTTGTGCCCACAATGCATGATTCCATTGTTGCATGCATGTGGTTTCAACAATAACTGTTCGGGATTCCTCAAACTTCTCCAACTTTGACAATCAAATACTAAATACACATGTCATGGCAAAATCCTAAAATGTCATAGAATTGGTCATAGGTAAAAAGTATTCGATAGGCATGAGATCTCATAATCCATACACTAATTGAAAAGGGGTATGACTTATGCCCACCTTTAAAGTTGTTTTATATGCAAACAAAACGATGCATAGATGTTTATCCTAATCCATGAGATTTTTGTTGACTAGCTTAATCAATAGTAGCCCAATAACCTTATTAGTAGATTCTACATGATTGTTTCCCTAGGGATAGTAAGTTGTAAAGCTAGTGTGCCGAAACAAAAAATGAGTGGTAAGGATCTTGATGGCCTCATTAATAAAACGGGTACTTTGGTCATTAACCAAAGTGTAGGGATTTTTTTTCAAATCTTGATCATAAGTTTTTGTTTAGGAAACCAATCCAAGCAAAGTACATAACTATGAACATTTTGTTATATGCAGAAGTTTGTTTAGATTTGAATTATAATGTGGAGAGATGGAAAATAAAATTATCACTAGAAGTTTAAAAAGACAATTAAATCATGTTATAGTACATAAACAAGTGGAAAATGGTGCTACCATTAATAACAATTTGAGTGTAAAGGAGATAGATCAACAATTTATAACACCTAGAAGAGTTTCTTAGCTAGAACAAAGACATTCATGGACAAAAGAAAGACCTACAAGCCATAGAACACCTTAGGTAACCCTAATTAATCCTCGTGAAGTGCAAACCGGTGAAGCACAAAAGTGCACCAACAATTTACAACAAAATTTCAAGAGAGAAGAACATAAGATTGAAAATGCATACTCACAAGTTGAGTTTAGATGGAGGAGTTAAGAATTTGAACCTTGACAAAAAGTTGCGTTATAATTAACATGACTTATGCAACAACATGACTTTGATGCTTTGATTTATGAAGAAGAACAAATACTCAATAAGTGAGAAAGAGAAGAAGTAATACTAAGGTACAAATCTACTTCACCTCCCTATTATTGACAGGACCATGAAAATGAAAAGTTTGAACAAAAACTTAGAATTTTGAACCTCCAATTCGTTATGTGGTTGAACAAAAAACCACAATTCAGGGTATCAAAATGTCTAGAGGAGTGGAGTTAGTAATTGTAACTAAACAAAAAACTATAGTCTTACAAGAGTTAAACCAACAATAGCAAATGTGTACCTATGGTTATTAAAGTGAAGTATAGTGAACTGAGATTTAATCAATAGAATGGAAGCATTATTAAAGGAGTTCCAAGGGATTAGAGTAGAGGAATTCATAGTGTGAACAAAATTCCAAGACCTAATTTTCCACATTGCACATACTACCATCAAATTGGACATTAGATCAATGAATGTCCATTTATTAAAGATAATGTGAGGTAAAGATTTATGAAGCATTTCTAGAATCTAAATCCATAACCTATAAAAGCAGAGAATCATGGACATGTTGAGTTAAAGGATCTATACCATAGGAAGGCTAGATTTATAAATAGACTTAGAAAATAGATATGGAAAGATAACATAATGGAAATAAAAGCTTAAATTGTAGTAGATGTAATATTTATTTATGTAGCTCCTGCACCAAATCTGTTACATCATAACGATGTTGGAGTTATCTATGCAAGAATTTCCAATCCTAGAATGAAACTAGTAAGATTTTTATTGTCGCAACCCTAACTTTGGGCTCACGACCAAGGCAAAGGGGTTGCAAGGTTGCGGGCCAAGAAGAAGCTCGGGGGTCACATCACATACTCCTGGGAGTGTAGGAAAGTGTGAGGGAGTGAACCTTCACACTTCCAAGGCAACTCCCACTTTGGGAGATGGACTCCTAGTGGACTCCCAAAACTTCGGAGAGTGATTTCAGGGGTCAAAACTCAATTGCTTGTAGCTTTCTTTATATCATTGGAAAGTTCTTAGAACGTAGATGTCTAAAATTGGCTCACATTGCTCATTTGGACATTTAAAACACAAGTTATGGCCAAAAAAAGGGCTAGGAGTCAAATTGCCAATTTGACTCCCGACTAGAAAAAGTCAGGGATCGACCCGATTTAGTTAGTTGCAGACGATGTGCAACATACCGTTGGAAAGCTTTCGATGAGAACTATAACTTTGCCTTATACTGCACCTTGATCCAAGGTCTGATCGCAAAGTTATGGGGCTCCAAAGTTGTAGGAGTCCTAGTTGACGCAATTTCGGGATTCCCATTTGGGAATCCTGGGA
>Ga0209208_10011048_pt1 | contig 11615 bp, 14 predicted proteins | sample S1TSphfallax_3_FD_187694 | JGI IMG/M metagenome (GOLD analysis project Ga0209208, IMG submission 187694) | Host-associated microbial communities from peat moss isolated from Minnesota, USA - S1T2_Fd - Sphagnum fallax MG (SPAdes) (version 2) | ecosystem: Host-associated > Plants > Peat moss >...
AGTTACATGTTTGAAATATGGATCAAAACATGGGACTAAAAGGTGCCACAAATCTTGAATGTTTTTTCTTTCTGAAGCTCAAATTTTTGAACATGTTCTATCATTGCACTTTGCTACAAATTCAAGTTGGTTACAAAAACACCCAAGTGTATGTAAAAGATGTAAAGAATAATCAATGTTTTTGCATTGTCACTTTGATGGAGGAACATACTTTACTTGTGGTTTTGAATCACTATTTATTTCCTTCAACAAAATCCTAAATTTGTTAATTAAATTTTGAAAGACCTTGAGATTCTTCAAATTCGAGTCCTTGACGGAAGAACTGATGATGTATGGGAATATTAGGGTCAACAAAACAAATAAAACATAAGAAAAAAGTGGTTGGAAACAAAGGACATAAATGTGAATTGGTCCAAGGGGGACCATGATCGTTTTCTTGCAATGCAATAGTTTTATTGGGAAAGCATCAAAGCAACCCACTATTCTATTTTGTCAACAACTTGTTTCCACCTTTGATTACATTGTTTTGAATGAAAAAGGCATTAAAGATAGGGACATTGGAGGTTTAAATTTTTGAATTCTTGTTTTGTTTTAAATCGTGTTGATGGTGACTTGGGGACTGCCCAAAGATGGGAGTTCTAGGAAAATAAAAATCCTTTTCCTACAAATCATTTTCCTACAAATTTTGTTTTTGATATACCACATCTTTAATCTTTTTATTTGATTTCATTTCAATAGAACATGAAATTTTTTATTGTATTTTGATTGGAGTTTTCAATAAACAAAATAAATATAGGTTTTTGTAGTGATTTTCATATTCATATTGTTGTGTGAATTTTGTGTAGTATGAAAAATATAAAGAAATGAATTGTAATTTTTTTTATGGATTTTCTACATTATATTTTGAAATATAGATTTTGCTTATATGAAATAACCATGAATTTGGTGTTTTAATGAATTGTAGAGGCATGTGGGTTTAAAATCAAGGCATGAATTATGAATGTTGGATATTGTAATGCAAATTTGTTGTTATAGTAAATGTGGATTAATTTTGCAGGAATTTAATCCACATCTGCCATTTGGTGACCATCTTTTGAGGATTTTCTTTTTTTGTTTTTTTACATGGACAAAAAGGTTTTCTACGTTTTTCGTTGTTTATATTGTAGATGAGGGTGTTCAAAACAATGGTTTTATTTTCAATTCAAAATTAGAAGGACTATGTTGGAAAACATCAATGGTTTAAGTAGTTGATGTTGTAAGGACTTACTATTAAAAATAACAACTCAAGGTGTACATTGCATATTTTTACTTCAAATGTTGAAATTTTTGAAAATTCATTTTGAAGCTATGGAACCTTGTTTTCTATAATACATAAATATTTGCCAAAGAAATACCATAGCAATGATCGATTCAATATTTCTTGCAAAGAATAATGGAAGTAAATTTCATAAATGCAATCTTATGCCCACTTTGCACTATGAGTCATGGCTGATGTTCAACCCAAATCAATCATTCCTATTGATGCAAAAGTTGAAATTGGCCCCAAGGGCTTTACACTAGGAATCAAGGTTGAAATAGAAAAAATATTTTCAATCTGCCCCAAGTTACCAATAAATGTTGAACTTTATAGCTTCGCATTGACCCTAAGGTTGAAAAAACGATACCATCAAATTTGGGAAGCTAATTTGCAACCCTTGAGGCCCATGTTCCAACATTTATCAATATCCTAACGTCAATGTTCTAGCATCTATTAGTAACTTGGGACCAACAACAAGCCAAAAATGCTCAAAGTTGGCCCCAAGTTTTTTTGGGCCTTAACTCCTAGTGTAAAACTTGCATAAAGCCGTGAGTTAGTTCTATGGCTAGAGACTTCCTTGGAAATTTTATTCATGTGGCCATAAGTTGATGATAAATTTTCTCATTGTGGCCATGTGCATTCACATAACTTTTGCATGTATCACCAATTGGTGGCAAAAGCAAAGTTAAGTATGAATGTGAATGTTATAACCATTAAAAAAAAAATTGATCACTAGTTTTGAAGGTGAAGTTTGCAAGATTATGGGAGGCGTTAGGCCTCAACAACATGCCTTAGAACAATAAAAAAATAGCTTGTTTTTATGGGCTTGTTTGTAAATGACCATTCTATGTACAAATTTTGACCATTCATTTCTACCTTATCCCGTCCAAATGTTGAATTTCTTTTTCCACCAACCTTGAATGCCCACCTTCCATCTACTACATTTTTTTTTGGATCATTGAACTATGGTAGTTAAATCAAATGCTTCAAAAACACAAAAATTTGAAAGTTAGCCATATTTCATAAAATTGCACTTAATTCACTAGTGGGGATTTTTCACTTTTCACCCAAATTACGCATTTTTAGTACTAGAAGATTTGGATTGAAGTCCCTACAACTCTAGCAAGTCATTTTTTTTAAATGTCACAATTAAGAATTGAGTTTTATTTAAGTAAAAAATAATAATAATAATTTTTTCTTCCTCTTTCTTCATCTTTCGAATATCCAAATTTTGTAGTTGATCGCGGAGGAAAATGAAAAAAATGAAGAGAAGTTTATCTCGATGTGGGGTGAAAGAAGCAATTTCTCAATGGTATTGGTGGCATCTTGTCATAACTTGTTCTTGCTAGAGAAAATTCCAACTATTAGGAACTTATATGCTTGCAACTTGCAACTCCTTCTTGTCATTTGGCCTTGGTTTGATCAAAATGTGCAAGTCAACATTAAAGGTTAATTGTGGCTATAACTTGATGTAGTTAGACTACTACCTATGTAATCATTTAAAGGTTAAGTTTGTTGATTTATTTATTAGTTGGATTTCATAGTTTAATTATGATTTGGTCATAGTTTCAATTAATGTGCTTGATTTTCACATGATAATTCATGTGAAAAGTCTTTGGCACATTAATGTGCATTGACTCACACGTGATAATTTATGTGAAAAATCTTTGACACTTTATTATGCATGTGAAATCACATGGGGAGCCATGAAGAACCATGTGATGTGTAAACTTTAGGAAATTTCTTGTTTAGTTTCCTTTTGGTTAATATATAAGTGGGTGTTTGTGACCTTTGGAAACACCTTCACTTGATATGAATAAGTTTTGATATGAGTGTAAAATTTTATGGAATAAAATTGTGAAGGGAATTGAAATTTTGGTTTTGAAAGGTTTCATTAAAAATATATATGTGAAGTCCATGATAGGGGAATGGTGTGGCATACTAATTAAGCATATACAATATAAAGGTGAAAAAATATTTATGCAAACTATAACGCAAATTTTCATAGCTATGTAATTAACATACATAGTTTCGGTCCTAAACCCACTTGTGATTTACACAGCCACCCATTAAGCATATTTCTTTTCAAAAAGTTTTTATGAAAACATGCGTGACTAACTTTTAATTTTTTTTGCATCAATAATGGATTAGTGGCAATAGGATGCCATGAATCTTTTGGTACATGGCTGCATCACTGACTAAATCAATTTTCAATTTGGACTATGCTAGCAATGGATTAGGTCGTAATTGATTCCCAACAAGGTGATCTACCTGATGTGCCCACCAAATCATGTTTTTTCAAGACATCCACAAATCACTTTTGTTGTGTAAATTAATGTTGGGAAAGTATCATAATTTTTTGATATGCCATATATGATTCTCCCCAAAATATTTTAAAATTTTTACATGGGTTAGGGTATCAACATTTTAAAAAATTAAACCGATTCTCACAATGCCAATTCTCAAAAATTTGAAAACAACCGATTCTCACAAACAACTTATTATTATTATTAAATTAAAACTTAATTAATTACTAATTTGAATTTTTTTAAAATGAAAACATTATAAACAATCTTAGATTTTTTTATTAAAAAAACCATCAATTTATTTATTGAACTTTTACAATTCAACAACTTCATCCTTTTCAAATTCCCCTTCAAACTATTCTAACTCCTCTTTTAAGTTTCAAGGAATCCTAATAAATTATATGGATATTTACATCCTATTCTAGGTTCAATAGACCAAATTTTGTTGACAAAAATCAACTTTTCTAAATTTTATGTTTGCAAACGACATATCCTAAGGTTAATAAAAATTCGAGCTAAAGAAAAGATCCTTTTTGTTTTTATTTGCGACCAACAATCCTAAAAATTTGTCAAGCTAAAAATCCAACTATAGGAAACATTGCCTCATGTTTCGGCCACCATTGAAAAAAACATTTGATGTCATTAACATCCATTGATACTTCCTAAAAATCAAAAGTTCCCTTTTGACAAGTTCTTGTATTGATTCACTTGTACCTGTAATCAGTTCAAATGTATCTAAATTACTATCATGATCAAAAATATTCTGGTCAACATAATTCATCTTTCATCTCACCTAAGGATGCAAATGTTCATGACATTTGACCAACATAGGATATAATGATTTCCTATCATATTCCTTAACAAGAGCAACACCTTTATCTTTTCCAACAAATGAAGATATTATACAAATGCTCTTATGTCTAAGGTCCAACATTAAAAAAAAAACATTATATGTTTTCCTCTTATCATAAACCTTTAAGAATGAAAGGAAAGAATCCAACACATTGATTAACTCACTTTTAATGTTAAAAGCCAACAAAGATAACTCATCATTAATATTTGAATCGTTGTACATTAGGTTTTCAAATGAAGGTAGAGCTTGATTTTCTTCCATAAGTTTCAAATTCATGGAAATGGCAAAATGTAAAGCATCATTAAGAAGGCAATGTCCATGTGACTAGTTAAAAACACATGCAAAAACAACTAGGGAAAGACAATCAACAATAGTTTGAAAAATCTACCATGTCAAAGGTGGAAGCATTTAACTAATGACCCTCATAACATTTTGTTTGCTATAAAAAAACACAGTGGTAGATTGAAATTGTAAAACTTATTGAAACATAATGATTTTACTAACAAACTTGCAAAAAATAAATAAAAACTTGATTAATTATCCTATCAAATTTTTAACCAATTTTTTTTTAAAAAGTTGAAACAATAATGAGTTTGAAAAAACTACCTTGTTTTGATTGGAATGTTTAATTTTTTGGGTCGAATTCTAGTTTCAAGACAAGTTGTATTCCATTCCTACTTGCCCTTCCTAGACTTCTTAGGCCAAGTGATGCATTTTATGCAAATATGCTTGGGCAAACTTGATAGAAACATATTTCAAATTTTTGCAATTTTTTTCCTTTGTAATGCCATATTGACATGCTTTTGAAAACGCATGTCCAAAACAAGTACCCTAAAAACTCTCTTCTAACCCTCCTTCATTTTTGACATAAGTAATAATTATTTTCTTTAAACCATACTTGTCCACCAATTCTATCAAAATTTTGGCCAAGGCTTGTCATGTTGTTTTTGTTGTTTCAAATAAGCCAATAGTCACATGTTTGGGCTACCAATCACTATTTTAAAAAATTAATCACCAATGCAAACACATCATAAACTCATGTCAACATCCAAAGGTCAAAGCTAGTTGTTGCAAATTGACATTCTACCAAGGCAAGAATTAATTTGTCTTTTCCACTAACCATGGCAATATGTCTTGTGAAAACTACCTTTTGGAAAGGACGTTTAATTTTGGACAAAGATGAAGAATTAAACATTTGAGCCACATACTCTCCACAAATTGGATAGGTAAATTATTCTTAACAATTAATAGACCAAGGTTTCTAAAAATTCTTTTTACGACACATCCTCTTTTTTGAAGGTATCTTTGATAGAAAAAAAATTAAAAATTAACCCTCTAGATGGATTTGTTCTTTTCTTTGATACATGTCTTTCCTCAATACTTTTCAATAGACTATTCACTTCTTTTTCAAACATTTGTGCAATAAAAGAATGATTTGCATCCACATTTTTTAAGGAGAAGTTATTCCATTAATTTTGTAATAAGAAATCAATTTTTTTCCCCACTTGAGTTATTGGATTTATTCCAATTACCAAATTTTGATAATAGAATATACAACACATTATTTGTGTGTTTACCAAATCAACTTTTGCATTGTCATTTACACAATAAAACCTCCAACATAAAGAAGTTTTGCCGTGTGGTTTCCATATTTTCCTTTGCACATGCAATTTTTCAAGTTTTCCTTCATTAATTTTTCACTACCATTTTTTCAATTCCTACTTGTTTTTGTTTGGACACTTTGATTTTCTTCAGACCCATCTTCCAAAACTACATCATTCATACATATTTCAATTGTTTCATTATTCCCACTTATCACATTCTCATTTGCAAAAGATTGTTCCATTAGTAGTTTTCATAAGACTATGTCCAAAGGTAAGGCACATAAAACAACTTTCTTCAACAAACTATGGAATTTTTTTAGTAAAATTTCTAATCAAATGAAAGAAAATAAATAAAATAAAGAAAGAGAAAGAAAAAAAGAAGTACAGTTACAAGCAAATGGGTTTAAAGGTTTAAGAAATACATTTACAAACAATGGGGTTTAAGGTTTAGAAAAATTATCAAAAATTCACTCACTTTTCTCTCTCATCACATCATGGAAAAGTTCATCATGGAAAAATAAGTTTAGGTTTAAGGATTTTAGATTTAAATTAAAGGTCCAAATTTTAATCTTGCACACAAACAAACAAAATAGCAACATATTAGAACTCACAAACTAAACAATATGTATTCAACTTAAAACAAAAATGACAAACAAAAACAAAACAAACAAACAAAATACGAAACAAAGAAAGAAATAACTCAAGAAATATTTTTTAAAAAAACCTTTGTTGTTGGATGAAGCTTATTGGTGTTGCGCCAAGCTCCTCCGCCTACACAATAGAATGAAGAGGGAGTACCAACTAACAAGGTAGAGTAGCAAAGCACGACAATGAGTAAAAAGGCAATGAAACAACAATTTGGGGGGGGGGGGGGCGCAAGGAGGTACTTGAAAAAGGTGAGCACCAAGGCGCGATGGCAAGGTAGCAAAGCACGAACAACAAAACAACATAAGAATGCCAACAATAAGGTGCAAGAATGCCAATAGTAAGGCTCGACATGAGGTGCAACAAGGCATAATAACATTGAGGCACAAGGCACAAGAGTAGCAAGGCATGAGAACAACAAGGCATGAGAATAATAAAGTGCAAGGTGCAAGAACAAGGTGTGAGGTGCAAAAGTAGCAAGGTGCAAGGCATGAAAGCAACAAGGTGCGAGGTCTAAGAGCAACAAGGCATGATGCGAGAAAAACAAGGCGCAACTTCAAAAGCAACAAGGCATGAGAAGAGTGAGGCACAACAATGAGTGCAACAAGGCACAAAAAAAATGAGGTGCAACAATGAGTGCAACAAGGAAAAATAAAATAAAAATAAAATAACAATAACAATAACAACAACAAAACAAGAATGATAAAAGAAAAAAAAAACAACAATAAGGAGAGACATGAGACATAACCCTTTTATGCAAATTTTTAAGGTTTATGGGAAAGAGCTGTTGGAATGCAACGACTCCAACCTAACCCTAAGTTTTCATGGCAACTAAACCTTAAGACTTGGACCCAAGTAAAGGGTTAGACCTTACCCAATTCTCATTTTTTATTCTTTAAAAAAAAAAACTAGTTTTCACATCTAGTTTTCAAATAAGTGAAAATTGGTAGCCCAATTTTCAATCAAGGGATCACTCAAGGTGATACCTTGAGGGAATTAGATCAGGATGCCTAGGGGTGTTTGTGATACTTGCCCAACACTAATAAGGGGTTGCAGAACAATCTATAAACTTTAAAGCAAAATAATTGTGAAACAAGATGAATTGGATGGTGACTCGGAGTTTACTAAAAGAGAAACAGAAGACAATCTTGAAAATGGAAAGGAGTATGTGGGAATTACAAAAACCCCATATTGAAATCTAATGTTGGACAAACAAATTTGGAGCACAAAAGAAATACATGTAGGGCATAGGTTGTTTCAACCATAAAAGGTGGTAAGGCATGAAATATGGATTGGCGGTCTTCAAAGAAGGCATAGTTACAAACAATTATTTCCATGGAGAGAAATGTAGTCAAATGTTCATCCAAATGAATGGGTGTAGTATACTTTTCCATTATAACTTGTGGTTCAAAGTTACAGGGATCAAGATGGAGCAAGGACTTTTGTAGTACCAAACATTTCAAGTCCATAATCAATAACTAGTCAAGGAAGGGATATTACAAAAGGTATACAATCTAAGTTTGTGTACTATTCATCATCTCCAGATTATTATGAATTAGTGGAAGACTGGGAGGTGGAAGAAAACACCAATATTGATGTGCTTCAAGAGATTGAGGAAAATTACTTATGATCATATGAATATGTAGAGGCACATGTGAATGTGTTGGATGAAGTACCACTGTTGTATTCCCATTAAGCAAATCCAAAGTTGGATCAAACAAGGTACACAACCAAAACACAAGATCATGAATTTGTGGATTTAGAGGTAGCCATATTACTTTCAAGAATATGTGCATTTTGTGAGGAAGAAGGACATGCAATTATGGATTGTCCTTTTGTGCCTTTTCACATCAAAGTAGGTATTGCTAGACATGTGGAATTACATAATGTGGCAAGAGCATTAATTGATCAATCATAGGACTAAAAACAAAGAATTCTTATAATCCAATATAGATTGAAAGGCATGGAGTTGGGAAGTCAATTGGGACCATAGAGTTGACATTTGTCCATCCATTTAATTCAAAAGCAAAGTACCAGAAGTGTATTCACATCCACATTCTACACCATAGAAGATACCAATGGGTAACCACATAATGGGGCATCGTCAAATTCAAATCAACATAACTTCACCAAGAATGTCAAAAGTGGCAGTTGTTGAAATTTAGAAACAACATGTTGGAATAAAGGTTACTGAATCATTTAATGTTATCATAACGACCATAGGAGTGGAAATGGTTGTTGCACCTAACATGAATGTTGTCAGAGGTGGAGTATTAATTAGATTTGCAACAAACTTAAGTCTTGGATTAGGTGGAGTTTTGACGCGAAGGAATTTGAGTAGGAGTTTGGGACTACTAATAGCAATCACTAGAGTTATTAGGACACCTCGGATGGTGTTTACTAATTTGATAATGACTATTCATGTCAATAGAACTGTAGACCGACCATTGATGAACTTAGTAACTACTAGAAGGTACAAAGGTACAATGCTGAAAATCCAAGGGAAGGGTATTAAGAACCATTTGTCATAATTGCAGGAATCCCCAATCATAGAGATGGCCATTCTATTTGGCCAAATAGGGTAGCTCTTAAATATCTTGATTTCAAAAAAGATGATGATCTAGATGCTCATGTTATATAGTGTTCAATTTTATAGTGAAAGCAAATCCAGAAATTTTTGAAGAACATATCATCAATGTGTCTAGTTAAATGTTAAAATATATAACATTGGATTGGTGCCATAATTACATGTCAAAATTTCTTGATTATATTTTTTTGGAGCTTATACACACATTTTGTAAACTTCATTGGAAGACTCATAATGATAAGCAAATATACATGCAAATAAATAACATGAAACAAGAAGAGATTGAAAGGGTGGAGGTTTACTATGAGTGGATGCAAAAGTTAATTCATGGTATACAAGTACCAACCATAGATAGTTTCTTGACCATTGTGTTTAAGGCGGGCTTGCAATTGTATTTCGGAATTGCAACTACAGGGATGAAGCGGTCAACATTACAACAACATAAGGAGGTGGCGATGTTGTGTGAAAATGGAATGACTATTGCCGAAACAAGGAGTGCACTTTCAATACCACAAAATACAAAATAAGCAGCACCACCAAAAACATAGAGTAATACATGGAAGACTTACAAAGTATTCCACAAATTGTGGAATGACTAATCATAATGTGGAGACATGTAGAAAGAATAAGGAGCAAACCATAGTGGCCACAAAGGCATCACAACATAATAAAAAACCATAGAAAATATCTTCATATGTAGGCCACATTTGTGGTTTGAACATAAAATGATAGATTGTCCAAAATTTACTGAAATGCATAAAAAGTTTCATGGGAAATTTGTGACAGTAGTAGAATTCAACTTGTGGTTGAGACACAAATAATTACTACATATGTGGATGTGGTGGATGTTAATGTTACAACAAGAAGTAAGGAAACTAAAGAACAAGTGTTCAAGGATAGAGAGCCAAGGAAAGCAAAGAGTGTCGTTGACTAGGAGAAAGAAAAATAATTGAAGAAGTCAATGGTGGAGACAATTGAACATATTAAGAAAACATAGACCCGTATAGAAGGGCCATACACATCCATGGAGGGATGGAACACAACCTAGCTGGGTATGCCAAATATCACAAAAAATTTACAAGGTAGTGCATTCACAAGAAAAATTGATTACAATAAAAGAGATTTTTTTGGACATTGGTAAGCAAATGCGAAAACCAATTATACTTTAAATTTGGGATAATTACTTAAAATAACTCTTGAGTTTAAAAGGTATATTTGGCAAAAGTTAAAATTAAAGAAAACTCAAAATTTGAACCAAAGAACCACAAAAGAACAAGTTAATTATTTAGTACCAGATATAGGGACAACTATTGTAGCAATAGATAATCACTTGGAAATTATCCAAATATAGATTGGGAAGAATACAATAGAAGTGAGTTGCTGCATGGAGGTTTTGGAATTAATATCATTATAGAATAATTGAGATTGAGGTTGGGGTTTCCAAAGCCCAAACCTACACCATATAATTTGAAGATGGAAGGTCAAACAACCACAAAACCAATGGGTTTGATTAGAGATTTGAAGATATATGTTCACAACATTCCTTACATAACTACATTTATTATGTTTCAAAATAGTGTGGTAGATTTTAGTTATTCCATGCTGTTGGGGAGACTATGGTTGAGGGATGTTAAAGTGGCACATGATTGGGGGAGTAACATTATTACCATACAAGGGAATGGGACAATCTGAACAATTACAATCACCAAGCATTTGGGAAGTGAAGTAAGAAGATCATAAATGTTACTTTGTTATGACTATTAGAATAGTATCACAAATGAAGAAGATGTCATCTTTGCTATAACACCATAATTGTTTTCACTAGGAATAATCAGTTTACCTTAGACAATTCAATATGTGAAAACCACAAATGTGGAAATCATGGATATTAGTGGGAAGACTAGTACTTGAAAGCTAAATTTTGGGTATAGAGCACAAAAAAAGAGACAATTGGCAACAAATATGAATCAAAAGTAGTTCTAGAGGATAAGGTGTATCCGGAGACATATTACAATCATCAACTAGGGAGTGTTGCAGTGGACGAAACCCCAACAAAAATCAAAACATAGGAATTGCAAATAGTTATATGAATGTTTAATTAAATATCAACAATTAATGAGGTTCAACTTGGGAATTTATGCAGAACCACAATTGGTGAAGATTAATAATGGAGGTTTGCGTACCTCCAACTGGAAAGCTTTAATAATGGTTTTTGCTTTGCACAAATTCAAACATTATTTGTTGGGTAATAAGTTTGTATTTTATGTAAATCATATGACATTGGTACTTTTGAATACCTTGATAAGGTATCAATTATATATAT
>Ga0209208_10011049_pt1 | contig 11614 bp, 13 predicted proteins | sample S1TSphfallax_3_FD_187694 | JGI IMG/M metagenome (GOLD analysis project Ga0209208, IMG submission 187694) | Host-associated microbial communities from peat moss isolated from Minnesota, USA - S1T2_Fd - Sphagnum fallax MG (SPAdes) (version 2) | ecosystem: Host-associated > Plants > Peat moss >...
TGAACAAAAAAAATTCTAATTTGTCATTTTTAGAGATAAGTAGAAATTGGGTAACCAATTGAAATTACAACCCAAAGGCAAATATGTCACCTTAACCATGCCACTAGAAAGCACATGGTAGCCATCCACTTGACTTGGCACAAATTGAAAAAATAAACCTTGAGGTAAAGTCCTCTAGATGTTTAGAGTGCAAATTGAGAAGGTCATGGCGTTTCGCAAGAAATTTGCTACAAAATTACGAAGAAAAAAACTCATTAAAGCGTTGAGCTTCTTTTTATTACTTGCATAATTTCCATTACACATCTATTGGAATGGATCTCGCAGAAATTATGCAACAATGGCGCTGTTCTATTTTTGAATCTTCCATCTTGTGTTCTTTTGATTTTCTTTGCAATCCAAACCTTTATGTTGAGGTTGCGCATTATCACAAGTTGTCTTGCATATCTCTAAGGAAAACAAAACAAGAGGAGGAGGAGGAAAAGGGTGAGATTTTTGATACTTTTTCTGCTTTCTATTTCGTATCATAAGTTTTTCACACACGATAGCTTCAATAATCTATTGTATTTCTGCTTTCTTCTGTTTGCTTCAGAAAACATTGCAAATGTTGTAATTTACTACATCAAATGTCATCCTTTTCTTCCATCTACAAGGAAAGGACGAAGGCAAGTGTAGGAGTAGCTTGAGATTTTTGAAATCCTTTTCCGGTAGCTGTTTCTGCAAATGATAATCTTACACACGTCTAACTTAGGGCCACTTTAAACAAGGGTTAAGGGACTAATTTGAAGCAAATTGCACTTGAATTGGACCCTTGTTTAAAGACTTAGGGTCCAATTTGAGGGTCCAATATTAAAAATGTGTGATTGACATGTGATAGGATTAGTTAGTCTTTGAATTCTTTTTTCATGGTTAGGGTGAGAGGGTTTAGATGCCATGAAAGCTAAATAACAATTTGATTTGTCTTGGTCCTGGGCCCTTGTTTAAGGGCCTTGGGATCAATTTAAAACTTTTGACCAATAGAAATGCTCGATTTCATTGGACCCTTGTCGAAAGCGGCCCTTAGCTTCAGCCGTCTCTTGTACTTTTACTTTCTTGTGTTTTGCTGTGGAAAGCATCGTAAACGCTGTTGTTGTTGTTCACTGCACCGAATGTCGTCGTCGTCGTCGTCGTCGTCGTCGTCATCTTTCTTCCATCTGTAACGAAAAAGACGAACGTCGAAGTGTAATGAGATCCCTCTCCCCCCATAAGGATCTCGGGTTTGTTGAGCCTTGTTTCGACCACGTGTGAGTTTTGTTTCCTCGCAACGTGGCACACTCATCCAGAAAGGTATCCACGATGAGGTCGGAAAGCCTCGTTCTCTTTCATTCACGAACGAACATCTCCGTCGTCTGTGTGTTTTTTTTCCGCGGTCAGATGGTTTTTTGTGCGCTCTTGGTGCCCTCCTTATTACGGGAGTCCAGATACCAACGGAAGCTTTAGATCGTGAAACAGTGTGTGCTTCGGTTGAATGTCTTTTTTTTTTTTGTTGTCTCTTTTGTTGCCGTCGCTCCAGAATTGAGGCAATTCTGAACAAATGTGTTGGAATGGACCAGAGGAGCGTTGAGGCGGAGTTGTGAGGTTCTTTTTGTTTTTGAGGACGCCATGATGCATTCGGCTGTGTGCAGCAGTGTTTCCGTAGGGGTAACAAGACCGCCGGTTGAGGGACCGGCATTGCTATGGGGCTGTTGTTGTTGCAACGCACGCAGGGCTCATCACCATACACGGGAGTGTCAGCAGCAGCAGCAGCAGCTCTGGTTTATCAGACCAGCAGCAGCTGCAGCAGGAGGGTTTGGGAAGCTACTGAGCAAGAAGTTGGACTTTGAAGACACAACGCGTCTGTTGATTTTGCGGAAGACCATGGGGCTTGACAAACCTAGAGTATCTTGGATGATGCCCACGACTAGAGCAGCAGCAGGGGGTGGTGGTGAATCTCTCTTCTTAGCAGCGTCCGCCGAGACCTCAGAAGAAGGGATTAACCTGAATGAGAGTTTCTCCAGGAGTGAGAATGGCCGGGCGGAACCGCGGTTCAAATTGGGTGCAGCAGCAATGCCCAGTGGCGGTGGTGGAGGGGACCAGAGCAAGAACCTGGTACATGTGTTACATGAAACTGCTCGTGTGCTTCAATCTGCTCTGGAGGAACAAAAAGCCCTCACCCGTGGCTCCTGGTTTGCTCAGAAGTGGCTCGGCTTTGATAGAAATGCTTGGATGAAGTCCCTAGCTTATCAGGCAACTCCTTGCACCCCATATCTTTTGGATTTACTGTTGCTTGGTACTCTTCGCTCAATTTATGTCTGGACATAAACAAAGGCAGTGTTTGTAAGCATATTTGGAAATTGCTGCAACAGCCCAGGACTTGGAACGTCCTTGTCTTTGTATCAAGATTTTCTCAATTTTGCAGATTGACAAAAGGAGGCCATGGAAAGAGAAAATTCACAGTCCAAGTGATGAGTTTCTAGAATCCTCAGATATTGCAATGTGGTAAATGTTGTTGGTGTGTGCAAATTGTCAAGAAAACTATTAGAAACACAAATAGATTTTTGTGTTGATTGTGGTCATGGCAAAACCCTAGATTGCATTTCTAAGATATGGAATTTGTCCCAAAGGCAAAAGAACTTGAGAAAGGATGCCCTGACACAATAAGTACGAGTGTTCATATTGGCAGCTGTGCATGGGGTGTGGGGCCTTTGTTGCTGAGCCCTGGAGATACTTCAAAGATGTTGGAGTACCATCTTGGTGTTTCAGATATGTGTGGGGTGTCAATTGAGCTTACCAAGCTCCACCAAGTTTGCTCCTGTGTAATTAGGTTGGTCAGCCCTAATTGTAAATGCCTGTGTGCAGGTTGCAGTGCATTCCTTGCTTCAAGCGGTTGAGGAGATTGCAGCACGTGGTGAAGGGCGTGACAGAGACACTCATATATTTGTACATCGAAGGTAATTTGATGGAATCAGGTTATAAACACACGTTGCAGATACCTCAGACTTCCCCATTCACAGTCAAATTGGTTATTGGTTGACAACCCTAAACCCTAAACAAGTAGAGCAAGTTGAGAATGACAAACACTGATGGAACTGTTTTGCTCTGCCCTTTTGCATTTAGGGTTGTGATTGCATTCACATAAGAAAAAGAAAGGTGATAAGACTGTTGATGAGGAAGTTTTCATCCTAAGTCCTAATGACCTGGGGTGAGACTAGAGTGCTTTCTCCCAGGGAGTTCCAGCAGATTGAGTGAATTTATCTGACCATACTTTACCTTCTGTGGTCTTGTAGCCATAGGCAGCAAATACAAATGCCGTCTCTTCACTATGACAAGAATCTTTGTGATATGCTACCTGAGCTGTAAGCCTCATGAATTTGGACAGTCCTAATAACCTGGGCTAAGTGCAGACTATATGAGAAAACAACTTGTATGAAGTTGTGGAGCTAAGAGTTCTAGCCCAGTTGTGTGCCTTATTGATGTGCAGCCTCATGCGTCAGTCAGCCCCTCTGAGGGACTCCATCAGACACCAGTTATCATCAAGAGATCCTTCTGTGGATGATTGGCTGTGGCTTGAGCAGCATCCCCAGGCTGTTGCCAGCTTTGTTGGGTTTCTGGAGAAAGACAAACGCTTTACTGCTGTCACTACCACGTATGTGCTTCTACAATCCTGAGCAACCCACCCTTGCATGGTATCTTCTGATGATGGATAATTGAACCTGAGATATTTTGTGCTTGACTAAAGCTTTGGCTGTTTTGACTTGTGTTGTAGTTAAGATGTCTAGCTGGGTTTTGATATGTCTTTTCCATTTTAGTGCAGCTGGTTCCCAATGAGCAATGGAAAGGAAATCTCATGATGTGACCACACACTAATATTCAATGTGAACTTCGCATGTGATACTTAGTCTGCTCATGGCTATGCAGTCTTATAAACTGGAAATCAAATTTGCAGACAACCTTCCACCTGTAGATGTGAGTTTTCACTTTTGATTATAGCTAGATGACAACCTCAACCTTCCAACTCACCTGGAATGAAGATGTTGAGATGACCTTGACACCGGTGTTCTTACAATGTCTATGTCATTTTCTTGCTTGTCTTTAGAGGTTGGGAGGGGGTTTCTGCAAGCCCTAGCAAGGCAAGTGATGTGGCTCTCCTTACACTTGCACTATCCAGCAGTGCAGCCGTGATGAAGCTAGGGTCAGCAGCAGTATCATGCCCTCTCTTTTCATCCTCACTTTTGGATGAAATCAAGCGACAAATGCAGAAACTGCCAGAGTTCATGTCAATGGAGCAAGTGTATATGTTCTCCTCTAGTGTAGGATTAAAGCAGGAGTTTCTAGACATCTTTGGAATGCGGGCTGCCGATGATCAAAATTGGCAGGAGAGCGAGAGAGAAGAACAGTTCTGGATCAATCTGGTGCAGCAGTTGCTACGAGCAGCTCTAAGCCGGGAGGGATTCAGGTCGAAGCTGAGATCTTTTGACAGTGTTGAGGTAAGGCATTTTGTGCTGAAAATATCTTTTGTGGGAGGGTGTTGTTCCAAACCTTTCCTACTCAACCAGCAGTCATTCTCATTTCAGAATTGCCATATCAATATGGGTGGTGCCTAGCCTTTGCACCATTTGCCTTGCTTTTGTATCATTTGTCTGTCAGTATCTTGTGTGATATATATATCCATAAGAGTTGACCTGTGAAGGCCACAAACATGAGGTTAGGATCTTAGGTCTGGTTTGGAATATAGATGTACTCATTACTGGGACTATAGTGACATTGCAAATTGAAAATGGATGGCCACTTTTGAACCTGTAAGATGGGAATGCAGGTGCTGGAACGAGATTTAGCAATGTTTGGCTTTTTCGCAGCTTTAGGGAGAAGCACCAGTGCATACCTAGCTGCCAAAGGTGTAAGAGATTCAGAAGAGTCAATCTCAAGCCTACTCAGGTGTGTGGTTCTGACAAAATGCATTCCATCTTGTTGGTCTTTGTCTCCAGAACTTCTCTTCATTGAACAGCAGATAGTTTTCTTCTGATCTCCTAGTGTTTCATAGAAGAGCAAAAGACATGTAAGGAAAAATATAACAAGCTAGAAGGCTGAATGGTGGATTTGAAGTAAGAACGGTATTTAGAAGGTTAGGGACCTCCAAAAGAAACAGAGGAGAGGTGGGATGCCTAACTCGTAGGACTGCAATCTTGGGAGCAGGAGAGCTTACTACAAGATTGAGAGAAAAGTGATTGTGTTCTTGATATGCTTCTTTGTATTATGCATGTTTTGAAGGCAGGTTAGCTCACATCCTGCTTCAGGCACTGCAAACTTCAAAAGTCTTTGCTAATCTACCTTGGAAAAAATATATTAACAAAAGTTTCCTGGCTGCTGCAGGTACCTAGAGGGTGGAAGTGTCCTATTTTATGCACAGCTTGCCAGTGTTTCCACTTATCAGCTCTTCATTGAGGTCAATAGTTCTTGAAAACCCTCTTTTTGGGTAGTGTCGGCTGAAAGTCAGAGAACTCAATGGAATCTGGATGTTGGCATGCCTTATAGATTGGGGATAAAGTTTTTTGGCAAATACATTCTAACTGGGATTGACATATGTTTTGTGCAATACTGTTGAATTATCTTGCAACTGAGCTAACTACATGTGATCTCACCTGTCCCATTCACCACATCTTTGCAAGCATCTAAGGAGTGGGACTTGCAGTTGCAAGTGAAACTCCTGCTCTAAGATGAGAAGTAGGGTGATATGGATTGAGGTTCCTCCATGTTCAGTGTGAAGGAATTTTTTTCATAACATCCTATGGAAGGTCAAAGAATAAAACATGGTTGAACACACATCAATGACCTGTCCATGTGACCCCTGAGGTGAAGTACTCTATCAATCAAATCTTTGAAGCAGAATTGAACGTGGACTACATAATCTTCTTTCCTGGTAGGGGTGTTCATTCAAGAGCGTTGGAACTGCTCTTTCCACAAAGTATAAGACTAATATTGTCAGCTTGAAATTTAAAACTTGTGGGTTCAGAGCAATAAAGCACTACTAAGCAGAATCATTTTTGTGGGCAGGTGGTATGTGAGGAGATGGAGTGGTTACCATTCTACCCAGGAAGTCCACAGATGGGAGCACATGAAGAACATGACAATGTGAAGGCCAGGATTAGTAAAGCAGAGAAGCAAGCGGCCATAGCTGTTGCACTCCAGGTGTGTTCTATGTGGGTTGATAGCTTTGTTCGGCACAGTTCATGGGTGCAGCAACCTCAGGGCATCCGCTCTAGCACATTTCTTCAGAAAAGGTCAGCGTTTGTCCCTCTCAGGCTCTCACATTCTGAAGGTACTGCGGAATAGATTTATATGGTTGGAAGTTAGTTAGAAGGTTGTTAGAGTGTGTTTGGCCTGGTTGAGGAGATGGAAATGGCATTTTTTCCAGGGGTGCCATTTTTACCAAAGGTTATGACATTACCATACTATTTGGAGCATCTTCTGAAAGCCATTTCCTACTGAAATATGTATCTTGTTGATTCTATTTCTCAACGCAGTTTTGTTGCTTGTGAGTTGTGTAGTTCTGCAATCCAAAGTAGTCACAGTCATGGGCTAAAGATATGTTAAGGGTGCAGGATACCCCAACGATTACTCTCTTTGTAGGCCTCACTTATCTTAGGCTTACATGCTTGCTTTTACAGGGACAAGTTAAAATGAAATGAATCTTACACTCACAAGCTTTTTGCATCTTGAATGAGGATACTATTGACTTATTAGGGCTGTCTTCATGAGCGCTAGCCAACATCATGACTGCATATTCCTGCTTCTTCCAAAAATGTGGCAGAAACTCAGGATGCAGATATAGTATATTGTTTGCCTGCAATTTTGGCAGATTATATGTACTTTTCTAGCTCCGCTATAGGGAGCTGATGAGATCAGTGTGGGAGTCATGGTATGTTGTCACTGCTATTCATGATGAAGGTGATGGTCTGACACTTTGTGAGTGACACTCATAAGGTTATGACTGCACTTGTTCTTGTTATGCTGCCTTCAAAGTGGTGTTGTGGAGTTTCTCTGCAATATCATTGATATATTGTGTAGGACACATTCCTGACATTGTACTTGGTGGAATTATTCATGATAGGTTGTACATACTGTTTATTATTCAGTTGATCTCATCCAAGTCTCCCTTGGGATTTTGCATGGTCAATTCTTGAACATAGACCTGTCCATTCTGTGTTCATATCTTTCTGACGGGAATGACTCTCTCTTCTGCAATGAAGAGATGAAAACAATTTGTTGTCTGATAGCCTCCTTGTAGGAACTATAACATATCTGTTATTTCATTCAGCTGATTCACTGGACCATGGAATTTAACCATTTCTATTGACAGTCCAATCACTAAATTGGTAGAAATAACAAAACTTCATGATTTGCAACTTAGAAGCTGGAACTAATTGGATCTTGTAAACACTCTGACTAGATCTAGGGCACAGGCATAATTTAGATTTGCTTAACTAGGCATTGGTTTCTTCTGCAGTCTTCTAGATTTTTTTCAGTGATTTTGGAGTCTGATAAGTTGTTCAGTAGTGAGAAACTGCTTGTATATCCAAATGCACATGAACTCACAATTTTATTGTATTGGAATGATGACAGCCAGCAGCGTTTGGATGAGTGCAAAAGAGTTTACCACTTTGTAAAGCGAGATACAGAAGCTGATGGAACCAGGTATCTAGGCTTTCATATCCAAAGGCTTGACACATCCACATTGTTGCAAGCTTTTTAACTAGACAAAAACCATGCACAATCATCTTGCCGTGGGCAGATTTCTTGGTTTACTGACATGAGGTGTGACATTGGAGCCTTGGACAGGGTAATGGATGCTGGTAGCAAAATGGAGAAACTGATTTTGCAAGATGTTGGGAAGGAAGCTCTGATAGATGAGGCATATAACAGCTGGGTGGGAGATGATTTAGTGGATAGACCCAATGGGGTACTGGGAAATACCAGTGAGAAGCTTGTCTCAGATACTTTAGGTCTGCAGGAGATGGAGCGCCAGCTCAAACTCTTTGATAAGGTGCATGCTCTCTTCCCTTCCATATCCTTTCATTAGCATGAGTTTGCTGAATATTATTCACTGATCTTAGGTCACTGTTTGCTTGGTCCATTCCACTGGATTTCTTCCCAGCTTTTTTGGCAACTGCATTCTCGAAGTTAGAATGTATTGTTGATTTCCAGGTATTCATTGAGTTAGTCCTGTGGCCTACTTGAGTTTTGGTACTCTTAAGTTCCACCATTCACATTCATGACAACACCTTTGATTTCATGATGAGCTTAGATGAATGGTTTTGCTGCAGGAGCTGCAGAGTGTTGAGTTTGCAATGAAAAAACTGGAATCCTTGGTTAAGGAGTCTGAAACTTCAGGTGTAGCCTGTGGAAGGGAAAAACTGTCTGCAGCATGCTCTGACCTTGAAAAGATTCGGTCTTTGAAGAGGGAAGTGGAAGCCTTGGAAGCTGCTCTGAAATCCAAGGCAGGACTGAAGGAAAGGCTTGTATTGAAGCAGCAGGTGAGGTGCAGTTGTGGTTGGCTTTTTCTGGTATACTAATAGGAAAAGTCTCATTGTACAGAGCCCTTTGAGCCGTGAAGGCTGATTTACTTGTTTGGGTTTGTGATATTGATGACACAATTTATGTCAATTTGTTGAATCCAATCTCTCTGATTTGGGTATACTCTCATAGAAATATATGGCAGAAATTGAGAGGAATCTGTCTTTGAAATACTCCAGGTTGCTCAAGAGTCAGAAAGCCGTCAAAGGTTGCAAAGGAGCTCATCCTTTGAAGGCAGTTCAGTTGGTGACTCACAAGATCAGAGCAATGGTCTAGAAAGCAGGTACAGTCCAAATTTTTTTCTCTGATAATAGGATTTGTCTTCTAAGAAGACTGATCATGGGCAGATTATTATATACTTATCTACACCCTCCATTTGGAGATGATGAAAGTCAGTGGGGAGTGATGGGAGGTGGTTGTCACTGCTATTTGTGATGAAGGTGATGGTCTGAAACTTTGCAAGGGACACTCATGAGAATATTACTGCACTCATTACTGTTGTGTTAGTTTTGGTTTTGTTTGAATTGACAGAATGGTTACTGTCAAACTGCTGTTGTGGAATTTTCTCTGCGAACCCATAGATATGCAAGAAGTCTGATGATATCAGTTGTTAGTGTTTCTGTGTAAAGACTCTTATCATGAAGTGTTTCATGGTTGAAAAGTCGGAGGACATTTGACCAGAAAGCACAGAGAAGTTTGTGCATGCTCATGACTAGCGGATTGGAATATACAGAACTTTTGAAAGGAATATGATTGTAATCAGCCAGCTGAGTGTAGTTTCAATGAAGAACTTTATCTTGCTTGATCAGGATGTAGTATATGTGGTGTGTGTGTGTGTTTGGTCCTGCAAAGAGCTGCAAACTCAGATATAAATGAAGATGTTTATGTTTCTTTTCTTTGCTCTCAGGACATGGGGTGAAGATGCTGACTCATTTTCAACCAACAATCCAGCTGTAAGTTATCCATTCTGCCCACTTCTGTTTCTACTATATTTGGCTGCAACTGTAGTGAACCACAACTGATACCCATTTTTGGCATCCTGAGCCTTATGGAGCTTCTTGGATTCACTTGTATTTTGGTCCTTGAACTTCCTCAAAAAGTTACTCTATGAATGGTTTTCAATGTGGCAGACCATCTTTCTCAAAGTGGGGATGGCAGTTTGTATCACCTATCCTTAAAGGTCTCTACTTTGGAAGTTGTTTGTAACTGTCTGATGTTTTGAGAATGCAAAAGACTAACTATTGAACCTTGTTTGTCTGACTACGGTTGTTCCTAGCTGGAGTATCAGTTTGAATTGCCCATTTATTTTGAGCTCTCAATGCCATATTGGTGAAGAACCATATCCTCATTTTTGGTACCACATGCAGATGTATGTCCTACTCTCACTGTAAGATGTACATGCAAGCTCCAATCAGTGAGAGCCTTGATCAAGGGACTTCATAGTTTGTGTTAGATTAGTGTCCTATTTGGCTACCATTGTGCCAGTTCAATAATGCAGTAAATGGCCTTCTGAAACAGGAGAACAGAGTCTATGATGACAAGGCAGCAAAACTAGCATTAGAGGAAGCAGCTGCAGTTTCACAGGAAGCAGAAGCTTTTGAGTTCCTGAGAAGGGAGTTGGCTGTACTTGAGTCTCGAGTCCGGCAAAGTGCTCGTCGAGCAAATGCTGACATGGTGGGTCTTCTCATCTGTCCTCTCTCTTCTATGCAATCGTGGTCTCATCTGCCCTTGAGATCTTTCTAGGATAGCTGATTCCAGCTCTGGAGGGTATTTGCAGCTCCATTTGAGCTGATATTCAAATGCTGCTTGTCTTTTTCCATCTGTCTTTATTGGTATCATTTATGTGGAATTTGCTTTTTTTTTTCACTGACAGTGTCTCATGGTTGACTTCAGGTTTAGCAGGTGCTTTCCATTTGTCTGTCTTTTTGATTAAAAGATGTTTCATACTCAGAGTCCATGGTGGTGGGTGCAGCCTATGTCTGAAGATGAGTGGGTGGGCACATTAGACAAAGAGGTGGCAAGTAGCAGTTTATCTACTGGATTAGAGGATGATTTTGACACTGAGCTGGCTGGGGCATATGGGGACATTTTCAGCAAGTCAATTGAGAAGCTCAAAGATGCAAGCACTGTAAGACTCTTTGTTACAGCTCTTAGTTGTTTGGTGTCAGGTAGCAGCATCAAGAGTGGAGAGCTTGAAAGTGAGATCTAATTAAGGACTTTCTATGCTCATCCTCTTCAGTATAGCTCTGTATCTTACCTATTTGCTGACATATTGATATTATGCAGCAACTGTTTGTATCTAGCTTGACTTTGATGTGCTCTCCAGTTTACAAGCCAGATATGGTCAAGTGCTGACAAGAAATCTGAAAGCATCCCTTCTCTCAGCACTTTAATTATATCTGTTGTCATGCAACCACCTCAATAATTTAATTATCTGGCAATGCTGGGGTGGGCCAGGATGCATGGAGAGGCACGAAGCTATTAGGTACAGATGTAGGAGCTGCAATGGTGCTCCTCAGAAGAGCTATCTTAGGCCAAGAACTAACTGATCGTGAACAAAAGATGTTGAGAAGGACACTCACAGATCTGGCATCTGTCATACCTATCGGATTTCTCATGTTACTCCCGGTATGCCATAGACTTCTGCCAGTCACTCCTTGAATCCACACCGGTTTTAAAAGACTCCTCTGCTCTGTTGTAATACATATGTAACTGGAAGCAGTGGAGGTGGTCATGATGGATAATAAAGTATTATCTGAGTTTTGGTTACAGTACATGTTGTGGCAGCTTCTTGCTTTGTTAAGGCACACATAGACTTTATGGGATGTGTCTTGAAGATTGATTTCTGACATATTTCTACTCAGCTATTCATGGGCAACATTGAATGACCATTGTGGATTTTCTACAGGTCACTGCTGTTGGACATGCTGCTATTCTTGCTGCCATTCAAAAATACGTCCCTGCCCTGGTTAGTAAATTTTCTACCTTTCTCTTTGCTTATCATCTGTTAATATGAGAACCACACATC
>Ga0209208_10011051_pt1 | contig 11613 bp, 7 predicted proteins | sample S1TSphfallax_3_FD_187694 | JGI IMG/M metagenome (GOLD analysis project Ga0209208, IMG submission 187694) | Host-associated microbial communities from peat moss isolated from Minnesota, USA - S1T2_Fd - Sphagnum fallax MG (SPAdes) (version 2) | ecosystem: Host-associated > Plants > Peat moss >...
CTTTAATAAAAATGATACCTATCCCCCCATTAAAAATAGATATGGAAAAAAATGACATGTTAATAAACTAAAAAAATCCTTTCAACATTTAAAAAATCTCAACCCCAAAAGGCTCCCAAAAATTTAAATGTTCAATCTGAATGAAAAAGGCCAATTAATGTTGAAATTCCAAAGTGGAAGGGAACACTGAAGAATATAATATGATTTTTGGGCAAAACATTTTTTTTAATCCCAAAAGAATCTTAAACATCCTTTATTTTAAAAGTGTTTTTACATGGCACATGTCATCTAAAACCTCATGAAAAAAAATGATGTGAAGGAATGAAAAAAAAATGCTTAAAACCTTAATGTTATCCAAAATGGTGTAAAAACCTATAAAAAAAACCCAACATGCAAACCAAAAGGGGATCAAATAGTGCACTTGTTTAATTGAACTACTAACCCCACCAAGCCCAATGGGGATGCAAAATGATCAAAAACATGATGAACAATTACAACAAGACTGATGATGTGGATGTTCTTAATCACAAAAGCAAATAAACACGAAAGAAAAAAAATTCATTGACTTATGAAAGGTTCAAAAATTAAAAAGGGTGAAAAGAACCCCACTTAATAACACACCCCCAAATTCTTTGAAAGATTCAAATGTGAGTCCCAAAATCAAAATAACAGAAGAAGGAATTAAGGTATGTTCCTCATTCATAGCATTTCAAGGGTAAGAAGGGCGTGTTGGAGCTTCAGGATGGGAATTAGGACAAATGACAAGTAGGTCAATTATTCATATCAATCTGCATAAACCACACAACAAATTAGTTAGTGCATAGTTGGAGCACTTTTGGTGCACAAATTCACAAAACTCACCATGGCCTAGACTTGGGGGAAGCCACCACCTTCCCCTTTATAGTATTATTTGTGATTCGCCATGGGGGCTACACCCAAATGATATTTTTCTCGGGACTCCCAAGTTAAGAGTCCCAAAATTCTCAAAATTGGGACTTTCGCCACTTTGGATGCCCATAACTTCTTGTGCAAACTTTCGATTGAAACAAGGTTCGAAGAAAAGTCAAAATTTCACCCCCCCCCCCCCACAAACAATACAAAGGGTCATAAAAAATCAACAAATAACAACATTCGAATCTTTTGACATGTTTCATTACCTGAAGGATCGAAAACTTGTTCAAAAACATGCACAAAAACAAGATGAACAATGCAACTTATGGGAGATGAACTTGAACATGTTCAACCGTTTGATGAGGTTGTATTTGTTCAACAACCATGACGATCTGTAACCCCAAATTACAATCTACCGAAAACCGATGCATCTCCACCAATTACAACATTTGTTGGTTTTCAAAACCAACCATTACATATTAACATTCATTTGGTACCCGCTAATTTGGAAATGGAACAACTTCACCTATTCAACGGGTTGGAGCAACTTCGTCATGTTGATTGAAGACCGTCTAATCAATTAGTTTTTATACCACATGTTGAACCTGTTGAACCCAAAGCAACATCCACAGTTGTTCGACAAGGAGTTATTTATCCACAAGGCACCCAACGAGCAAGATTAGTAGTTGGTCCAAGTGAAAGATCACAAGTTCCACATCATAGACCAGTTTTAAGAGGAAACCAAGGTGTTGAAATTATAACATGTTCATATTGTTATCAAAAGGGACACATGTTTAGTCGTTGCCCATTTGTTGATGATAAATTAAGGCAATTACTTAGGGTGGAGGTGATGAATGTTCATCAACCTATTCTTCCAACCATTATAATAGTAATACCCAATATGTTTATATTAGGAACTCAAGCCATGAATCTTAATATAGTTCATATAATGGTACCTATAAATTATTAGACAACATGGTCACAACATGTTACACCAATTCTACCAAGTAAAACTAGTATGCTACCTACTTCAACATACCCAATGTGGTATAATGCCATACCCCCTTTGTGCCTTTAGATCTTAGTTTGTATCCAACTTATCAAATTGGAACAAAAGGACTTGATTCCTCAATCTTTAGGAATTATATAGGTTATGTACCTAGGAATGTGTACTAAGTACCTGATCACCTTGTTGTACCACCAACATATATACCATATTTTGTTGGAAATTTAAATTCCTAAAGTGGTTCAACTAATGACTAACTGTTGCAACCCCACTTTGGGTAAAGTGTGAGGATGAGACTCACACTCCCAAAAGTGGGAACTTGGAGTCCTTCGGGACTCCCACAACTTCAAATCTCGACAACAAAGGGCAAAACACCTTGCCTTGAGGTGTTCTTTATATCGTTGGAAAGGTCTTGAAGTGTAGATGTCCAAAATGGCCTTGCATGAGCCATTTGGACATCTGCAGACCAAGTTATGGGCAAAAGAAGGGCCGGGAGTCAAACTGGCAGTTTGACTCCCAACCACTAAAAGTCAGGAATCGACCTCTTCCCGACGTCTGCAGAAGGAGTGCGATGGGGCATTGGAAAGCTCTTGAGGAGAGCTACAACTTTGGTTTAGACCTCACTCCGATCAGAGGTCGCAGCCAGGAGATATGAGTGTCCAAAGTCCTGGGAGTTCAACCTGGGACAGTTTTGAGACTCCTCCTTGGGAGTCCTAGGAAAAAGTGCCATTCGGATGTGGGTCCTGCGGAGTAACGCAGAGAATACTATGTGGGGGAAGGTGGTGGCTTCCCCCAAGTCCGGGCCGTGGTGAGTCAAGTGAGTCCAAGGTCACTCATGGCTTGTCCCAACATAAAAAGGGTGCAAAATGAATTTTAACCAACTTGTGTTGGTTTTGGATGTAGGATCATGTAACAACATAATTGTCCCTCTTACTAGTCTAATCTCGGGACTTCTAGCACGCCCCTCTTACCCCCTTTAGTGTTGGAGGTTGGGAGCGGCCCTCAAGTTCCAACTTTTCGCAATTCCACATACTTAGACCCTCAAGTGGGTCTAACAAGGAACTTGGGAGCGCGTCACTAACAAAGACAAACAATCTGTTCAACAACCTGTTATTGCATCAATGTCATCCACTATACATGTTACTACTAGTTTACCGATTCATATACCTAAAGGTTCTTATCACAAACCACCAGATGGAAGACAACCTAGAGATTCACTTAAAGGAAGTTCACTTGGAGGAGATCCATTGAAAAAGCCACCCTTTCAATCCACCTATTGGATCTTTTGGATGACTAGCACCTAATCCACGTATGTTTATACCACCATGGTATCAACCACTTGTAGTGCAACCTATCTCAAAGCCAACCACCAAGTTGCCATACAAAAAGTTACAATACCCAACCTATGTCAAAGACACTAATCCAGATGTTCACATAAAGTATTCCAAAAGGCCATTAAAACTAATAGTGAAATAGTGGAGGTTGACATCATCAACATGTGTGGTTTTACTTTCAGGGATAGTATCTTTGAAGTTTCCTAAATTCCATTGGCAAATTCTCCAATTTGTGGCACTTGGAAAATCGAAATGCTTTCAATTGTGACAAGTCCACAATTGAAATAGGTAAACACCCCAGCTGGAAACAATCAAATAAGCGTGCTTCCACCAAGTTTTGAAGTTTTTTCAAATCCATTGTTAGATTCCCCAATTTGTCACACCCCTACAATCAAAATGTCTTGAATTGCGACAAGTCCATAACTAAATTAGGTAAACACCCCAATTGGGAACAACCAAATAAATCGAATTCCACCAAACTTTCAAGTTTCTTGAACTCCATTGGTAGATTTTCCAATTTGTGGCACCTGGAAAATCGAAATGTTTTGAGTTGTGACAAGTTCACAATTCAATCAAGTAAACACCCAAACTACGAAAAAACCATATAAATCCAGTTCCACCAAGCCTTCAAATTTCCCGATCTCCATTAGCAAATTTTCCAATTTGTAACATTCACACGATCGGATTATAATGAGTTGTGACAAGTCCACAATTGAATCAGGTAAACATCCCAACCAGGACCAATCAGATCAATCCAATTTCACCAAGCTTTCAAGTTTCCTGAACTCCATTGGTCAATTTTCAAATTTGTTGCACCCCCACAATCGAAATGTCTTGAGTTGTGACAAGTTCACAATTGAATCAGGTAAACACCCCAATTGGGAACAACCAGATAAGGCCAGTTCCACCAAGCATTGAAGTTTCCCAAACTCCATTGGTAGATTCTCCAATTTGTGGCACCCTTATAATCGAAATGTCTTGAGTTGTGACAAGTCCACAATTGAATCAAGTAAACACCCCAATTGGGAACAACCAGATAAGTCCAGTTCCACCAAGCATTAAAGTTTCCCAAACTCCATTGGTAGATTCTCCAATTTGTGGCACCCCTGTAATCGAAATGTCTTGAGTTGTGACAAGTCCACAATTGAATCAGGTAAACACCCTAATTGGGAACAACCAGATAAATCTAGGTACACCAAGCTTTCAAGTTTCCCGAACTCCATTGGTAGATTCTCCAATATGTGGCACCCGTGCAATCGAAATGTCTTGAGTTGTGACAAGTCCACAATTGAATCACGTAAACACCCCAATTGGGAACAACCAGATAAGTTTAGTTCCACCAAGCATTGAAGTTTCCCAAACTCCATTGGTAGATTCTCCAATTTGTGGCACCCTTGTAATCGAAATGTCTTGAGTTGTGACAAGTCCACAATTGAATCAGGTAAACACCCCAATTGGGAACAACCAGATAAGTCCAGTTCCACCAAGCATTGAAGTTTCCCGAACTCCATTGGTAGATTCTCCAATTTGTGGCACCCCTGTAATCGAAATGTCTTGAGTTGTGACAAGTCCACAATTGAATCAGGTAAACACCCCAATTGGGAACAACAAGATAAGTTCAGTTCCACCAAGCGTTGAAGTTTCCCGAACTCCATTGGTAGATTCTCCAATTTGTGGCAGTCATTTAATCGAAATGCCTGGAGTTGTGACAAGTCCACAATTGAATTAGGTAAACACCCCAATTGGGAACAACTAGATAAATCTAGGTACACCAAGCTTTCAAGTTTCCCGAACTCCATTGGTAGATTCTCCAATTTGTGGCACCCCTGTAATCGAAATGCCTTGAATTGTGACAAGTCCACAATTGAATCAGGTAAACACCCCAATTGGGAACAATCACATAAGTCAAGTCCCACCAAGGATTGAAGTTTCTCAAACTTCATTGGCAAATTCTCTAATGTGTTGTAGTTGAACAATCGTAATGTCTTGAGTTGTGACAAGTCCACAATTGAATCACGTAAACACCCCAATTGGGAACAATCACATACGTCAAGTTCCACCAAGGATTGAAGTTTCTCAAACTTCATTGGCAAATTCTCTAATTTGTGGCAGTTGAACAATCGTAATGTCTTGAGTTGTGACAAGTCCACAATTGAATCACGTAAACAGCCCAATTGGGAACAACCAAATAAGTCCAGTTCCACCAAGCATTGAAGTTTCCCGAACTCCATTGGTAGATTCTCCAATTCGTGGCACCCCTGTAATCGAAATGTCTTGAGTTATGACAAGTCCACAATTGAATCAGGTAAACACCCCAATTGGGAACAACCAGATAAGTCCAGGTCCACCAAGCATTGAAGTTTCCCGAACTCCAATTGGTAGATTCTCCGATTTGTGGCACCCCTGTAATCGAAATGCCTGGAGTTGTGACAAGTTCACAATTGAATCAAGTAAACACCCCAATTGGGAACAACCAGATAAGTCTAGTTCCACCAAGCTTTCAAATTTCCCAAACTCCATTGGCAAATTCTCCAAGTTGTCGCAATTGGACAATTGAAATGTCTTGAGTTGTGACAAGTTGACAATTGAATCAGGTAAACACTTCAATTGGGAACAATGAGATAAATTTAGGTACACCAAGTTTTCAAGTTTCCCAAACTCCATTGGTAGATTCTTGATTTTGTTGCAGCATTGTAATTGAAATGTCTTGAGTTGGGACAAGTTCACAATTGAATCAGGTAAATATTGCAACTTGACACAATTAGATAGATCGAGGTGTTTGAGTTCCTTCAGTTGAAACATGGAGTCAGGGAATGCTTTTGAATTTGAGCAAAATGCTAAATTCAAGTCATTTAGCCTCAATAATTTCCCAATATCCTTGGGAAGTTCTTCAAGGGCTGTGCAATCTGAAAGGATCAATGTTCGCAAGTCCTTAAAAGTGATCTGTAATCCAACATTGCAAAAGGTAAAATGTTTTCATTAGTTTATAATGCATTGAACACAAAAGCCCCATCATGTGGTTTATTAATTTGATAGTGAATGAGTTTTACATATTCAAAACTAGAATATATGTTCAACATAACCTGTATTGGTGCATTCCCATGCATATACAAAAAAATTATACCTCAAGGTCATTGGGCCAAATTTGCGTTAACTCCTTGTTGGAAGTCAAATCGAGCACCATCAACTTTTGAAGCTCTAATTTCGAAGGTAGTGCTGAAAGATCCGAATTCATCCATTGGAGCCAGATCAATTCATGTGACCAAGTAGAAAAATCACCTTTCACATTATCACCATCCAATAAAAGGAAATGCAATCTACTCATGCCGATGTAATTTTCAGCCACATTAGTCGCACCAATGCCACCATGACCAATTCCAAATGTTGAAAGCCCTCGAACTTTATTTGTACCCTACAAATCCTACACAAGTGTGAAAAGGAGTGATTTGATGAAAATTCGCATGCCAAAACTGTGGTCCAATGAAGTGTTGAACCCTTAAATGGCCCAACAAAATTTTGGTCAGTATTTTAATGTAGAAATGAAATCTTGGGACATTGAAGGGTTAATTGTTAATTTGACAAAGAATACATATGGTCCATGTGCATCTTTTTTGTTAAGACAAATGTATGAAGAAAAATAAATAAGGTGGGATAATTGACATGTATAATTTTGGACACTTAGTAGAATTTACTGCATATTACAAGCACCTTTGAATATAGATCCCCAAAAAATGACAAATATGGTCAAAAACTTTTATAAATAACATAATACATATTTTTGTGAATGTTCTATGGTTGCAAAATTTTACCTTTTTAGATTTACATTACCCAAGGGTTAGTTTCATCATTACATAACCTTTTCAACACATGTATTTAAAAATGGTTCAAAATACATGACATTCATGTCATGCAAATGGTCCTCAATACTATGGCTAGCAACAATATGGATCATTTTAACTACTCGTATGATGTAATATTAAATCAAAGTATGTTTGATCACAAAAGAAAAAAAATTGGTTTAAACTTTAAACAAAATTTGATTAATTGTTCATTTCCTCAATGTGAATATTGATTTTAAGTTACAATACATGAAACTTGAAATTCAAAATCTTTTATGTTTATCCCACCCCCAACCCGTAAAAACTTGTTGAAAAATTTAATATAAAAAATTAGGTACAAACCTCCTTGTTTTGAAGCACTTGTTGTACCATTTCAGGATCCCACAAGTGGCTTGGTGTTCCTTTCTCCATGTTTTGTGATTCATTCTTGACCACTTGACGTCCCATGTCACGAAGAAGATCATGCATTACGATTTGTCTATCTTCATCCAACTTCACTAAACACTTGTCCTTGAGTGAGTTGAAGGATGTTGCTGGTCCTTTATAGTCCAATTTGCATGCTTCGAAAATTTGCATCGCTATATGTTCACGTTGGCCGATCATGAAGCAAGCTATGTCCAAGAACATCATCCTTGCTTCTAAAGAGAGATCGTTGTAGCTGATCATAAGCTTCTTGAAAATGTCTTCATGTTCATTCAATGTCTTGATTGTTTGCCGCCAAGTAGTTTCTAAGTGGGGCTCTTCTATTTTGTCAAACAAAAAACATCCAATAACTTCCAATGCTAGTGGGAGACCACAACAAGCATCCGCCACCTTCTCCGCAAGCTCTTGGAAGCCATCAATAGCATCCTTTCTATGGAATGCATGCCAGTTGAAGAGATGTCTAGAGTCTATGGTGTTTAACTGTTCCATTTCATGCTTCAAATGTTTGCAATTTTCAATTTTCATGATGTTGTTCACCACATTTGATTCACGCGATGTGATGATGATCCGACTACCAGGACCAAGTCTGTTGATGACAGGTATGAGTTCATCAAATTGACCCCTTTTATCTACATCATCGATAACAATCAACACTTTCTGATCCATCATGCGATTGAAACATTCATTGAATTCCCTAGTACTTTTTACATCCTCTCTAAACAAATCATGAGCCAACTGTTTTTGCAAATTCAAAATTGCACTACCTCTTACATCCATAAGAATGCTTTTTTTTTCAAACTTGTCATTGCTTTCAAAGTGATGATATATCTCCTTGGCAAGAGTCGTTTTCCCAATTCCACCCATGCCGACCAAACTCAAAACCCCAACATTTTTCTCATACTCATTTAGAGTTTCAATCAACTTCTTGGATGTCTCCTCTAATCCCACTTGATAGGGTCTAATTAGCAGTGGTTGGGAGGCACGCAAGTGGTCCCTAACTTTGCTTACAATTGCTGTCTTCAATTCAGCTTCAACCCTGCAACCACCCACATCACACTCCTTTTAGCCCATTATTAGATTTCAAACATGATAGACTGCGTCAAACATCGACCCACTCTTGGTGCACAACAAGTAATTAGTTTAAATGACGTGGACTTTTTGAAAGCTCTAATCCAAGTAATATGAAATAGAATGGTATTTTGAGTTTCAGTTGTCTCACTTGTATTTAACAAGTTCGAATCCGGACAATTGAGCAGCCTTGCTAAGTGCTTCTTTCCATTTCTTCACACTTGCTTGTTTCCTCCAAGGAATTTTGCGAAAAGCCTTGGTGTACGGTCCATTGTGGAGCTTACAACGCAGATCATTTGGTGAAACATCGTAGAAAACAGGAATAATGAGCTTCTCGCTTTCGAGCATGGCACACAACTCGTCGAGACAGTAGTCGGAGGCAGCGTAGTCTTTGGAGAAGATGGCCACATGCACACTAGCACATCCAAGCGCCTCATAGATCTTCTTTTGACCATGCTGCCCTTTCTCGAGAGACTCCATATCTAGGAATGGACGGCACCCTGCTTTTTGAAGTGCTTTGTGGAGATTATAAGCGAAGCCCCGCTTCACATCAGATCCTCGATGGTTCAAAAAAACATCAAACTGCTCTGGTACTGCAGCCGTGGTCTCTAAGTTGGGGTTTTTTTCTGGCACAAGCTTTTTGTTATCTACTTCACGGGCACTAAAATGGCCTGCAAAGACGATTGTTAAGAAGGCGACTATGAAGAAGCCAATGGCTGCCGCAGCAGTATGGTTCAAGAAAACATCGAACATCCCTGGTACTGGAGCCATGGTCTCTAAGTTGGGTTTTTTTCCTGGCACAAGCTTTTTTCTATCTACTACACGCTCTCTGGGGACCGTCTTGTTGAGACTCCACTGCTGATGCAAAATCTCTGTCTCAAGCTCTCTCTCTACTTCAACAGGAGCTACTTCACGGGCACTAAAATGGCCTGCGAAGACGATTGTTGGGAAGGCGACTATGAAGAAGCCAAGGAGCAAAATGGCTGCCGCAGCAGTTCGCTTACGATTGCAACAAAGCCCAAATGATGCCTTCGGAAACCGATGAACTTCAAACCTCTTTACCAGACTGTCGGAACTTTCTTGAAGGCTCTTTTCTACTGGAGAGATTTCGCCAAAAAGCGAAAATAAATATTTAAAATCCGAATATGGAAGTGTTTCTGGAGTTTTTCAATCGCCAGAACTGAGGGAACAAAAAAAAAAGTAAAAATCGCAAGAGTTTCAGTTTTTTATTTTCGATGTATTAGCCAAAAATGTAGAAGGCCGATTAATTATTTGTGCAAGTCATAGCTGGTCCATAACCAGATTGGGCTTTAAATCTTCCTAGGGCGGCTGATCGCCATTTTTTCTGCTTCTAATTCCCATATATGATAGCCCATTTAACTCCCAAAAATATTTCATTGAAAATCGAAATCCTGGTGCACACTCAGAGTCTAGGTAATAGGAGAGTAGGGTCTATCTGTAGACTTTTGACACTCGTGTTCCAAGTTGAGACAAGGCGTACATAGCAGTGTGTGTTTTTTTTTTTTTTTTTTTCCGAAAATTCGCCACTCTGCGACCAATAAAATATGGCTATATGAAGACCCCAAAGCAAAAGTTTCGGAAAAATACAGAAAATTCGCCAGTTTTCGAGGAAGTTTTTCTGGGATTCGCCAGTTTTCGAGGAAGGGAAGTCTGGCTAAATCAACTTTGGAATTATCAACCTGAGCTACATGACAAAAATTTTTAAAACGCTGGCAGGGATTACAGCCTGGCAAAATCTTCTCCCCATTTATTTATTTTTCAAAGGGGATTCTATGAAACCAATTATTGGACATACATGCGCGGGCAGATGCAACTCATGTAAGTTATGTTGAAATAATTAATTTAAAAAAAAACCTTGCGAAAAGTAAATTAATCGATAAAATATTCTATCCACTAGGCTGGACCACAATCCCTAATTGTTAACATTATTGTGGTTGGTACATATTTATTTAAATGTGGGTAAGGGTCTACCACTGGACCACAGAGTCAAACGGATTGGCCCTGTGAACAGAATTGGCAAGTTGTAGTACACGATAATGTTGTTATCATTTACTAGATTATAATTTAATGACTACTATGATTTTACTATAATATGTACCAGGATATTATTTTTGTATAGCCAATTGGACAGCAACACATTTTGAAAATAATAATTCATTTGCAATTTTGTTCACTAGGTCATCCACTGTCTAGAGGCAAACCCCCCACCCACCAGGGTTTTCTATTTTTATTTTGTGGTTTCAAAAAGTTGGTGAAATTTTCCCATTTTCTGGCAATTTTTTTCAAAATTAAGTATAATAACCAAGCCCCAAAAATAAAAGTAAAATGGACATCCAAAAGCTTTTTTAAACCAGAATTATGTCGTTCTCCAAGTGAAAATAGGCACCTTGTCAACATATAAATATTTTTAGGATGGGCATATTGTCACCTTAACTAAATTAGGAATTGGTTATCGTCACCGTATAATATGATCTTGCCACTGTCAGCACAATGGCAGGCTCCCAAGCTCTTAGGCACCTACACCCCCTAAAGTGGGGGCTTAGTGGCAGGCTTTCACCCCCTTGTAGTGGTAGGCTCCCCTACCCTCAAAATAAGGTAGTTGAGCTTAGTTTGAGTACTTTTTTTCTAAACTTTAGACCCATAGGTTTAGAATAACATCAACAAACTACTAAAAAAGTTGAAGAGTCCAATTTAATGTGAAAGTGTACTATTAAATCTTATTGAGGAAAAGAAGGGGAGGGGGTGAGAAATTAGGTGGGGTTGGGTTTTTAGAGGTGAATAGCGCATTTTGATTTGAAGGTAGAGGGGGAAAGGGGCTTGGGTTTTATTTATTCATTTTTTATTACTTTTGTACTTTGTAAAAAAATTGTTATTTTTCCTAACTTTCGAAGGGGGAAGAGGGCATGGTTTTGTTTTCACTTTTTTTTTTTTTATAAAATCTGGAAGGGGGTGGGGGTGTGAGTTTTTTTCTTCTTTCACTTTTTGTTACTCTTTTATTATTTGAAATTTTTTTTTTTTTTTTTTGTTTTTT
>Ga0209208_10011052_pt1 | contig 11613 bp, 9 predicted proteins | sample S1TSphfallax_3_FD_187694 | JGI IMG/M metagenome (GOLD analysis project Ga0209208, IMG submission 187694) | Host-associated microbial communities from peat moss isolated from Minnesota, USA - S1T2_Fd - Sphagnum fallax MG (SPAdes) (version 2) | ecosystem: Host-associated > Plants > Peat moss >...
CAACCTACGATAATTATAATGATTTTCAACATGTCAACTTCATATTTTCACAAAATTTCATTTCACTATTTTTGTGGATTATTTAATGACAAAACTGACCTTAGGGTAAAGGTAGTCTGAAAGCTGTTTGCAAGTGAAAATGTCAAAGTTCCCTAGTAGCCGACCAGCACCCAATCTCAAGGTCCAGGATTCAAAGGAAAGAGGCTGAAAGTACAAATTTATGAATAGGTGGCCACAACAACTTTTGGAAGTGCAGTTGGTCCTTGAGAAGGCCCGGAAGTATATGTTCCACAAACCTCTCACCCTATAGGTTTTGGTGTCCGAAAAATAGAAACAAAAAACATCCCACCACAAAGACAACACTCCAAAATAATGTAACTTATTGTAAGCATAATAATAATAAATCATAATAATAATAATAATGCATGTGGGGTTTCTTCTCCGAAGCCAAAGTTCCTGGGTTGTTGATCTTTTCTTGCTCAATGCTTCTTCCTACTAAGGTCTCTGAAGCTACCACTAATGATTGTTGAAACCATGTTTTGAAGTCTAGAGTACAAAAAAGTTCTAAGTTAACACATCCTCCAATAGGCTCCAGTGATGTTTGAAAAAGCAAAGGAAAGAGAGGGCCTCTGGTTGCCGCGTCCAATACTCTGGGGGTGTTCAGGAATCATCATGGTCTTGCACAGATTCCATCAGTAGTACAAGATCAGTCAGTCGTCAAATCCACAAGGTGCTGATGAAGAGGAGGAGACCAAAAAAATTCTTAAAATTCATGTGGGGGCAACAACAACAACAACAAAAAAAAAGCTTCTTCGAAGCAATTCAGATGACCGCAAAAAGGACACAAATGCATTGTGCAAAAGAGGTTCCCCCCCCCACCCAAAAAGAAGTGAAAGATATCTGTGTACTTACCTCAAGGGCACCACCACCACCGCAAAGATCCATGTGATGATCTTTTCGTGGTGATATGTGCGATCCCCTGGGGTAGGGTACATAGAGTGGGCATTCGAGAGTGGCGAGAGGAAAGTGATTGGTTACTATGCACTGAAGGATGAAGAGAAAAGTACAAGTTAAACCTTGTTTGGGAGCATAGAGAAAAAACGAAGTGTAAGTTAAACCTTGTTAGGAAAACAAGTAATGATCATTTTGTTGTTTCCAAGCTTGAGATGCTTGACATCAATGTACTTACCCAAAGGGCACCATCACAAAGATCCCTTGTGATGATCTTTGCTTGGTAATATGTGATTCCTTTTCAGTACATAGAATAAGAATGGGCATGTGAGAGTTAGGAGAGGAAGGGAGTGACTCCTATGCAGTGAAGGATGAACAAAAAAAACCATAACTTAAACCTTGTTTGGTTGTGTCTTTCTTCTCTTTGTAATGGATTTTTTCCATTTGTTCCATAAAATAAAATAAAATAAGATAAAAATCCTTATTTGGTTGTTTGGGAATACATATTGAGAAAAAATACTGAAAGTTAACAATAATTTGTTGGGAAACAAGGGATGTTCATTTTGTTATTTCCAATCTTGAAACACCAAAGTCACTCTAAATTTGGGCATAAAAGTTCCCAATAGGTGATGATCAAGTACACGCCGTACAACCTTGGCTACTAAAGCTTAGGGTGATTTGATTACCAGCATGACTGAAGAAAGAATCAGATCTGCAACAGGAAATCCGATCTTCTTCTAAGTGTTTTTTACAACTAAAAAAACCCTAAACCTAGCCCAAATATGTGTGCAGTCACATGGAAGCTCACATGGTGTACTCCCCCACCCCCCCATATCCCCCTCCCCCCCATATCCCCCTCTCCCCATTCCCCCGCCTCACTAGAAGATGGTGCCGCCCCACTCTTTATTAGTAACCACAACGATGTAACCTAATAAGTTAAGCTTGCATTCTTTCTCAAAGTTGATGTTTGTGAATGTTTTGAGTTAGTCAGATTCATTCACCATCCTAAAATAATTTTTAAGGAGGATTAGTAAGGCATTTGACATAAATCAATCCACATTATAACCTCACGCCAAATGGGATATTAAAGTGATACATGACAGAAATTAGGAGGCATTCATCCTTCCAGGGTTTGCTTTCTTTCTTTTTTTTAAAAAAAATTAATGTAAAAAAATGGGCTCAAATTTCCCCAAATTTTAGCAAAAGTAGTCCAATTTACAATAGGCAAAAAAAAATTTCCAATATTGAAAAGTAAAATTGTGAGGAAAAATAAATCACCAGTCCTTATCAATGGAAGCCTTGAGCAATATAATTCATCAAATCTAGAATGTCATTCTGAATTTTCCAAGCGGAAGCAGAAAATAGGACTAGTGTTGCAAGGATGGCATGCTGAAAGAGTATGGTTGCCCATCTTGGGGGGTCCCTAACGGTTAGTAAGGTCCCTCTCCTCTTATTTTCCCCCATTGTTTTCCTTGTGTTGAAGAGAGAGTACCTATATATCCAATTCTTCTGGGGATTTATTGGGTTTTTCGGTGTGGTAATAAGTAAGTGAAAGTTGGGTAAAAAATAAAGGGGCAGTTTATTCAGCAATAAGTTACGACAGAAAGAAAGAAAGAGGTCGTGGTCGGTCGGGCAGCCGTCCGTCCGTCTGTCCGTCCTCGAGTGCTGCCCGAGCAGTCCGGGTAAATGGTGTTTGCTGAAGACAGCCTCAATAGATAAAAACGTGGTTCAACGGGCAAACGGGTATCGGGCAGCTTTCCCGGAAAATTCCTGCATGGTTTTTGTCTGTGTGAACCAGTCTCGCGCAGTTGTGGTCTTTGCAGTGTTTTCTGAAGAGTCGAGTTGATGCTGCTTCTGCTGCTCCTGCTTTTGTTGGTGGTCGCGGTGTCTTCGGCGTCGTTTTCTCTTTCCTTTTGACGTCTCTATTGTCAGCTTTGCTGCTCCGGGGCTTGTTTGAAATCTCGGCGATCTGCTCGTGGCTTTTTTTTTGGTTGTTACGGAAGAGTCATAATATGATCCGATGAGAAGTTGTGCAGAATCATCTAGTTGCAAGAGAAAGAGCGTGAACGTCGCCATCATATTATACAGCAGCTTAGTAGCCATGGATGGGATGGAGGCTGCCGGCGGCTTGTTTCTATGCGTCTAAAGAACCAAAGACAAGACCCTGCCGCAGTGCGTGCAAATAATCAATCCGTGGTTGGAGTGGAGGATCGTCAAGAGATTTTGAGGTAAGGCGGATAAGTTGGATCCGATCAGGGAGCTCCAGAGGGGGAGTAAGTGTTTTGTTTTGAGATCAGCTGAGAAGAAGAAGCTGAAGATCATCATCATCATGAGCTGCAATGGATGTCGCGTCCTGCGCAAGGGGTGCAGCGAATCGTGCATCCTTAGGCCATGCCTGCAGTGGATTGAGAACTCGGACGCTCAGGGCCACGCTACCGTGTTTGTGGCCAAGTTCTTCGGCCGCGCGGGGCTCATGGGGTTCATCAGCGCCGTGCCTGATGTGCAACGTCCCGGTAAGCTATAAGCTGCTCCTCTAGATACCCAAAGATCGCCTGCTGCAGGTCCATCTTCTGAAGAGCTTGCAGGACCGCAGCTGCTTGCAGCCGCTCTCATAAGTACGAAGCCATGAGAACTAGTTTAGGTCTAGTTTTGGCAGACTGTTCTATTCGGATCATGTCATAGAAAGCATTCCGTTATGCCTGTCTTCTCCTTTCTGAGGCACACAACTTTACTATTCCTTGGTTCTCATTTGTGAGAGGTGGCGGCGGTCATGCTTTCAAGAGTGAGTTTGGCAGCTCTTCCTGCTGGATTCTCTCCTGTTTCTGGAGCAAATAATGATTTTAGCGAGGAATCATTTATTTCCAGACTTGTTTGATGTAGAGAAAACGGATTACAACCAGCAGCCGCCTTCCTTGTAGACAAACCTGCCTGTGAGGTCCGACCAACCATTGAACCTCATTAGATTCAGATCATGAATGTCTAGCAGCAAAACATCTGATTGTGATCTCTTCATTCTCATGTAGGCTCAGGAGTGAAGAAGACGCGTTTTAGAGAATGAATACTCATCCTTTTTGTTTCTGTTTCTCTCATTGATGATCTGTGCAATGTTATTCATTTTGTATATGATTTCCAGTCCTGTCAAAGGAATAGAGATATCTTGGCTGAATGATCTTTTTAAAAAAATTATTGTCTTTGAGCTTGATTGCATTCTGTATATCATGTGGTAGCAGCTCATATTCGAGTGCACTCGATTCTACTCCTGCTTCAAGCTGAAGGTCTCTTATGTTCTTTGCATTTTGCAGCTCTGTTTCAATCACTACTTTATGAAGCCTGTGGAAGGACTGTGAACCCAGTGTTTGGAGCAGTGGGGCTGCTGGGCACTGGAAACTGGCAATTATGCCAAGCAGCAGTGGAAACTGTTCTCAAAGGGGGCTCACTAAGGCCACCACATCCTTTGAAATTATCATCCTCTTCACTTCCACAAGGCTTACAGAGTAGTACTCAACTGGAGAACCCAGTTGCCACAAATGAAATCTGGGACTCTGGGATCCAAAATGTGTTACCATCACATCCATCTCCAAAGCTTTTCAATGGCCATGAGTTTCACAATTCAAAAAGCTCTTTGGAGGGAATTGGTTTCATGGACAGAAACTTGCAGCGAGCACATGAGGGTCACAAGGAGCAAAAGAATGTGCATAGTGGGGTGAGAGGGGATTTGAATGGGAGCACTTGTACTACTGCTCAAGAGTTGCAGCAGCAAAGGATGGCACAGGGAAATGCCCCACATCTCAGTACCTGGCCAGGAGCTGTAAGTCTGGTCAGGTTCTGTCCTAGCAAAGATCAAACTAATTCTTTGCAGGTGAAAGGTGAGCAAGCCCTGGGGATGTCATCATACAAGCAGATGGATGCAGCAATGGAAGGTGGAATGTCTGAGTGTCTTAATCACAACATCCAGATTATTGCCCCTGTTGCACGCAGGGTTAAGCCATGTCTAAGAGCAGCACAACATGCAAATGGAAAAGCAGTGCCCAAATCAGAGCCACAAGAGATTTTTGCTGCTGGCTTGGTATCATATGGCAGCAAACATCAACCAGAGCTTGAACTTGACCTGACACTTAAGGTGCAGGATGCAAAAGGGGACTCACCAGCTACAGGCTTCCGAGTCACAAGCCCATCCTGTGAATCAGTCATCTCAGAAGGATCGGTAACAAGTCACAGCAGGCAGGTGGTTCAATCGCAGCCCCTCATTTCTTCCTGGGCTCAGATCGAGCGCCCTTCCCCAGCAGTTGTGCCACTGCCATTACATCACAAGCTTCTGCCACTCCTTTCTTAACTTTTTCTACAACCTTTTGCTAATGTTTGGGGCTTTCAGGCACTAATTCTACACTGATCTGTTCTGTAGAAAGTTGCCAGTTTGAAATCAAATTCCTGTGAAGTGTTACAGCAGCTAACATTCAATTTTTCCTAGGACTTCAAAAGGTATACATGTGTTTAACAACTAGGACTAGAGAGGTATATAAGCCAGGCCAGAGATTTTGAGAGAAACAGTTTCTATCAGAGATGTCACTGATAAATCAAGAAAACAGCATCTAGCTAGTGGTCAAGAGAGTGAAGTGTTTGAAGATTGTGGTGCAACAATGCCCAATAGATACATGTCTCTAAATTGCTTTTGTACATACTGGGATTGTATGGATCTAATGTATGCATTTTGAAGTATGAGTGAGCAATGTGATGGAAGGGCACACTGCTTTTTTGCAGTGGTGTTGAAATCCCAAATATGGACAGTGTACACTTTTTCTTTTTTTCAATACAACCTCTTTGGCAACATTGTGGTTGAGTTAGTACTATTCTCACATAGTGGGATGTGCACTGGAAAACATGAGTTGCTCTGACATGATGTAGATGTACAGATTGCAGATCTTGTGAATCTTGAGATATTCACTTTTCCAGGTTGAATGTGCAAAATAAATGTTACCTTCTGTACATAGTAAGACATTATATGTTTCTACTTGACTCTTTAAAATTCTGAAATGTCTACAGTGTGGCTGTTGAACTCATTTTTAAATATATTTATATATATATATTGACAAAATCTGCCAATTATCAATGGCAGATATGGGTAGAACTTATCTAATGTGCAGGTGATGAACATTGTATTATATGTTTCTGCTAAAATAGATAGTAGCTAGGCTGCATTATTTCTGTTCTACAATTCAAATAATGTGGGATTAAATACCAATATGATGGAACAATGACAAAATATAGTACTTACTTACTATGAAATTCTAGATACCAGTCTAGAATCCAGCTATTGAAAAATACAGTTGAATGTTAATTGGAGGACAAGCTGGTTGTATGTGCAGGTGTGTAGCCTGTATACTCTGCAACTTGTCACTTGTGTCACACACAAGACTAAAGGCAGCCTTACCCACTTCTTGAAAATTTCATAAGTGTGTCCTTGTGCATACATGATGACCAGCTCATCAAAGCTGGACTTATTCCATTGAGTTGCATATTTGGTAGAATATATGGTGTTAGAATGCCCTCCCCTGCTGGCAGATGGATTTGGTTAAAAATTTTACATTGAATTTCTAAGAATGAAATGTTGAATGGTGATCATTGATTTCATGAGCGTAAGTCGTTGAATATTGGAAGAATGAAAATTTCTCTGAAATGAGACCCCCACTCCCACTAGGTAGTGACAGTGTAGATGAGTCCTCCCCAAGAAGATGAGTCCCAAATTCAGGGTGCATAAAAAGGCTGTATAAAAAGGCTGTTTCAAAAGGGGAAAAAAAAATTCACATCATAGAAAATAATTTCAAACTTAGCAGAGACACTTTCACTTAGAATCTGGAAACATTCCCATTCCTAATCTGGTTACCATTTTTCTGAGTGTTCACAGCCAGTTTATTATATGAGAATCTAGAAGGTAATGCAGCATACCCTCACTGGTGCATTTTCAGGTGTGTAGGACATTTCTCTACCCTTGTGTAGATCATGTACACAAGGAACCTCGATCTATGATATTTAGAAATTTTTGGACTCATGCTTTGCAGATCATGCTTACACAGATTGCCCGGTTGAATTAGCATGATTCTCCGATCTTAAATGGGCCACAATCTGTTTCTCTCCACACTTGGCTCATAAGTCAACAAGTAGCATACCACGTAATGGCTCTGCCATTTACTGGGCGGTGAATTAAAAAGCATCATATGTATTGAGACTATGTGATATGGCTAGGTAGTTTGAATGAACTTTGAATGCAAAATGAATTGGATTATGATCTGCCCAAAAAGCTTAAGTTGCTCCATATCTACATTGTTCAGATGGGATATTTGAGCATATGTGATCAAGTTGTCAATTTATATTGTAATACTTTGATGAGATTCAAGTCTCATCTTATTCATTGACATAAATTGAAACAATTGGATTGTTTCTTGGTTGTAATTTTCATAAGTATCTATAGTAAAGTCACAAATATAATTGTCAGACATGGGGTGGGAGAGTTTTATATTCATTTTTAAAGTGTGAACAAAAAAGTTGTCAAAGATAAATGTGGTGGGTTTGTAAATTGCAGTTATGTCTATTGCACGAGAAGTGTTTATGTTAAATGTTGCAACTGTAAAAGGTTTTGGGTTTAAACCTAGTGGTATGCAGGTGAAAGCCATGCCAGCCCTCTGCCACTAAGTTTGACTTGGCGTGCCAACAGCTTATCAGTCAGGTTTGTTGTTGTGTTTCAAAAAAATATTTTATAAAATGAGGCATTTTATAAAATTGCTCTTAATATAGTTATGTATTCACTTGAATGTAATATAATAGTTTTATCATATAATAACATGGTTCCATGGCTTCCATAAATTTGAATGAAATATAAATTTTGAATGATTTGTATATGGATGGGCAGTTTTTATTTCTTTCATTTCTAGTTTTGTTTCATTTAGGCACAAAATGTGAGATGTTTGCAAATTGTGATATGTTTCAACAACTTTGCAATGAAGCAATAGAGTTCTTGTATGCAAAGATTGAATTATGGTGCATGTATTTTCTTAAGGAATTCCAAGGATGGGACAAAAAATCATAATTATTTCAATGGGGATTTTTTTAAAACATGAAATTGTCAAGAACTGCACATTCTTTGTTTATATTATACAAAGTTGGGAATGGAATTTGATATTGAAAACCAATTCATCATTTTTGTTTGTTATACATGGAATAGTTCATAATGAACACTAGGGTTTTATGTGAAATCCACATCCAACATCATAGTGTTCAATTTTTATGCAATCAATGATGGGGTAAGATGAAAGATTCTTGTCCATGTTTTCAAGCTTGTCCATCCAAATACTTTGTTGTTTATTTGTGCCAATTCATGTGCATGTAGGGTAGAACAGCCCATGAGCAATCACTTAAGCGCTTCGGGCAAGCTAGATCCAAGGGGAGGGCTCCATTGTTTCTGGTGTCGAAACAAAACTTGAACCCCTCCTATTGATGCATTCAGCACACTAAAAATCATTAAAAATATATTAGAATTGAGAAATTACAGCCCCTCTAAAGTAGAGGGGGTCAAGAACTCAAAAAAACAAAGCACCAAACATTACAAAGCTTAAACCTGATCACCCAAAAAATTCCTTGTATACATTATTACAAAATGTGTCCTAGTTCACTTTGGGTTTCACTAAATTTTGAGTGAATTTAGACATTTTTACCTAATGAAATTATTTAACCTCCTAGTGAACAAGGACTAATTGCTATAGACAATGCATTGTTTCTCTAGTACCTAATGAAATAAGGTTACTCTAAAATGAAGTACAAATTTACCAAACCATTCACTTGTTAATTAATTAACTAACCAAGATGAAAATCAATTAAGATTTAAATATATAATATATAATATTATTGATAATCTCATAATTATTTAAACCTATGATTTATTAACACGTGTCACTACTTAGGCTAAGTTTAAAACCTAGCTTAGGTAAAAAGGCCACATAATCAACCTAGGCACCTATTTTATGAATTCGATAATAGAATATTCGATCAACATACCATTGTTGACCACACATAACATCACTCATGACGTTTGATCCCTTGACTTTTAGAATGGAAGCAAACACATCCTTACTATCAAGTCACCCCACTTGTTGTGGTAATGTGTTACATTACATTCTATTTATCAAATATTTCATTTTAAACATTACAAAAACATAAACTTTGAAAATTCATATTTTATTGAGATTTTGTTCAAATGAAATGATTAGAGTTTTTCTTTTAAAAAATTCAATAATATACATGATTACATTTATTTCCTTTTGAAAGTTTAAAATCATTTGAACAAAAAAAAAGTTGAATATCATTATACAATAACATTTCAATGACCATTTTTTAAAAAAAAAAGTTTAATAAATGGATTTTTTTTGTTAATATAATAATATTAGCTATGTTAAGCTACTTTCAATTATTATATGACTATTTTTCATTAATCTAAATTATTTCACCTTAAGTTCATTTTTTTAATTCTAAATTATTTCACCTATAGATTATTTTTGGCAATCCTAAATAATTATAATATATGGCTATTGGTTGTTATTTTATTAGGGTTATTAGTGGTTATTAATGGTTATTGATATCTATTCAATTGGTGGTTATTGGTGGCTATTAGTGGCTATTGGTGACTATTCTATTAGTGGTTATTGGTGATTATTATATTGGTGGTTATTCTATTGGTGGTTATTCTATTGGTGGCTATTGGTGGCTATTGGTGGCTATTCTATTAGTGGCTATTAGTGGTTATTTTATTGGTGGCTATTGGTGATTATTAGTGACTATTCAATTGGTGGCTATTAGTGGCTATTTTATTAGTGACTATTGGTGGCTATTCTATTGGTGATTATTGGTGGCTATTTGTGGTTATTTTATTAATGATTATTAGTGGCTATTCTATTGATGGCTATTAGTTGTTATTATATAAACAACTATTGATGGTTATTTTATTAATGACTATTACTGGCTATTATATTAATGGTTATTGATGGATATTCTATTGGTGAATATTGGTGCTTATTAATTGGTGTTATATTAGTGGTTATTGGTGGCTATTATATTAATGTTATTGATGGATATTTTGTTATTGGATATTGGTGGTTATTAATGGTTATTACATTAATGGCTATTAATGAGTATTTTATCGTGGATATTGGTGCTTATTAATGACTATTATATTAATGATTATTAGTGAATATTATATTATGGATATTGGTGGTTATTAATGTTATTATATTAATGGTTATTGGTGGTTATTTTATTAATGGCTATTAGTGGTTATTGATGATTATTTTATTAATGGTTATTGTATTATAAGTTATTGTTGGTTATTATATGTTATATGACAACTATCGGTGATTATTTTATCATAAATTATTATTGGATATTCTATGTTATAATATCATAGGCTATTGGTAAATATTATATTGTAAGGTATTTAAATTTTTTTTCATATGTTATTATTTTCTATTTTAAATTATTTTTACCTTGGGTCATTATATTATATTTTAGATTATTTTAAGTTATTATACTTATGATAAAATAATTTATAATAACATAAAGTAGAATGACCTTGAATAACTTAAAATATAACTTGAAATAACATATATTAATTTAATTTAAAATCACTTAAAAGCTTATAATAAATTAGTTAAAATACCTTAAGGTAAAATAACGTATAATATTTTAGGGTACAATAATTTATAATAGCGTATAATAACATAAAATATAAGTTAGAATAACTAAAGTAACTTAAAATAATACAGGCTATATCATAAAGTAACATAAATATAATTTTTTTAAAACATAGAAATAAACCTATTTACTATAGTAAATTATGATAGTGAATTATGTTAACTAGTAATGAAACATGTTGTCTACATAGTGATATTATAGTGAAATAACTTTCGCCAAGGTGAAATCAGTAAAATGCAATGAAGTTATTTCACTTTTAAGGTCCCATAGTGATTTAGGCTAGTTAATTACACCTCACTTTTGTAGTAGTGATATTGCTATTAAAGTTCAAAGATGATTTGTAGAACTGAAAGTGGCACTCCTATAACACTTTAAATTGTTTTAAATGAACAAGAAATGAGAAAAATTAAAAGCTTTGAAAATAAGAGGGGTCCAAAGAAAAGAAAAAAACGCATTTTGTGAGTTGGAAAGCTTATTTTTCTTCTTATTATTGTTTCATTACTCCTTTTCATTTGCACTTCGAAGATGATTTCTAGAGCTTGAGGTAGCACTCCCATAAAATTTTAAATCATTCAAAATGAAGCATACATGATGAAAATCTAAAGAAGTCATTGGTGATAGGGTAGTGATTGGCATGGGTAGTTTTACCTTAACTCAAGGTTGGAGCACTTTTCCAACCCTTCAACTTGGTTTTCAAATTTGCTTAAAAAATCATTTAAAAAACATTCATGAACAATATGTGTCATGCCATGATTTGTGTTCTCCAAAGTTGTTAAAAGGCAGGACTACAACAATTGTTATTGATGATAATCTTTGAATCTAGATGTTTGTTATTTAAAACATACCAAAATATTAGAGGAATGCAACCTTTTTGGAATTTTTGTTGAAATTGAAGATCACAATTTGCTACAAACTCACTTAGATTTA
>Ga0209208_10011053_pt1 | contig 11613 bp, 7 predicted proteins | sample S1TSphfallax_3_FD_187694 | JGI IMG/M metagenome (GOLD analysis project Ga0209208, IMG submission 187694) | Host-associated microbial communities from peat moss isolated from Minnesota, USA - S1T2_Fd - Sphagnum fallax MG (SPAdes) (version 2) | ecosystem: Host-associated > Plants > Peat moss >...
TTATAAGGTAGTTTTAGGTTTTTAGTAAATATACTATTGCATGTACTTTAAGCGATTTTAGGTTGTTGCTGAATATTTTTAATTTAAATAATTTTTTTCCGAAAATTTGATTTGATTTGATTTCTTTTTGCACCAAAGTCAAGTTTTCAAAATAAAATAATTATTCAACAGTGAGATGTTGAACTTGAAAAGGTAGGAGAGAAAGAAAAGGGAAAAAAAAGTTTGACCTAGGCTCCACATTCCATGACCTCTGCTCTTCTTTGGTGTTGGGCTCCATGACCCTCCTCTTTCTTTGCTTCCCATTCAATCCCTGAACAAATCCCTCTTTTCATGTTTTTTCTAGAATGTCAAACCATTATCAAAGTTTTTTCATGATTGTTTTACATTTCCCCTAGAGCCTTGAAATTGTTGTTGAAGCTTTCCATCTCTGCTCAAAGGGATACAAGCTATTTTTGAAGTATGCAAAACCTTTCACTAGTGAACTCAAGGTGAAACTTTGGGGACCATCAATTTTGGTGCATTTTCAAGTTTCATACTTTGTTATTTTCATTTGTATCAAGTTCATGCCTTGTTCATCTCCATGCATGGTGTTTTGCCCGAACTCAAGGTTCCCATCCCCTATTCACATGACTTTACATATAACTTCATTGTTTCTGTCTATGAACTTGCATTTTTGTATTGTTTACATGTGACTTTCAACTCCAAAGGCTTTTCTCAACCATTACCTCCCCAAAGATGAAGTAGTTGAAACTTTGTAACTCAATGTTTTGCAATAAATAGGTACATAAATAGGTTTTGCAACAAGATTCACTATGGAACAAAATCCTAAAGTACCAACAATTGAGTTTTAATCTTATCATACTGATTAGCAAAATAATAAAGCCCCAATATGAGCTTGAATATGATTAAATATGAACATGAGTGGTATTAGCCTAATAATATGATTAAACCACTCGTGGAAATCTCATATCCCTTGTATCAAGTCAATGCTTGCATGGAATGTTATTTTTGTGCTTCTTCCACATCTTTTTTTTGGACTTCTTCCTTAGAAAATTGTAATGGCTTTTGACATTCAAACCTCAAACCTTTCAATCCCCACTTTGTGAACCTTGCCAAATGCAACCTAAATTCAAATTGTAGCTTGTGATAATTCTAATGGTTTCGACACCTTAATTTCATATTTTCACAAAAAGAAAATTCATTATTTACAAATAGATTTAATGAAAATTTGACCTTAAGACAAAATACTAGACCAACATTGGTTAGAACCAACGTTGGCATGTCTAGAATTTAGATAGGTTCAAGTCTGGGTTATAAGACAAGTTCTAAGGTAACCAAATCAAAGGTTTTGAATTTTGTTGGAATTACCATTGGAAGGTAACTAGGCAATTGATTTTTTAAAAATTGAATTAAAACCTAAACCGAAGGTGTTTGCCCTATTTGAATTAGGTTCAAGTTTTTTAGGTAGATAAATAATATTTTATTATTAAGAAACAAGTAAGCTTGACCCTACACTTCAGGCAAGTTATTCCAATTGAATGGTTATACATGATTGAACTATGTGTATTAGGTGAACAAACTAACATCACAAATAAATGTTTAGTCATGTGTAATAGACATCAAATTGAACTTAGTTTTAAATTAGAATAGCTCTAGGCTTTTTGTGAAAATGATTAGAATTGGAGGTTTTAGAAATCCAAAAAATTGGTTTCAAAATCAATCTCGGAGTTCCATCCAAATCGAAGGAAAAAAATAAAACCAAGATCAAAAGTTTGTCTTGAAATAAAAAACTAGACAACATGAGTTAAGACTATTTATTGACACCTTAGAGTACTAATTTGTTTTTGGGATGGGGGCATTTCATGGATTTGTGAAATTTCAACAATTTATACAAATTAGAACTTGTGTTTAATTCTTTTTTTCCTATAACCAATGGAAAGTGGTAACGTTATTCTTTGAGTTGTAACATGCACAAACCTAATTAATTATAGAATGTCAATTCCAACATATATTTATATCCTTTTTAATTTTTGTAATTATTATTAATCAAAATTACAGACAAATAATGAAGTGAAGTTGTAGAGTTGAAAATACACTCCAAGCCATTTTCTTCACAACCTTTCATTTCACCACTTACAAAATGAAAGGTAGAAATTAAGTAAAGCATTTAAAAACATTCACAAAGAATTCATTACAATGGCAAAACTTATCACATGTTTAAAAAGATGTTCCATTACATAAAATAATGTTTAAAATGCAAGATTGTGACATGATATTAATCCAAATTGTTCATTGGAGAAGGTGTTTGGGGAAAGGAAACTTTAATATGATGATTATTGTAATTTGCAATATACAAGCTTTTCACATGTGAGTTAACATCAATAAATTGACATAACTAAATTAAAACACAAATGTGTTCATCAAGTAAACCATAAGAAATGATGTTGCTTGGGGACAAAATGGCACATTCAATTTGTGAACTAACACCAACAAATGTGTACTAACATAACATAGTCATCAAATTATTGTCTTTTGATTTGGAAATATTAATGCCTAAAATATGATTAATGATTAATTTTTATTGGATGTTTTCATTGCCTCGATTCTAAGGGCTAAAGTTATCTGCAAAAATAGTAAAACTGAAGAATAAAACCTTGAGTTTCCCTAAAACTGATGATAGTCAAAATGTAGGATGAAATTATGCTAAAGGAAAATAACATAGAAGGAAAATCAAATTTCCTCCTCAACTTAGGGTGAGTTTCCTCTTGTCTTTTGTGTTTTGCTTGTGACTACATGTCTAACTTAGTAGGCACCTATTTATGTTATGGAATACATAAAATGGGAGTTAATGGATTACACAAAGCTTACCTAAAGGGTTAGTTATGGATTTTTTAAAGTTAGGGGATGCTTAAAATTTATAAGGACACTTAAAATCTACCTTAAGTTATGGGATATGTAAGGACTATTTAAAAGCCTACTAGGACCTATTTAAGGAATCCAAGGAGACACCTAAAATTTTACTTTGGTTATGGGATATCTTAGGGCTATTTAAGAGGCTATATTAAGGCTACTTATGGGGTGATTATCAAAAGCCAACGCATGCAACTACATGAAACTTATGTAAAAGGTTACTTACAGACTACCTAAAGAGACATATAGGGGCCTATAAGTTATGAGATACTTAAAGGCTACTTAGAAGGCTACATTGAGACTACTTGTGAGACTCATTAGGGATTTCTTACGTTAAGGGATAACTAAAGGTTATTTATGGGACTACATTGCGCCTACATTGGGGCTACCCAAGGTTGGTTCATAGTCTCTATGTACACCCTATGAACTCTTTAAGGAGCCTCTTAAGTAGCTTTTAAGTATCCCCTAACTTAAGTAGGTCCCTAGGTAGCCCTTATATAACCTCTATGTAAACTCTTCATAGCCCATAACCTAGGTAAGCCCTTAAGTGGTCTTTAGGTAGTCCTCAAATAACCCCTTTGATTATGAAATAATATCCCTAAATAACCCTTAGGTATCCCCTAACATAGGAAATATTTTTATAACCCAGGCTTTATGTAACCTCTTAAATAGATCCTAGGTATCTCCTAACCTAGGTGATCCCCTTGGTAGCCCCTAGTTAGCTTTTAAGTAGACCTTGAGAGATTGGCCTTTATGCAACTCCCCATGTACGCTTTTCATCGTCCATGCCTTACATACATAGGTTGTTAAATAAGTAGGTCATTCATATGTTGAGAAGTAGGTGGGCCTTGAACTAGTAAGCACCCTATTTACATAGTATCCTAATCTATGTGGCCATAACCTAAGTATACCATAATCTAATTTCAAAAAAACTTGTGGGGTCCGTCATTTTGATGGAGTGGTCCTCACTTTAATCAACTATATGGATAAGTCAGAAAAGAGGATGAGTGACTATAGAGAGGACCAAAGTCAAGCCAAAAATAAATATTATTTTAAAGATAACTTTATTGTGTAACAACTAAATCCAAATATGTTGTATATGCATGAAATAGTCATAAGAACTTTTTTCCTATGTAATTTTGAATATACATTAATAACTATGGAATAATTTCAAATATGAAGGAACAATCATGATGCACAGTTGTAAAACCATCTTCAATGGTTTTTCAAGCCTTGATGCACTGAAACTACATACCTAGTATAAAAGCTCAATGTTAATTAAACAATTATTATGGAAGACAATGGATCAAAAGGATGAAGAGAAAATTATTGTCAATATTCTTGTGAATGGGTATCCATAGCCCAAGATATGTCCACAACATTTATATACAACTTTGATTATTAGAGACATATATGAACAATGTTTTTTTGGGGGGTAAATTGGGGCAAAATTTTGCCCTCTTATGAGGAGTTTGAATAATCACAATAGGAGTTTCAAACTCCAATCCAAAAAACAAAGTTCCTAGATGAAGTTTAGCATGCCACATTGCATCGTCACAATAGAAATTTTGACAAAAATTCATTGTGTAGGGTAATTTTTCTACCACTTTTCTACCATTTCGATGGTTTCATCAAATGTTTTTTCCATTAAGCTAATTCTTTGGTGGGAATATTGGGCCATTTAAACTAAATCTACTGTGGTATGATCACCACATGTGCCACATCACAAAAATGACAAAAAAAGAAGAAGAAAAAACCATTATATATGAGACCATACAATGTGGGGTGTATACAAGATTCGTGAATTCATGAATTTGTAATTGTTTTTCTAAAGAATGTGCCAAAATTGCATGAAGTGAGTGTCTTAGGAAAAATTGTTGGTTATGAGGCTATGACTTTAACAAGCCCTACTTATGGATTAAGGGATCAAAATGTAATTTTGACATGTTCTAACTTTCAACATGGAGGATTAGAATACCATCTAATTTTTTTTTGATAGAATTGAATTCTTGATTTAAATGTTAAGGATCTTAGGAGTGGGAACTTTCAAAGATTTAAAGCAATTTAGAAATGAAAATCAACATGAAAGATCCTGCAATATTTACATGATTACCATTTAGAGCAAACAAAAGTTCTAGAAATAAGATCTATAATGAATTTAATGGTTTGCAACAACCATAGAAAGGTCGAAAATGAATTGCAAGCTAACAACATATATTGGTGGATTAATTTCATGCCAAAATTTTGGGGGTGCAACCCTCAAACATTTTGTTTGTTTATTTTTTGGTATAATAATTAGTCTAAAAGTAATTTAATACCTAATATGGTACCATATGGAGATGTTAAATAGAACTAAATGTTTGGATTAACAGTTTATAATAAATATTCTAATTTTCTGTAAACCACATTATTATGGAAATTAGATTTTAAAGAAGCAATGACATTCAACCTTATAAAAGTTCAAAAGCTTAAGAACTCCACTACCATAAAAACTAATGTGACATGTGCTATTGGCCCAAGTGTAAATAAGAATAGGTAACTGTTCCAAATGTGAACAAGAAAAAAATAAAGGCCAATTGTGAACAAATTATATTGAACTGTAAATTAATTTTCAATGATAAAAATGATTCAAAATAAAATATATGCCTTCCTTAGGTATAAAAATTATGAAAGAAAACCCAAATAATCCCTCTAATCAAGGGCTTTCTTGTAGTACGAAGAGCTTGCCCCAATTTACTTTAAAACATAATTTTGATCTTCTTGAATTTTCTTTCAGAAAATTGTTTTATATTCAATAACTCTTGCATCATAGGTTTAAACATTGGTGGTTTTAAATTGGCACTGTAAGATGGTTTTAATTGGCATCAAAAGCCCAAAATTTTGATACCCAATGACCTTTATCCTATTTGGCAATCATCATACTTATCCTCATGTTCCTAGAGCCCCAAAAATTAGTACCAAAATTTGAAATAAAAAGGATAGGCCTTTCTTGGGAATGTAAGTTCCAAGTGACCCAAGTAAGACAAGTTTTTTAATGCAAAGTGTACAAATAGGCCTCCAAATGGGAAGGCTTCAACCATAGTATTGTAGAGTCTTGAAATTCCTTAGAGAATGCATTCATATTTCATGAGAAGGAATCATGATGTCCACTGTGTTACTTACAATGAAAATTGGTTAGATAATGGTGAAGTGAACCACAAAGTAAAACTTGTACATCTAGAATCTCCTACACATGATCTAAGATCATGAAATTGATAGAGCATAAGTAACGGTTTTGCCAAAGTCTTCAGAGGACAGAGGGATTTGGCTCCCAATCACATAGCGATAGCGGTAACTGAATGCACTGTTTTTCTTGTTGCCAAATACCAAGTGACCATCACGCCACAAATGTTGTATCAATGCAGGTTCGTTGGAGCCATATTCCAAATAAAAATACGTACGACAAGAACCAGAAAATTCGAGACCAGGGACTAGGTTACTAAAGAATACAGCAACAGTTTTATCCACTGTGGGTAAGTCAAATGTGCCCCAAGAGAACTTTCTCATCTCTGGTTGCTCATGGTGAAAACCAGTTTCAACAAGACATCCACCTTGCACAACTTCAATTTTCTTTTCCTTCAATCGTTCTAGATGCTGGGAGTCCACAAAAAGGCCAGTTAAACAACCATATGCAACATTTTCCTCATGCCAACAACAACCTTCCATGATGGTTATCTCGTTTGGTTGAAAAAGAAGTTTGATGGCATTGACCACTTCACGTGTTTTTGATCCTTTGTTAAAAATCCCTGTCCTGAAACTGTATATCCCACCAAAGATCTCCTTGTTTTTTGATGCATTTGTGTAATAAGTAAAATATGTCCCAATAAGATAATACCCCTACATAACATAGGTTCATGAATTAGTCAATTGTTGGTAAAAAATTATGGCAAACATGAGAAAATAATTTTTTTATTATGTTGATTTGGTATCAAAATAATAAACAAAATAGGGAGGATTTAGGACTGAAACCACCCCCCCCCCCTCCCTCCACAACACACATTTCAACAGTGATACTAATAGGCACCTTCTATTTAAATCCATTAGTAATACAAACAATGAAAAGTGCAAAATCTATGGAAAATCTTTCTTTGAATTGTAACATGTACAAACCTAATTGATTGTAGCATTTCAAATCAACCATTTTCAACTATGATTTCATTTGAACATTATAAGATATTAAATTTACTATAAATAATGAAATGAAAATTTGGATTTGGAAGAACACACCTGGCCCTTGTGTTCATGAACTTCCATCTCATGATCATCTACAAAATGAGAAGATAAAAGATAAGTAAATAACATACACATATAAAATATATATTTTTAAATGGTAAAAAAATTGTTTGCAACCACCAATTTTATCATATGTTTAATACAATGTTCCAATAGATCTTTTATGGTTTGAATTGCAAGATTGTGACATGTTTTTAACCCTTGACATATTCCCCATATGAAAAGTTGGTAGGGAAAGGAAATTTTAATCTCATAATTATGGTAATTTACTATATATGAGCTTATAGCACACAAGTTGAAACCAATTAAAATTTTGTAACTAAATTAAAAACAAATGTATTCATCCAACAGAACATACTTGGCGATTGAAATGGTTCTGGGGAAACAATATCCTTCTCAACTGGCAAACTGGCACCAACATCCAACCTACAACAATTCACAGCATATGGTCACTTGGTTATTAGCTTTTGATTTGGAAACATTGTGTAATCATTAAGTTGAAATATGGTGGCACCTGTTTGAAATAGGAATGAATTTAGGACTATGGAATTCCCAATCTATAAGCAACCAACTCCAACAACCTTTCAAGCCTTAATGCACTTAAATGACATTGCACAAAACCACAACGTTAATTAGACAATGAAAATTATAGTTTTAGTTTTTATAAATGGATACTTGAAAGTATCTATGAGATTTATGTGATATGGTAAAATCGTGGGGTATATTAATGGAACTGAATTTACCTTTTTTTAATATTTTTTGATTCCAAAAATAAATGATTGGAAATATCAAGGGGAATGATTCCCAAACTCATTGTTTTTGCAAGCATGAGGTTCCTACAAATAATGGAGAAGTTTGGTCGTTTCTCAGGAGATAATTCCCAACAACTAGTGATGCAAAAGCGAAGGTAGCTTAGACAATCATTTGGTAATGGTGGTCGAAGGTCATGGTCTATGATATTGGCACGAAATGTAGCACTTGGTTCACTTGCAAATGGTCGTTCACCAGTAAGAATCTCTGAACATACCATAGCAAAACTCCAAACATCAGCTTTTGAAGGGAATTTTGGACTTTTTTCTCCATGCACCATAGGTTGGCCAAAGTTAACTTCAGGTGCAGCATATATACGTGTGCCTTGGCGTGGAGTTTGTGTTGAGGAGGTTTCAGTCATGTTGTAAGTTTTGGCTATCCCAAAGTCTGTTAACTTCACATGCAAATAACCTTCAGAAAATTCCATACTAGGTTGTACAAGAATGTTTGAGGTTTTGAGATCCCTATGAACAATCTTCCTACTATGAAGGTATCTCATGGCATTTGCAACTTGTAGCATTATGTCAATTGCCACATGCAATTTGAATGGTGTGTAAGATTCTCCTTGAAATTGGTCTTCAATGTGGGTGCAAAGGTCTTTAGGCATCCATTCCATCATGATGTAGGATTTCTTGTCATCCTTCCAATACCAAAAGAATTGTGCAATATGTGGATGATGGCAGGTCCTCAAAATGGTGACTTCTTTTTCTTCCATATTAGAATTAGAAGCATTGATGATTTTCAATGCACATTTTTTCTCTAACCATGTGACTTCATTCACAGCACCAAATGCACCCTTGCCCAATAATTTACCCTTAGTGTACTTCTTCAATTGAGTGTCTACTTCTTTGATTACATTCTCGGCATCTCCCATAATTCGAGCCAACAAATAGATAGAAATAATCTGCTCCTTGCTGTAGGTGTTATTAGGTGATATGAAACTTGCATTGGCATGTTGTTTTTTCACATCTTCAAGCTTGGCACGTAGATAGTCCTTGTCAACTTTTGCTTGACCTTGCAAAGAACTATTTGCATTCAAGAACTTTTGAAGAAGTTCTTCTTGCTTTCTCAAAGCCTTTGCTATGTTTCGAATAACTTTAGATTGCTCCATGTCAGCACTTGTCATTTTGAGAACTCCTGTCCACCATGAAAGGCCAAGAAGAATCTCTATGACATCCTCTTCCACATTGGCTAGGGTTATTGCTCCATCAAGCCATGAAAACTCTTTGCATAAACACCTATGCACTAAAACCTCTGCATGTTTCACAAGCATATGTATCTCTTGAAAAGCCCTCTCTTGATCAATTGTGATTGAGGTTGACACACTAACAAAGGCTTCTAAGGTATTCCTTGTTTTCTTTATCTTTTTTCCTAAATAGTTACAAAGTTGTTTGTTAAGTTGAATTGGGCCAATGTCTACTACAATATTTTCAACTTTCTTCATAGTGACTAATATTGGGTCCAACTGTAAGTTTAACTCTTTGCCACTCGACCCCAAGTTTCCAAAAACCATAGACCTTATAAAACTCCAAATTTGGCCAAAATAAAAAGCCATGACTTGCCCCAAACAAGTCATTCCCAAGGTGGTTAACAAGTTCACAAACTATATGAAAGGAATGCCAAGCATATAAATGATGTTTACGTAACCCACTTGTACCTACAAGCACCAAGATGTTATTGTATGTGTTAGAGCCACAACCATGTTAAAAACATGTAATGACATATACCATTAATCTATGTATGTAGATACTATGTAAGGAAACTCACAAATCAAAGAAAACAATAAATGCACATTACAATCCTTATGCACATTACAGCAAAAGAAGGGCAATGCCTTCTTACATAATTTAAGCAAATTAAATTTGGTTTTTCAGTCTTGCAATGATCTTGTTTCCTAGTACTCCATACACTTTCTCAAGATCTACACATCACATCCAACAACTTGTAGATTAGATTTTTCTTGATGATTAATGCACCCATAAGCCTCAAGGTGACATTATTTCTTTTTTTCAACACATTATATGACGTAGTCTTCTAGTAATGATCATACATTCATAATAATGATCAAAATCTCTATTAAACATTACTTTGTTTCTTTAATTGCTGAATATGCTACCATAGACCTTAATATCGTGGGATGGTCTGGTTATTGCCTATTCTAATAGGTGTGTCACCAAGCCCACCTTCATGGGCTCGCTTGGTGCTTTACTTAAGAGAATGGGCAAGACTTGATCACCATTCCATAGTACACTCCTAACAAGTTCATGGATTCATAGAAAACTACATATTTAGATTCATAGATCCATCAAAGATGGAAAATGAACTCCTCACTATGATCACTAATATATCAAAAGTGTAGTGTAAAGCCCAAGGCAGCAGTTTCCACTGGAATAAGGGTTTTAAATATGCAAGGTGGAGTTTGGTAAAACATGTGGCTGAAGACTTTACCAAATGTAAAGATCAAGCTTGGATTTTTATACCTAGTAGTTATCATGAAAAAAAATGATGCAAGGCATTTTGGAAGATAGAATGTCCGTGCCTGCAGAAGTTTCATCTTCTGGAATGTCCCCCACAGGTTTTTTCACTCTACAAAGCATGCTCTAAAATACACTAGAAAAAATCCAAGCAAGTCTTTTACCAAGCTGAGCAAAGTTCTAGCACATAGAAGGTACCTTTTTCCTTAGGTCCCAGCTACCAACGTCATCTTGCTTTGGTTTCTATTCACAAAGGAACCAGTGATGCAGTATCATGAAGTCCTCCAAAGAGCAATAATAGACCAAAATTATTCAGCTCCCGAAACGTTGATTTTTGGGTATGGCTGATTGCTGCTGTCCCAGAAGTACCCCAAAGCCTATTAGCTGGACACTATTAGCTCGCCTGCTGCACAGAGAAATAGATGGGTTTGGGGGTGAGAGTAGAGAGAGGAGAAGAAAGGTCAACACTAGAGAAGGAGCACCTTCTGAGTGCTACTGCACAGAGAGAGAGAATAGAAGGGTTGTGGGGGTGAGAGTAGAGAGAGGAGAAGAAAGGTCAACACGAGAAAAGGAGCACCTCCTGAGTGGTAGTGCACAGAGAGAGAGAATAGAAGGGTTGTGGGGGTGAGAGTAGAGAGGAGAACAAAGGTCAACACTAGAGAAGGAGCACCTTCTAAGTGCTACTGCACAGAGAGAGAGAATAGAAGGGTTGTGGGGGTGAGAGTAGAGAGAAGAGAAGAAAGGTCAACACTAGAGAAGGACCACCTCCTGAGTGCTAGTGCAGAGAGAGGGAGAGAATAGAAGGGTTGTGGGGGTGAGAGTATTCAGAGGAGAAGAAGGTCAACACTAGAGGAGCACCTCCTGAGTGCTGGTGCAGAGAGAGAGAGAGAATAGAAGGGTTGTGGGGGTGAGAGTAGAGAGAGGACAAGAAGGTCAACACTAGAGAAGGAGCACCTCCTGAGTGCTAGTGGAGAGAGAGAGAGAGAATAGAAGGGTTGTGGGGGTGAGAGTAGAGAGAGGAGAAGAAAGGTCAACACTAGAGAAGGAGCACCTCCTGAGTGCTAGTGCACAGAGAGAGAGAATAGAAGGGTTGTGGGGGTGAGAGTAGAGAGGAGAACAAAGGTCAACACTAGAGAAGGAGCACCTT